>ENA-OPBM01001010-OPBM01001010.1-human-gut-metagenome-genome-assembly--contig:-NODE-1010-length-19228-cov-4.506546_pt1 | contig 19228 bp, 16 predicted proteins | sample MGYA00241069_ERZ501454 | MGnify/ENA primary metagenome ERZ501454 (study PRJEB25962, sample SAMEA2042625) | human gut metagenome | biome: human gut; feature: human-associated habitat; material: faeces... | reverse complement strand
TCTTCATATTCTCAGGGATTGTGAAATACTTCACATAGCTTGCAACCGGATTAAATCTCTCAGGAATCTGACCCGGATAAATTTCCTCATGTCCTTCCCATGGATACTGGACATTGGCATACTGCGGTGCATCATACCCTTCCATCTGGATATGTGCAGGTACATGAATGTCATCCCAGTCATAACAGCAGTAGTCCTCTTTCTCAAATCCCTGAACTGTACTTTTGTAATTACGCGCATAATGAAACTTCCATAAACCGTTCAGACTGTAACGGAAAGAAGTTTCTGTCCCATCCTGCACAGCAGCCTGCATTTCATTCCCATCTCTATAATATACATGATCTGAATGAGCTTCCATTCGGTTATCGCAGAAATACTGTGGATCTTTTACCAGTGAATAATCAAATGCCTTCATACTCTTATGTTCTCCTCATGATTTGTTTTTTATAACTGTTCTCTCTGCCTGCAATATTACATTTCGCCATGCATTTGTAAAATACTTCCAGCAAAATACTTTATATATGACTTTTTTCATAAAAATATCTTATACGATATTGCCAACAGCCAGTTATCTTTCATAAACAAAATTATAACATTATACCAATCCGCATAGTTTGCATATTTGACTATATAATATTCATTTTCGACTTTTATAGATTGATCCTTCGCAGCATTTTCTCAGCCTGCACAACACTCTCCCAGAAGAGGAATAATCGGACTTCTCTTTTATCCGAAAACTCCCTATACAAAAAAGGCAGGTGATCTTCACCTGCCCCACAATAGCACTGCATTTATTCAGCCTTCCGCTATCTTATTCCCCTTTAGTTTCCTTCTCTGCCATTCTTGAAAAAACCATCTCATATCCGTCATTTCCATAATTCAATGAACGATTCACACGACTGATCGTTGCTGTGGAAGCTCCGGTTTTCTCCGAAATATCAAGATAGGTTCTCTTGTCCATCAGCATCTTGGCAACCTCAAAACGCTGTGATAAGGAAAGAAGTTCATTGATCGTGCATACATCCTCAAAAAAAGTATAGCACTCTTCTTTATCCTTCAGGCATAAAATCGCTTCAAAAAGCTGATCTACAGCCTCTGTTCTGATTTTTTTACTCATTTTCATGCTCCTTTTAGAACTCTGTACTTCACTGGACGGACATTTGTCTTTAAAATGTCCGTGTTATATTTCTAACAGTGATATTTTACCACGTTAAATTATAGGAAGCAAGCCTTTAACCTAAAAGAAATTACAGATTTTTTTATTTTCTCACAAAAACCTCTTTCGAAGAGTAAGGCAGATAAAATCATCCTCTTTGTGACGCAGCTCTACACCAAATAACTGCTTCTCAGTTTATCAGAACTTACGATTCACATACTTCCTTATTGCATCCGCAGACCGATTAAGAACCAGCTCTTCCGGAAAATCCAGTTTCTCCAGCAGATCTCTCGCCAGATCAAACTCCCCAATCAGCAAGTCAAAATGAGCATCACTATCCATCACCACCGGAACCTGATATTTCTTACACAGATTCAGCATCACAGTATCATTCTCCACAGCATTCTGCCGGTTACAGTCCGGATCCATAGAATGATTATTCAGTTCCAAAACCTTCCCATATTCCTTCGCACCCTGAACCAGTGCCTCATAATCGATTTCATATCTCCCATCATCCGGATGTCCGATAATATTTACATACGGATTCTTCATTACATTCAGATAGCTTTCTGTATTCTCCAGCTTAGATCCCGGCTTCATGCATGGCATATGCAGACTGGCGATCACCACATCCATCCTCTCCAACGTCCGCTGCGCCAGATCCACAGTCCCCTGTGCATCCAGAATATTCACCTCAGACCCCAGAAGCAACTGAATCCCATACATCTCCCTGGGCACAATTTTCAGATTCTCAAAATAATACTTATGACAGGTCCCCGGCATAGCAGGCGCATGCTCCGTAATCCCCAGAACCTCCAGTCCCTTATCTGCGGCCGCTTTCGCCATCTCCCTCAGAGAACAATATGCATGACCACTCACCAAAGTATGTGTATGCAAATCCAACACAGAACTATATCTCATAACAACCCACTCCTCACTTCGTACAATATTCCCCCTCATTATACGACCATCCTTCTACCTCCACAAGCAAATTTTCCGTCCACCCATTTTTATCGTCCATTTTTACTCAATCCAACACCCCAAAAATCGCCAGCAGCCAGCGCAGAAAAATAGTGTGTTTGATGTGCATTTGCAGGTATCTTAGATATTCTTAGGTCAAAAAAATCTGCGTTATGAGCCGGCTGTATCACTGTCTGAGCGGAGTCTGCGACGGAGCGAGTTTGAGAAGCCGGCTCATGCCTTTAGCAGATTTTCTTGGCCTTAGAATATCTTAGATGCCGAAACCGCACATCAAACACACTATTTTTCTGCGCGTCCCCTGTCAAGTCAAACAGATATTCGCAATTAAAGCAGGAGACTTACTTGATTCGGTAAAAAAACAGGGCCTGCACCCTGCAAGCCCTGCAAAAAATTTCCATTTAAGAATGAATATACAATTTTTATTTTACGATAAAAGATTTTCTCTTACTAACAACATCAAAGATAACCGCTGCCAGCAGAACCAGACCTTTAACAACCTTCTGCAGGTTCTGGTCAATACCCATGATACTCATACCTAAGTTCAGAACACCCATCAGTAATGCACCAATGATAACCCCCGGAACTGTACCGGTTCCGCCATAAGCAGAAGCACCACCAATAAAACAAGCACCGATAGCATCCATCTCAAAGTTTGTACCTGCCTGAGGATTGGCAGAATTCAGACGGGCCATAGTAACCATACCTGCAATAGCAGCCAGAAGACCCATATTCAGATAAGCAAGGAAATAAACCTTATTTGTATTAATACCGGAAAGCTTTGTAGCCTTCTCATTACCGCCAACTGCATAGAAATAACGTCCTGTAGTTGTCTTGGAAGCAATATATGTATAGATTGCAATAATCACAGCTACCCAGATCAGAGAATTCGGAATACCTTTATACTGAGCCAGACGGAACATAAAAGCAATAACAACTGCACAGATCAGAATCATCTTAACTGCAACGCCACCAAAAGCATCTACACTGTACCCTTTCTTCACACGATCTGCACGATTCTTCAGAACAAGCAACACATATACAATACAGACAATAATACCAACTACAAAACAGATAAGATTAAATCCCTCTTTTCCAAATGGATCCGGAATATAATTGTTAAACAGTGCCAGGTAAGAATCAGGCATTGGTGCCAGTGTCTGTCCCTGTAAAACTACGTTTGAAAGACCACGGAACGCAAGCATACCAGCCAGAGTTACAATAAACGGTGGGATTCTTACATATGCAATCCAGAATCCCTGCCATGCACCGATGGCAATACCTGTAAGCAACATAACCAGCATTGTAAGATATGGGTTCATACTGTTGAGAACCATCATCTTACCGCCAACTGCTGCTACAAAACATACAACAGAACCAACAGAAAGGTCAATATTACCACCAGTCAGAATACAGAACAACATACCTGTTGCAAGGATAAATACATACGCATTCTGGGCTACAAGGTTATTCACATTCTGAGGAAGAAGCATAACCCCCTTTGTATTTACAGCAAACATGATGACTACCAGAACAAGAACAAGCACCATGGTATATTTCTTTAATATCTCTGAAAAACTAATCTTTTTTTCCATCTTCTTTACGCTCCTTTTCCTGATTTTACGATCTTGGACATGATCAGTTCTGATGTGGCCTCTTCTTTGCCGACCTCACCTACGAACTTGCCCTCATTCATGATATAGATTCTGTCTGACATTCCAAGTACTTCCGGAAGTTCAGAAGAAATCATGATGACAGATTTTCCTGCTGCTACCAGATCGTTGATAATACAGTAAATTTCGTATTTCGCACCTACGTCAATACCACGGGTAGGCTCATCAAGGATCAGAATATCCGGTTCTGTAAACATCCATTTTGCAAGAAGGACTTTCTGCTGGTTACCACCACTTAAGTTGCCTACATTCTGCTCGACAGACGGACATTTTGTTTTCAACTTCTTTCTGTAATCCTCTGCCACCGCATATTCTTTATCTGCGTCAATAACCTTTCCATTACTGACTCCCTTCATATTTGCAAGAGAAGTATTCATCTTAATGGATTTGGAAAGTATCAGACCATTTCCTTTTCTGTCCTCTGTAACATAAGCAAGCTTGTTATCGATTGCTTCCTGTACAGTATTCAGCTTCACTTCTTTTCCGTTCATGAATACCTGACCGGAAATCTTAGTTCCATAACTTTTTCCGAAAATACTCATTGCAAGCTCTGTACGTCCTGCACCCATAAGTCCGGAGATACCTACTACTTCTCCCTTATGCACCTTAAATGATACATTATCTACTACTTTTCGCTCTGAGTACAGCGGATGATAGACATTCCAGTTCTTAACCTCCATGGAAACATCCCCGATCTTTACATCCGGACGTTTCGGGAATCGATCTGTCATCTCACGACCTACCATACCCTGAATAATACGCTGCTCGGAAAAGTCATCTTTTTTCTTATCCAAAGTCTCGATAGTAGATCCATCACGGATAACTGTAATCTTATCCGCAACATAGGAAATTTCATTTAGTTTATGGGAAATGATAATAGATGTCATTCCCTGTTTTTTGAACTTCAGAAGCAATTCCAGCAGAGCCTGAGAATCATCCTCATTTAAAGATGCTGTCGGCTCGTCCAGGATCAGAAGCTTGGCATTTTTTGCCAGTGCCTTGGCGATTTCTACCAGCTGCTGTTTACCTACACCAATATCCTTGATCAAAGTTCTGGAGGATTCTTCAAGTCCTACTATTTTCAGATATTTATCTGCTTCTCCGTAAGTTTCATTCCAGTTAATAGATAATGAACTTCCTCTTTCATTACCCAGATACATATTTTCACCGATCGTCATATATGGGATCAGCGCCAGTTCCTGGTGAATGATTACAATTCCTTTTTCTTCACTGTCTTTAATTGTATTGAATTTACAGATTTCACCGTTATAAATAATATTACCATCGTATGTTCCATACGGATAAATACCACTTAATACATTCATCAGGGTAGATTTACCAGCTCCATTTTCACCGACCAGAGCGTGGATCTCTCCCTCTTCCACCTGAAGATTAACGTTATCCAGTGCTTTTACACCTGGGAAAGTTTTGGTAATATTTTTCATTTCCAGAAGTATCTTAGCCAATTTTGTTTCCCTCCCTTTTATAAATCATGCCTGCGACGGGCAGCCCTATAGCAATCCCAGGAAATACTGAATTACATTATTTTCTGGGATTGCTATAGATTAACACAGGCGGGTGGTATTCCCGCCTGTATGATCAATTTTTATTACTTAATCTGATCTTCTGTATAGTATCCGGAATCGATCAGCATTTCTTTGTAATTGTCAACAGTGACAACAACCGGATCGCAAAGGTATGTCGGGATAACACCTGTGCCATTATCATAGGATTCTGTATCATTAACTTCCGGTTCTTCACCTTTCATGATGGAATCAACCATTCCAACAACTGCTGTTGCAAGAGCACGTGTATCCTTGAATACGGACATAGCCTGTTTTCCTGCTACAAGGTTCTTAACATTTGGTGTATCACAGTCCTGACCTGTGATGATCGGATATTCTCCTGTGTAAGAAGCTGCAAGAGCATTTTCTACGCCAAGTGCTGTAGAGTCATTGGAGCAGAGAACTGCATCAAGATTTGAACCGTCTGAGTAGTTACCTGCGATAATTGTATCCATTCTGTCCTGAGCCTTTGCACTGTCCCAGTTAGCAGTTGCAACCTGCTCAAATTCTGTCTGTCCGGATTTAACTACCAGCTTACCTTCATCAATATATTTCTGAAGTACATCCATTGCTCCGCCGAAGAAGAAGTTACAGTTATTGTCACCAGGATCACCTGTGAACAGCTCAATATTAAACGGTCCGTCCTGATTGTCGAGATCAAGTGCATCTACTAAATATTCGCCCTGTTTCTGACCTACCTTGTAATTATCAAATGTTGCATAATAAGTAACTGCATCTGAGTTCATAAGCAGACGGTCATAGGAAATAACCGGGATTCCTGCTTCTTTAGCCTGTTTCAGTGGCTCACCAAGACTGCTTCCGTCGATAGATGCCACAACCAGAAGATCACATCCGTTTGCAACCTGATTCTCAAGCTGTGAAACCTGTGTGCTTACATCGTTGGATGCATACTGAAGGTCTACTTCATAGCCGGCTGCTTCCAGCTCTTTCTTCATGTTCTCGCCATCCTGATTCCATCTCTGAAGATCTTTTGTAGGCATTGTAACACCAATCAGTTTCTTGTCATCCGCTTTAACAGCTACTCCCGGGATAACTACCATTCCAGCTACCATTGATGCACAAAGAATTGCAGATACAACTTTCTTTCTCATTGTAAAAATCCTCCATTTCTTTTTACGTTTCTCACGTTTTCTTGATGATGTTACTATAGCACAGGGCAATCTGGACATGGTTGGCAAGAAACAAGACATTTTAAGAAAAACAAAAAATGCCCTGCACAGGACAGGACATTTTTGTTGCAAGATAATGCTATATGCTGATTTACTCTTACATCTGCAAAAGCAGCCGGATAATCTCTGAATATTTTATTTAACTGTAATCCGCATTCAGATAAACTTCATCTCTGCGGTGGAAACCTCCTTCAATGATCACCTTATCTATATTCTCTTTTGTCACTGCAGTTGGTTCAAGGATGCAGGAAGGAATCTCATAAGTTCCGTCATTTACTGTTTCTGTCACATCTTCCAGTTCTGCAACTCCCTTTCCACTACCCATTTCCACTGCATATTTCGCTGCTTTTCTTGCCAGATCTTCAATTGGTTTAAAAGCAGTCATATACTGTGTTCCTTCTACTATTCTCTGACAGGCTGCAAGATCTCCATCCTGACCTACAACAACCACATTTCCGGCAAGCTGATTCTCCGCCAGTACCTGTACGACCTGACTGGCAATGTCATCATTTCCGCACATAATTCCCTTAACATGAGGATATTTTTCCAGGGCTTCCTCCACATATCCGACAGCCAGTTCTGCTGTCCAGCCATCACAGTTAGCTTCATAAACCACATGCAGATCTGTGTCTGCAAGCATATCATCAAACCCCTGTTTCACCATCTGGACATTATTATCTGAAGAGGATCCCTGTATCATAAAGACATCTCCTCCCTGAGGAAGTGCATTGACAAGTGCCTGTGCCATGATCTCACCCACCTTACGGTTATCAAAGGAAATGTACAAATCTGTATTGGCATTATTGACCATTCTGTCATAGGAAATAACCGGAATTCCCGCACTCTGTGCCTTCTGTATGGCATCTGAAAGTGCTCCACAGTCTCTTGCGATCACAACGATCACATCCACCTGCTTATTTATAAAGTATTCAATCTGACTGATCTGCTCTTTGACATCTGCACCTGCATCCTGCACATTTACCTCTGCTCCCAGTTCTCTGGCAGTCGCCACAAATACATCTCTGTCGCGGATCCATCTTTCTATAACAAAAGAATCCACTGTAAGTCCGATCTGCACCTTATCCTCTTCCTTATTCTCTTCTGCTGTTTCTTCATTCTTATTCTGTTTTTGTTCTGAAGAGGAACCACATCCTGTCAGCAGTATCATCCCTGTACAAAATGCCAGTATTCCAAGCAGCAGCTTTCCGCAATTCTTTTTTGTCTTATATAATTTCATCAGCCTAACCTCTCTCTGAACTCACTAGGCGTAACTCCTTCATACTTCTTGAAAATCCTGCTGAAGTAATTGGGATCACTGTATCCTGACTGTGCACATATTTCCTTAATGGAAAGTCTGGAATCCTGCAGAAGTTCTCTGGCATTTTTCAGACGTATTTCTGTAAGATATTCAATAAAGTTCTTACCTGTTTCCTGTTTAAAAAGTTTACTGAAATAATACGGACTGATATCTACCTCTCTTGAAACATCATCCAGAGAAATATCCCTGCGGAAATTTTCATTGATATATTCCTTTGCTCTGTCAATAATACTGCCAGCTTCTTTTTCCTTGGAATTCTCCAGTTTCGTACAGATTTCTCTCGTCTTATCCAGAAACCACTTCTTCAGATTTTCTATATCCGTACAGGACTGAAGCTCCCGGATATAGCTTCTCCTGCTGTTAACATTATATTTCAAAGTTCCTGCAAAGAATGCCCTGCGTTCCGCATTCATCACCATCTCCAGGATTTTAATCTCAATATCTTCTCTTGTGACGGTCTGCTGACTGTGCATCCATTCAAAAAATCCCTCTGCGCAGTTCATCGCTCCCGCAGCATCCTTCTCAAGGATCCTCTTCTGATATCTGATTTCCAGGTCTCTTGGATATTCCCCGTCATATTTCTGTGCCGCTGGTACATCCTCGATATGCACTACATGACTGATGCTCTCTCTCAGTGCGACCACCGCTTCCTTAAAAGATTCCTTCACGCTTCCAAGTTCTTTGACTCTTCCGATTCCACAGCGGAACATACTGTCGATCCGGTTTTCAAATTTATGTACCATATTTCTGGCTCTTGTGACAATTGCAACTCTGTCTTCGTAATCTTCTTTCGCATTTTCATAAGGAACAAGCAGTACGATCCTGTTTCCCATAATAGGACCTACAAGGCATTCAAAGAATCCCTGTGCGATTTCACGAAAAGTAGAATAAAATTTGTTTGCCTTTACACTTGCACCTACTGCATTACTGAGCACCCCATTTTCCATAGAATCTCCAAATTCTATGACCATCATATAACCGTATTTCTGACGGATATCAAGAAGCTGTGTATAATTATCCTGATAAGTAACAAAATCATCCTGCAGAAGAATATTATTGATATATCCACTCTCAATCATAGGTACCACTGTCTCCAGTTTCTCTCTGATCAGGAGATCATCGCTTCTCTTCTGCCGTATCTGATCTACCTTTGTCATCATCTTCGCGCAGGTTTCCAGAATTACTTTCTTATTTACAGGTTTTGTGAGAAATTCCTGAACTCCCAGGTTCACTGCTTCTTTTGCATAATTAAACTTATCATATGCAGTTATGATCACAAAAACTGCTGAACTGTTAAATTTCTGAATTTCCCTGATTGCCTGGATTCCGCTTATTCCCGGCATCTGGATATCCATAAAACAGATATCCGGCGAATATGCCTGTGCCATCTCCACCACAACTCTGCCTGACTTTGCACAGTGGATCTCACATTCATTTCCATATTCAGTTTCAATAATTTTCTTTAATGATTCCAGCATGATACCTTCATCATCTGCCAGCAAAATTCTATACATCTTCTCTCACTCCCATAATACTTCTCTTAGTTTTCATGCACAGGTATATAGATTACTGCTTCTGTGCCTTTTCCTTCACCTTCACTGTTAATCTCCATAAGCCCTGATTCCTCATAATAAAGCTCCAGACGGCTGATCACATTATTCATACCGATTCCTGTAGAATCACCCTCTTCATTTCTGTGCTCTCTGTTTCCTGACAGAACACTCTCTATCTGTTCCTGCGTCATTCCCTTTCCATTATCTTTCACGCTGATACGTATATAATCTGCATCTCCTGTAACTGTGAGATGTATTTTTCCTTCCCATTCAATGTCACGTATTCCATGATTGACTGCATTTTCCACAACCGGCTGCAAGATCATACTTGGCATACGCACATTCTCCAGTGATTCATCCACCTCCTTGCTGAAATGGATATCTCCGGCGAACCGGACATTCAGAATATAAATATAGTTATCAACAGCCTCCAGTTCTTCTCCCAATGTGGCGTCTTCCTGTCCTTTTTTTACATTATAGCGAAAAAAATCCGCCATTTTCTCTACAAAAATCCCGGTCCGCTCTGCATCCTCCATCATTGCAAGCTGTGCTCCTGCATTTAGGGAATTAAACAGAAAATGTGGATTAATCTGTGACTGAAGATATTTCAACTGTGCTTCTTTCAGATGATTTTCCATAAGAAGCTCCCTCTCCATCATCTGCTGCTCTTTCTCCATACTTGCTTTCGTCCTTGCCATATACAGATCAAGATTCTCTACCATTGTATTAAACGCTCTGGTTACTGTTCCCAGTTCATCCTGTGCATCTGTATCGTGCATCTTTACATGGAAATTTCCCTGACCTACCAGTTGTGCTGTCTCTGCCATATTGGAAAGGGGAACAAACATATTTCTGGTGGCCTGGATGAGCAGAAGCATTCCACCGGCTACAATTATGATCATAATAACCGAATTGCTTATCTCCAGATATCTCATCACTGCACGAAGTACTGCATAAGTACTGGAGTTCTCCTGAAACATCAGGTTATTCAGTTCGTCAATAGATGACTGGATATATCTGTAAAGCTTTGTTGCATCATCATATTTACGCTTATACTGCTCAACGTTCCTTCCTCGTTTGGCAGCTACCGTTTCCGCAGTACAGTCCAGATATGTTTCCGACATTTTCCGGATATTCCGTTCCAGAAGCTTTACGGGATCATTGATATTATCTTCATTAAGTTTCTCAAGTTCATTTCTGTATTTTGCCTCATTCTGATAATAATCAAGAAGTGTCTGAGAATTCTTAACCTTAAGATACTTATACATATTATCCTGTACTTTCTCAAATACCTGTGAAAGTTCGGTAAGCTCTGCATTACTGGCATAAACATTATCCATCTTTTGCATGGAATTATTGATCCGCACATAAAAAAGCATATTCATGGCAAAAAGAAGGACTGCGATCATACCCACCTCTATAACGATTTTACTGACCAGTGAAAAATCTTTCCAGCGCAGCTGCTTCATCCGGACACCCCCTTCCTTCTCATTTCCCGTACTGCATTTTTGTCCAGGAAATTAATATCTACATTATAATAGGAATTGGTCCTTCCATCCTTCTGATATGCTGTCAGAGCTTCTATACTGTATCTGCCAAGCTGCTCTGTATCCACATCACAGGTAACAGAGATTACTCCCTTTTCCACTGCTGTAAGAATATCTTCGGAACTGTAATATCCTATGATTGTAACCTTTCCTGCAAGATTAAAGTCCAGCACTGCCTGACGTGCACATTCTGTAGTCTCTTCATCCATACACACAAGAATATCCGGTACTTTATCTCTCTGCTGAAAAATATCTGTTACCGCTTCTTCTGTCTCAAAGGTTCCGGTTAAGCGAAGATTTTTTCCGGTTATCTGGATATTTTGCAAAGAGCCTGCCTTTGCCTGGGCTGCATTGCTGATCTGTGTATATATCTGGCTCTGGTTCATATCATCAATATTTTTCTTCAACAGAATAAGAATACTTTCCGTATCCTCAGTCACATATTCCGCTACCTTTTCGCCATAGGCACTTCCAAGCTGATAATCACTGACACCCACGAAACTCTGACGCTTGCTGTGAACTGCATCTCCCATTACAGTGACAACCGGAATTCCTTTCTGAACAGCCTCATTTATCTTCGCTTCCAGTCCCTGCTCCCCACTGTACTGCAGGATAATCCCATCTGAATTTGAAGCAATACTCATATTCATATAATCTAGCTTGCTGTAATCACTCTCTTTACCGCTACCTCTCAGTTCCAGGATTCCATCGCTCTTCTGTGCATATTCCTGCGCACAGTCATAAACAGCCTGCCAGAAAGAAGAATTCGGACTGTCTACGATCATATCGTATTTATATCTACACACCACATCATTCTTCTCTTCCAGACTACTTCCCCCGGACAGTCCTTCACAATAAGACTCTCCTATCATATAAAAAAGCACTAAAATTCCTGCCAGTGCAAAGAAAACCAGCAGTTTTGTCCGTTTCTTTTTCATCTCAATCTCCGTAAATTCTTTCTTCGATATTTTGCAGAATCTATTATACAATAAATCGGTATGAATTGCTTTCTTTTTTTCATATACTGTAATGATTACATCTGCCACCTGCTGTTTCTTTCGTTCTGACACAGATATTCATACTCTGTGTTCCGGAGTCAGAGGGATATTTTTATGAGGAGTATCTTTGCATGAAGCGGACTTTAATATTTTTTGAAATATTATGCATGATTTTTTTTCTGCTCTTTTCTTCTGTTTACAGACGCACACAGTTCCTTACTTCACTGGCAGGTCCCGGTATGCTTTCCCTTGTAAAACAGGCATCTGCAAAAGCTACAGCTTCTGAGAATTTTTCAACTGACACCACCGCCGGGCTTCCCGTCGAAGAACCTCCCAGAATCGCACTGACCTTTGATGACGGTCCTAATGCCCGGTATACCCCCATGCTTCTGGATGGATTAAAAAAAAGAAACATCAGGGCATCTTTCTTTCTGATAGGCGAGAACATTGAAGGAAACGAAGACATACTCCTGCAAATGCGAAAAGACGGACATCTTATCGGAAATCACACCTGGGATCATGTACAGCTTGACAAGATACCGGCGGAGAAAGCCAGACTGGAAATTGAAAAAACAAATAACAGAATCTATGAAGCTTCCGGAATTTACCCTTCTTATGTACGACCGCCTTTCGGCGCATGGATCAAGGATATGGAACTTTCTGTCACCATGCTTCCCGTATTCTGGGATGTAGACACCCTGGACTGGAAAAGCAAAAACATTGATTCTATCCTGTCTATCGCCCAGAAACAGGTTCATGACGGTTCTATCATCCTGATGCATGACGGCTATCAGACATCTGTGGATGCAGCCCTGAAAATCGCTGATCTTTTTACTGAAAAAGGCTATGTTTTTGTCACTGCAGACCAGCTCCTGCTCACATAAAAGATTTGCTTTTTCCTGCCTGATTCGTTATACTGTTATACAAAGCTTGTACAGATTTCTCTGTAGCAGGATTATCCGCAGAGTATGCTGTACATCATTATATACAAAAGGAGTAATTAAACGAATGGACAGACTATTTAACATGGACAACAAATTCTTCACCGTCATGGGACGCGTGGCTGATCTTATTATGCTTAATGTGGTCTTTCTGATCTGTTGTCTGCCAATCGTGACTATTGGTGCGTCACTGACTGCACTCCACTATGTCACACTGAAAATGGCACGTAACGAAGAATCTTATATTATCAGAAGCTTCTTCAAATCCTTTAAGCAGAACTTCAAACAGGCAACTGTCATCAATCTTATCATGCTTGCAGTTGCAGCTATCCTTTACATGGATCTGCGTATTGTAGGCAATATCGACGGAACAATGTCTCAGGTACTGTATATCGTTTTCTTTGCATTTGGTATCCTTTATATGATGGTATTTCTGTATATTTATCCGGTGCTTGCCAAATTCTACAACTCCATCAAAAACACCTTCCGCAATGCATTCCTGATGGCTATCCGTCATCTTCCGTATACAGTCCTGATGGCAGTCATCACTCTGTTACCTGCAGGCGTGTTTTTTATTAAAAGTTTCCGCATACAGTCCATGGCCATCATGCTTCTGTGCATGTTTGGATTTGCACTGGAGGCATTTATCAACGGACATTTTCTGGTAAAGATTTTTGATAATTATATTCCGGCAGATGCAGATACCCAGGATACAGACCTTCAGAACGGAAACTCTGCTGAAACTTCATCAGCAGAAAATGATCACACAGTATGACCAAATGGGGAGAGAAACCATACCACTCTCTGGACTATATGCTGAGAGAGCGGTTTGGAGAAAAGGTTTATAAGGTCACGCTAAATGGCGGCATGTCCTGTCCCAACAGGGACGGTAAGATTGGAACCCGCGGCTGCATCTTCTGCAGCGCAGGAGGAAGCGGAGATTTCGCTGCAGATGCCGCACTTTCCATCACTGACCAGATAGAAAGCCAGATCAGTATCCTTTCACAGAAACGTCCGATTCATAAATATATTGCCTATTTCCAGGCGTACACAAATACCTACGCACCTGTGGAATATCTGGAGAAAATTTTTACAGAAGCAATCTCTCATCCAAAGATAGTTGCTCTTTCCATCGGCACCAGACCAGACTGCCTCAGTCCTGAGATCGTGGCACTTTTGTCCCGGTTAAATAAACAGAAACCTGTCTGGATTGAACTTGGACTTCAGACGATCCATGAGTCCACTGCCAGGTATATCCGAAGGGGATATCCTCTCTGCGTTTTTGATGATGCCGTAAAACGCCTGCGAAAAGAAAATATCGAAGTAATCGTGCATACAATCCTCGGATTGCCCGGTGAAAACACAGCAGATATTCTGGAAACTATGGAATACCTCAACCATATGGATATTCAGGGAATCAAACTGCAGTTACTTCATGTGCTTCGCGGCACTGATTTGGCAGCAGATTACGAGAAAGGACTGTTTCAGACTTACGAACGGGATGAATACATCTCTCTCCTTATAAACTGTCTGGAACATCTCAGACCGGATATGGTTATACACCGCATCACAGGCGACGGCCCCAAAGATCTGCTGATCGCACCACTGTGGGCAAGCCGTAAACGTGAGGTATTAAATATGCTGCATCACAGGATGAAAGAAGAACAAAGCTACCAGGGAAGACTGTTTTCACACTAAAAGATTCTCTGCTACTCTATGCAAAGGAGGGATAAAATGGCAACACCATTCACAGTTTACAAATTAATCGTGTTATACATGCTTCAGAATACCGAAAATACCCTGACAAATTCGCAGATTTCAGAATTTATCCTGGACCGGGAATATACAAACTATTTCCATCTCCAGCAGGCAATCTCAGAACTGGTAGAGGCAGAACTGATCACCATGGACACCCGTTCCAATGTCTCCCATTACCGGATTACCGAAGATGGCATAAAGACTCTCTCCTTTTTCCAGAAAGATCTCTCTCCTGAGATCAAACAGGAAGTCAGAGAATACCTGAAATCTACCGGCTTCAAAGCTCAGGAGCGAATCGTCACTCCTGCTGATTATTACATCACCAAACAGGGAACCTATTCTGTAAGATGCCAGCTCATCGAAAAGGGCAACTCCCTCATCGACCTGAACATCGCAGCTCCTAACCTTGAGGCAGCACAGTCGATCTGCAAAAAATGGTCCACACATTACCAGGAAATATACGGTAAAATAATGGAAGAGCTCTTATAATGCTCTTCCTTTTTATTTCCTAATCTTTACAAAAAAACAGGGATACGTTATACTAAAACAAATATACGTTCTGTAGCACTCCTCGTAAATAATGTATATTGATTAAGAGACTTGCTATAATTTGTCAGAAATGTTTTATGTTACTATAAACACGAAATGAAATGTGACTGTTTTATCATCATATTCTATGGAGAAAAAACTATGGATTTATTTGAATACGCCAAATCAAAAACCCTGGACCAGGAATCCCCTCTGGCATCCAGACTACGCCCCACAACTCTGGATGAAGTTGTAGGGCAGCAACACATCATCGGAAAAAACACCTTATTATACAGGGCTATCAAAGCTGACAAACTGACCTCCGTCATCTTCTACGGCCCTCCCGGAACCGGCAAGACCACCCTGGCAAAAGTAATCGCCAACACTACCAGCGCAGAATTCACCCAGATCAACGCCACTGTAGCAGGCAAAAAAGATATGGAAGCAGTTGTAAAAGAAGCCCAGCAAAACCTGGGTATGTACGGCAAAAAAACAATCCTCTTCATAGACGAGATCCACCGCTTCAACAAAGGCCAGCAGGACTATCTCCTCCCATTCGTAGAAGACGGAACCATCATCCTCATCGGTGCCACAACAGAGAATCCATACTTCGAAGTCAACGCTGCTTTAATCTCCCGTTCCATCATCTTCGAACTGAAATCCCTGGAGATCTCCGAAGTCAAAGAACTCATCCTTCGCGCAGTCAACGACAAAACAAAAGGAATGGGAAACTATAAAGCCCGGATAGATGAAGACGCCCTCGACTTCCTTGCAGACATGGCAGGCGGTGACGCCAGAAATGCCCTCAATGCCATCGAACTGGGCATCCTCACTACCCCCCGTAGCGAAGACGGTCTCATCCACATCACCCTGGATGTGGCATCTCAGTGCATCCAGAAACGCGTCGTCCGCTACGACAAAAACGGAGACAACCACTACGACATCATCTCCGCCTTCATCAAAAGCATGCGTGGCTCAGACCCTGACGCAGCAGTCTACTATCTTGCAAAAATGCTCTACGCCGGAGAAGACGTCAAATTCATAGCCCGAAGAATCATGATCCTCGCCTCCGAAGACATCGGAAACGCCGATCCACAGGCCCTCTGCGTAGCAGTCGCCGCAGCCCAGGCAGTAGAACGCGTAGGAATGCCCGAGTCCCAGATTATCCTCTCTCAGGCAGTCACCTACATGGCCTGCGCCCCCAAAAGCAACTCCGCAGTCAACGCCATCTTCGCTGCCATGGACTCCGTCAAACGCACAAAAACCACAGTCCCGCCACACCTCCAGGACACCCACTACGGCGGCCACGAAAAACTGGGCCACGGCATCGGCTACAAATACGCCCACGACTACCCAAACCACTACGTACACCAACAATACCTCCCCACCGAAATCCAGGGAGAACACTTCTACGAACTCTCAGAAATGGGCTACGAAAAAAAACTAAAAGAATACCAAACAAAAATCAAATCCCAGTCTTAATAAAAAAATCCGGCAGAAACACTTTTCTGCCTGGATTTTTTATTTCTATCAGCCAATACACAGCGCAGAAAAAAGCAGCCCCTTCCAAGAGAGACTGCCCTTTTCATCATTTAATTCCCATAACCTCCATCTGCGCCAGAATCGCATCCACACACTTCTCAAATCCCAGTTTTCCTGAATTCAGGCACAGATCATAATTTGTCGCATCACTCCAGTCCCCGCCTGCAAATTTACGATAATAATCCTGTTTACGCTTATCATCTTTGAGAAGGAATTTCTCGACATCCTCTCTTGATCCGGAGATCTTCTGAGATGCCTGCTCTACACGGAACTCCCATGGTGCATGAATGAATACACGCAATGTATTCGGTCTGTCCTTGAAAACATAATTGACACATCGTCCGACAATTACATAGGATTCTTTTTCTGCAAGATCATTGACCACTTTTGCCTGATAGTTGAAAAGATTTTCGTCTGAAATGAATTCCTTACTTCCCGGCTGATGCAGATTTCCTTTGTAAATGCTTTCTTTATTTCCAAAAAGAGAACCCTTTATCTTATCTCCCTCTTCTACTTTACCGAAAAGTTTTACATCAATTCCGCTCTCATCAGACGCCATCTGGATAATCTGCTTATCATAAAAAGAGATTCCCAGACGCTCTGCCAGCATTTTACCAACGGTGCGACCGCCACTTCCATACTGTCTTGCGATTGTGATTACAACCTGATTCATACCGATTTCCTCCTTATTCTCCCAGATATGCTTTCTGGACAGATTCATCATGAAGCAGATCATCTGCTTTGCCTTCCAGAGTGATGCTTCCTGTTTCAAGGACATACGCTCTGTCAGCAATAGAAAGGGCTTTCTTCGCATTCTGCTCAACAAGCAGAACCGTTGTTCCACTCTCACTTACTTCTTTGATAATATCAAAGATCTCATTTACAAAGATCGGTGACAGACCCATGGACGGCTCATCCATCAGAATGATCTTCGGCTGGCTCATCAGCGCACGTCCCATTGCGAGCATCTGCTGCTCTCCACCGGAGAGTGTACCTGCACGCTGTCCTGTACGTTCTTTCAGACGAGGAAATCTTTTGTATACCATTTCCAGGCTCTGAGCGATCTCGTTCTTGTCTTTTCTTGTATAAGCACCCATCAGAAGATTCTCATATACAGACATATCTGCAAATACTCGTCTTCCTTCCGGAACGTGTGCCATTCCCATTTCTACGATCTTATGGGCTGGTGTTCTTGTGAGGTCTTTTCCCTCAAACACAATGCTTCCGGACTTCGGAGAAAGAATTCCGGTAAGTGTCTGAAGTGTGGTTGTCTTTCCGGCACCGTTGGCACCGATCAGCGCAATAACCTCTCCCTGATTTACATGAAAAGAAATTCCCTTCAGGGCCTGGATCACACCATAGTAGACCTGGAGGTCCTTTACTTCCAACATTGCCATTATCTCGTTCCTCCTTATTCTCCCAGATATGCAGTAATAACTGTCGGGTCTTTCAGCACTGCGGATGTCTCACCCTGGATCAGCACCTGACCGAAGTTCAGAACTGTCAGTTCCTCACAGATACCACCGACCAGTTTCATGTCATGCTCGATCAGAAGGACTGTCATATCAAAATGCTCCCGCACAAAACGGATGGTATCCATCAGCTCCTGCGTCTCATTTGGGTTCATGCCGGCTGCCGGCTCATCCAGAAGAAGAAGCTTCGGATCTGTGGCAAGGGCTCTGGCGATCTCCAGCTTACGCTGTTTACCATAAGGCAGGTTGCCTGCCAGAGTGTCTGCTTCCTTATCCAGATCAAACACCCTCAGTATCTCCATGGCACGTTCATTCATCTCTTTTTCTACCTTATAATATTTCGGCAGTCTTAAGATTCCGGTCAGTGTAGAATAAGAATGATGATTGTGAAGTCCGACCTTAACATTGTCAAGAACCGGCATATCCTTAAACAGACGGATGTTCTGGAAAGTACGTGCGATACCTGCTTTGTTGATCTCGATCGTACTCTTTCCTGTGATATCCTGTCCGTCAAACAGAATCTGTCCCTTGTCCGGGCTTTCAAAGCCTCCCAGCAGACGCAGGGTTGTAGTTTTTCCGCATCCGGACGGACCTAAAAGGGTCAGAAATTCATTCTCCCGGATATACAGATTTAAATCATCCAACACAAGATTGGAATCGTAGGATTTGGAAATTCCAATAAAATCAATTAAATGTTTACTCATACGTTTGTCCTCTTAAAAATTTGGTGGGGTAGTAACCCAGATGATGACGGCATCTTTCGAACCGGTGTTTTCTAGATAATGCTTTTTTCCTGCTTTAAAATAGAAAGATTCCCCGGCATGTACCGTCTGGTTTTGTCCGGCATAGTGGATACGGACGTTTCCTGTGATTACATAACCGAAATCCTCCCCCTCATGGGGCTGATAAACTTCTGACCGTCCACCGGCGTGTAAAGTCAGACGAACCGGTTCCATCTGGTTTTTCTGTGCATTGGGAACGACCCATTCAATACAGCAGTGTTTTTCTT
>ENA-OPBM01000999-OPBM01000999.1-human-gut-metagenome-genome-assembly--contig:-NODE-999-length-19404-cov-3.651713_pt1 | contig 19404 bp, 21 predicted proteins | sample MGYA00241069_ERZ501454 | MGnify/ENA primary metagenome ERZ501454 (study PRJEB25962, sample SAMEA2042625) | human gut metagenome | biome: human gut; feature: human-associated habitat; material: faeces... | reverse complement strand
CAACTATTTCAACTTGAATTCACAAAAAAACTTTAGTTGTTGCTCTAACTAAAGTTGGGTGGGCGTAAAAAAAGCCAAAGACTATTTTTCCTTGGTTCTAATTCTATCAGCAAGTTGTTTGATTTTATGAAAACGATGATATAAACCTGATTTAGTTATCTTATGTCCTGTTTCCAAACTAATGATTTCACTTAATTCTAACAAAGAAGCATCGCGATACTTTAATCTATAAACAGCAACTTCTTTTTCTTTTTCATCAAGCAAATCCAAACCACCAATACTTTTAATAAGTTCAATATCATTAACCTGAGTATTAGAAGTTTCAATTATTCGATCTACGTTAGCTTGCTCACAATTATTAAGACGATTTGTCATATTTTTATGGTCACGATATATTCGAATATCCTCATAATACATAACACCTTTAAATGCTCCTATCATTCTAAGAAAATCACCTATTTTTTCAGCTTCCTTAACATACACCATATACCTCGTATCCCTGTGCAAAACTTTACTGTTTAAATTATAATTATTTAAAAGCTCGCTTACAAAATTAGCAAGTTTCTCTAAAGGCAAATTAAATTCTAAATGATATCTAGATGTTTTAGGATCATTAATACTTGCACACATCATAAATATTCCGCGCAAATAGGCCCTAATTAATTCATCATCAGCCAAAATAAACGATGAAGGTATTTCTTTTTGTAATCCTAAATCCTTTAAAACTAATTCTATCTTGTTTTTAATTTCTAAAATATAATTTATTTTCTTATTGTAATTATATCCCTTACGAACTGTTATTTTAGGATGAATCCCATATATTTCTTTAAATAAAGTATAAATTCTTCTAGCAACACTATTATTCTCTGTTGTTATAATAATTGAACTACCTATTTCTGCTCCAGCACTTACAATACCGGATAATTCAGAAATTTTCTCTGTTTCATTTATCTCAAGTTTACTTACTTCATCCTTAACTGTTCCTGTAAAAGACATATTACCACCTCTAATCCATCAAATAAGAAAATATATCAGTTGCCACTTTCAAAGCATTATGCCTTATTAGATTATTTTCAATAATTACATAATTATCTTTAATTAAATCAACATTTAATTCTTCTAATTGCTTATAATCAACTTCCACTATATCTTTTTGCTCCGTTGTTGAATATTTATCAATTATTTCCTGGGAAATATCTCCAGTATTTACAACTACTGCATCAACTTGACGCTTACCTAAATATTTATTTAAAAGTTTTAGGTGATGGCTTACTGAAAAATCGTCAGTTTCACCTGGTTGAGTCATGACATTGCATACATAAATAATTTTAGCATCGCTATTTTCAATTTCTTGTTGAACTTCTTCGCAAATTAAATTAGGCATAATGCTCGTAAATAAACTTCCCATACTTAAAATTATCGCATCAGCTTTCCTTATTGCTTTAATCGCATCGGGATTAACTTGAGGTTTTTCCTTATACAAAACTTCTCTAACAAAACGCTTATCTTCAGTAATGTTGTGTTCTCCTTCAACAATAGAAGCATCCTCCATAACTCCAACTAAAGTAACATTATCCTCAGTAAGTGGTATTACTTTACCTTTAAGTTTTAATAAAGTATTTAAAAGTTCAATACCATCAGACATATTACCAGTAATATCATTAGCGCCCGCCAATAAAAGATTACCTAAGGCATGACCATCTAAATCAGAATAAGTATCAAATCTATAATCTAATAATTTACCAACCTCAACTGCATTTTCTGACAAACTAATTAAAACCTTACGAATATCCCCCATAGCTGGCATATTAAATTCCTCGCGTAATCTTCCTGTACTTTTTCCATCATCACAAACTGAAACTACCGCTGAAATATCAAATGGTAGTTTCTTTAAACCGCGAAGTAATACGCTCATTCCCGTACCGCCACCTAAGACGGCTATTTTTATATCTTCCACTTAATCACCCGCTTTTATACTAAGTGCGGCTATCGCACCATCATTAATTGCTGTCGCAATTTGATAGTAATCCTTATAAATCACATCACCACAAGCATAAACACCTTTTAATGATGTTCTCATTTTACTATCTACCTTAATATACTCTTTTTCAAGTTCAAGGTTCTTAATAAAGTCGACTTTAGGCTTGCCACCAATTGCTACAAACAATCCTTCAAGCTTTAATTTACGGCCATCAGCCAAATTAACCCCCTCTAATTTATTATTTTCAGAGATCAACTTCATTATTTGTGTGTTTTTTAAGACAACAATATTTTCGCAGTTACGAACTCTATTAACTAATTCCTCATCAGCCTTAACTTCGTTTCGAACAAATATATAAACTTGAGTACATAAATCAGATAAATATAAAGCATTTGTATAAGCAGAGTTGCCCCCACCAACTACACCAACGATCTTATCTTTATAAAAAGTTCCATCACATACAGCACAGTAACTAATACCATTTATTTTATCCTCACCTGGAAGGTGCATTTTGTTAGGGATCCTACCTGTTGCAATAATTACGTGTTTGCATCCAAACTCTTTATTTAAAGTTTTTACAATATATCCTTGGCCTTTTTTTTCTACCGAAGTCACTTCAGCAAATTCAAAAGGAATATCATTGTTTTTAACATGGTTAAACATGTTTAAAGCAAGCTCAGCTCCATTAATAGATTCAAAACCTAAATAGTTTTCAATCTTACTAGTCTTAAGCATTTGCCCTCCAGGTGCATCCTTATCAATTAATAAAACCTCAATACCTGCTCTTTTTAAATATAAAGAAGCAGCAAATCCAGCTGGACCTGCGCCTATAACAATACTATCAAAATTTAACATCTTCCACATTCCTCTCATCATTATATAAATTATCTAATTTATTACCTCTTACTGTCATTATAATATAAATTACAATGCCGATGGCTATCATTCCAAGAGACACAATCTGCGCTATTTTAAGACTTGAAAGCATCAAACTATCTGTTCGCAGACTTTCAATAAAAAATCTACCAATTCCATACCAAATCAAATAGAAACCTGTTGTTTGACCAATTTTGCAATATTTTCTTCTTCTAAAAAACAATAACACTACAAAGCCAATTAAACACCACAGTGACTCAAAAAAGAATGTTGGGATATAATAAGTTCCATCAATATTCATACCATTTATTACAAATTCCGGTAAATGCAAACTCTCCAAATAAGCTAAAGTTGTTGCAGGTCCATGGGCTTCACCATTGAAGAAATTACCCCAACGTCCTATAGCCTGCGCCAAAATAAGACCTACCACTAAAATATCTAAAATCCGAATAGTATTTACCTTATATTTTCTAGTATAAAGAATAATTACTATTAATCCAGCAATTATCCCCCCATGAATAGCTAAACCGCCCTTCCAAATTTGGAAAATTTCTAAAAGATTTTGACTATAGTAATCTAAATTAAATAGTACGAAATATAATCTAGCTCCAATAATTCCAAAAAGAATTGTTAAAAATAATAAATTAAGAGTAAAATCCTCAGGAATATTCCACTTTTTCCCTTCTCTTATTGCAATTTGTGAACCCACAATCATAGCAATAAATAAGAAAATAGAATACCAGTGTATACTAATAAAACCCAAATCTATAACTGGATTCATCTAATCAGCCCTTTCATTTAACTTCTTAAATACTAACATATCCATTAAGATATTCATACCAGATATTAATACAGAAGCACAAACCGCAAACCAAATTCCATATATTTGAAAATGGGGCGCTAAAATAAAACTAACTATTTTCAAAATTATTAAATTAATAAATGGATAAAACAACCCTAAAGTAACTCCTGTGATAGGAATTGTTAACCATACCAAAAACGGTTTAATAGTTTTATTTAACAAATAAATTATAACCGCTGCTATAAGTCCCCATAAACCATAGTAATTGTTATCAATATATAGTGTATTTCTAAAAATCATTGAAGTAACTATTAAAATCAAAGCATACCCAATCATTCTAATAACCCAATCAAATAATTTATAAATTCTTTTTCGCGAAATCAATTTTTCTTTCATTAAAATCACCTAATAACATTATATCATAATAACCTTATTTTATTAAAAATTAGAAATTGAAAATCATATTAAATTAGAAATTTAGTGAATTGTAGGTCCTGAATTATAAGTCTTTTGAACTGCTGTACATGTATAAATTCTCTTTGGTGTTCCAGAAACTATTTCAGTTCTTGAAGATTCAAGATCCAAAGAAGTTCCTCTTGCTAACAGCATTTCACCTTCATCATCTGCCCCTTTAAACCATTCAAGATATATGCATGATGATCCTGCCGATAAATTAATTTCTAATATATCATCATAACCATCAAAGAACGCATAGCTTTCTGGCAACGATAAAGAAGTACTCATATATCCCTCATCAGAAAAACTGATATCTGATGTTTTTAACGCCCTATAAACGGTTAAATCCTCGGGTAAACAAAATTTAGTTATTGCACTATCTAAAGACTCAATAAGTCTTTTGTTTTCGTTACTTAAAGGTAAATTCAATCTTAAAGCTTCATTAATTTCAAATGATGATGAGCCAATTTTTCGCCCATATTTATTAAGAGCATCAGCTTCCTCTTCCGTTAATTCTTCAATAAATGGGGCAAAAACATTAAATAAAGCTTCAGCACCAGAAAGTTCTCTAACTCTCTCCTCTTCATTATTACAAAGACGTTCCAATAAACCACAAATTTTATTTTGTAAATCTAGCGATGTTTTTTTTCCAGATAAAACATCTAAAACATCATAGCTCTTAATTAATTGAAGATATTCTCCCATACAACACCTTATTTCTATTTTTATTCACTTTTAAGTTCAAATAAAATATCACGTAATTCCATTGCTCTTTCAAAATCAAGATTTTTTGCTGCCTCTTTCATTTCATTTTCAACATTAACTATTAATTTCTGTTTTTCTTGCTTACTAAGCTTCTCAGGCTTTTCTTCTTTAACCTCTTGATTATTTGAAATTAAATCCCTAATTTCTTTAATAATTGTCCTTGGTGTAATACCATGGTCTTTATTATATTTTTCTTGAATTTCACGTCTTCTTTCAGTTTCTTTAATAGCCTTATCCATTGCATCACTAATATAATCCGCATACATAATAACGCTACCATTCGCATTTCTTGCCGCTCTTCCAATTGTCTGAATTAAACTACGCTCACTACGCAAAAATCCTTGTTTGTCGGCATCCATAATAGCAATCAAACTAACTTCAGGGATATCAATACCCTCCCTAAGTAAATTTATTCCTACTAAAACATCGTATTTACCAAGTCTTAAATCACGAATAATTCGCGTTCTTTCTAATGTTTTAATTTCGTTATGTAAATAAGCAACCTTAATATCGAGTTTTTTCAAATAAACTGTCAATTCCTCAGCCATCCTTATTGTCAATGTCGTAATTAAAGTTCGCTCATTATTACTATTTTGTTTTTGAATTTCACCAACCAAATCATCAATTTGATTTTTAGTTGGTTTAATTGTAATCGTCGGATCCAACAACCCAGTTGGTCTAATAATTTGTTCAACAATTTCATGATTAGTCTTTTCTAACTCGTAATCGCCAGGAGTTGCTGAAACATAAATTACATTATCTAATTTTTTTTCAAACTCTTCAAATTTAAGCGGTCTATTGTCTAAAGCACTAGGTAAACGAAATCCATAATCGACAAGTACACTTTTACGAGCTCTATCACCATTATACATTGCTTTAACTTGTGGTAATGTTACATGAGACTCATCGATTACAAGTAGATAATCATCTCCAAAGAAATCCATAAGTGTTGTTGGCGTTGCCCCCTCTGGCTTCAAAGCGATTTGTCTTGAATAATTTTCTACACCACGGCAAAATCCGGTCTCTGTAAGCATTTCGATATCATAATTAGTTCTTTCCATCAACCTTTGATATTCCAATAACTTGTTTTCTTTTTTAAACTTTTCTAATTGCTCTTCTAATTCTTTCTTGATGTTAACGATCGCTAATTTAAGTTTATCTTCACTAGTTACAAAGTGACTGGCTGGAAATAACGTAATCGTATTTTTATTAGTTAAAATAGCTCCTGTAACAACATCAAATTCACTAATTCTATCAATTTCATCACCAAAAAACTCTACTCTAATTCCTCTTGAATGCTGATTTACTGGAATAACCTCTAACACATCACCACGAACACGAAATGTCCCTCTTTTAAGGTCTATATTATTTCTTTCATAAAGCATTTCAATTAGTCTTTCGATAATTTCATCACGATTCACGGTCTCATTAACACTAAGCGATATAGTTTTTTTGCGATACTCTTCAATCTCTCCAATACCATAAATGCAAGATACCGAAGCCACAACAATTACATCGCGATGATTAAGCAATGAAGAAGTAGCATAATGCCTTAGTTCATCGATTTCATCATTGATTGAAGCATCCTTTTCAATATAAGTATCAGTCTTAGCTACATAAGCCTCTGGTTGATAATAATCGTAATAACTGACAAAATAACAAACGTGATTTTCTGGGAATAGTTCCTTAAGCTCCCCATATAATTGCCCAGCTAACGTTTTATTATGCGCTAAAACTAAAGTAGGTTTGTTAATTTCTTTAATTACATTAGCAATTGTAAAAGTTTTACCAGTTCCTGTTGCCCCGAGTAAAACTTGATTTTTCTTTCCCGTTTCTATTCCTTTGACTAATGATTTTATCGCCGCTGGCTGATCACCACTAGGTTCATATTGCGATACTAATTTAAACATTTTTTACCTCCTTATCATATTATCCGTTTCAAACTTAAAACTATACTGTTTTTAAAATACAACGCACTTAAAGAAATGGTATCATATATAAAAGAACGATGTCAATTCAAACAAAAATAAAGCTAATATTATTATCAGCTTTACAGTTTTAATAGACTATTTTTTAGCAATCGGAACTTGTATTTCTGTTAACCAATCTTCTACATTATCCTTATTCCAAATTCCATCGATATATCTTTCCCTCGGTGAATCAATCACTTCATAACCATTATCTTCAATATATTTCATAATAAAACCATATGCTTCACCTAAATTATCGTAACGTCCTTTATGATAAATGCAAACAGCTTTTACAGGATCTAATTTTTTAAATATAATTGTTTCATTTGAAATTCCAATTTCTTGAACCGCTTGGCAATATCTTATTTTAACATTTGTCTCTTTATATTCACCATCCAAATAGTTCATATAGCAATAATCTGGCTGAATACATTTAATGTTTGGATTTGTTTTTTTGCATTCTTCCGCACTTTTTAAAATAAAGTCTGTTATTTCACTATAATCTTTAACTGTTCCTTCCTTATAATACACAATGTATTCTGGTAAATCTTTCATAACTACTTCGTATTTCATATTCTTTCCCTCCAATAAATAATTTATTTTTGAAAGCTGGAAATTAGATTGAGTTAAATTTTCTTCTAATTCATTTTTTCTTTTTTGCAGTAAAAACTCCATATCTCCACCATTGAAAATGTCTCTAATATCTTTAATTGAAATTCCAATTTGTCTTAAAGATACTATTTTGGATAATTCAAGTAATTGTTTTGTTTCATAAAAACGATAACCCGTTTGTTCGTCAACAAATGACGGTCTTAATAACCCTTCTCTTTCATAATATCTAAGAGTTTTAACTGTTGTCTTAGCTAATGAAGAAAATTCACCTATTTTATACATAATTTCTGCCTCCTAAATTATTTATACACTATCCTTTAAGGGGAGAGTCAACGCCATTTATATAAAAAATACCATCTTAATTAATTCTACTATTTTTATCTAAAAAAGACAAACAAAAACAAGATATTTTAATCTTGCCTTTCCAATCTTGTTACTTCTTTTACCACATAATTTTTAGTATCATCAAAAGTCATATTTAATACTATAGAAAATTCATTATAAAGGATCTTCTCGGCTTTTTCTAAATATTGATTATCTTTATCGCCAATTTTCTTATTATTATCAATTCGCTCTTTATTTCGCAAATAAGTAGTTTTAATAATCTTAATTAAATCAGCCAAATCACCTGAATTAAGTAGCTGTCTATATTGATTTTCAAGTTGCTTTTCATGACAGTCAATTAACGGTATTAATGGAATTTGTTCTATTAACTCTTTTACCTCTTTTTCACTGATCAAGCTGCGAATATTACCATAACGATTGTCGACTGGAACATCAATCGTTAATGAATCATCAAGCATTGATTCCAGCACATAACAATCATTTCCTTGATATTGTTTTTCCTTTATATTTTTAATTCGGCAAACATCATTTTTATAAACAATGTAATCATTTACCTTGAACATTATCATGCCTCCTATTTCTTATTTTTTAAAGCATCAATCCCTTGTTCCTTATACCTTTTTACCCATGTCCTTACAGTTGATGGATAAGTATTATAACGGCGAGCTGCTGGTTTAATCCCTTTTTCTAAAGCCATCATTACCATATCATATCTGATTTTTTCTTTTTCTTCATCAGTTTTGTTAGCATAAAGCTCACTTTCATCAATATTATAAAGTTTAAACTCTGTCATAAATACCTCCCTATTTACCACAAAAAAATTGGTAATCTCTTCCAATTAAATTATATCATTTTTGGTGAACAATTGTAATCATTTACCATGACTTTTATTAAAGATTTTCCTTATTTTTTCACAAAAAAACGCCATATAACGAACTGTTCGTTATATGGACAAAATTGTCTATTATTTATTCCTTATCAATTTTAAATGTTACTTGATAATTATTTTCCAAATCCATTTCATCAACATCAACATAATATCCTAATCTTTCAATTTCGGCAGCACAATTTCTAATTAAATTGATAACTTGTCTAAAATTATTTGCTCCATGTAAGTTTGTTTCAGAAACTTGCATTGTTGGCGTAGCTGGGGCAGAACTTGCCATTGATGCCGGTGCGGGATCTTCCAAAATTTCTGCATCAGGGACGTTATTAATAACCGGCGTTGACGGTGTTTGATATTGTGGTGCTGAAGGAGTTGCCACAGCAGATGCCGGCGCAACTGGTGCAGGGCTTGAAGTAGAATTATTTAAATTGTAATTTGATGTCGAAGGTTCCCTATTAACCGAAGCAGTTGGCATTTCCAAAGACTCAACCTCAGGAACAACTGTTGAAGTTTGTTGAGGCGTTGGCTCAGGCTTAACATCAAAACCAAACGATATATCATTTACAGGGGCCACTGAAGCAGCAGGTTGACTTGTTGGAGTTGACGCACCATAAAAAGGTGTTGAAGGTGCTTCTTCCTTAGGTGCTGGTGTTGATTGTTGCAAACCAACTGGAGCTTGATTGAAAATACTATCAAAACTTACACCATCTTGCGTTTGTGCTGGTGGCGTTGTTGGCGTAGCTGGTGAACTATTCCCTCCAAAATTGATGAATTTATTATTTTCCGTTTGTGGTTGAGGTTGTACTTCTGGCGCTTGCTCACTATGAATTGGCTCTGATACTATAGTTGATGGATTTTGCTTCATTAATTGAGCAATATCGTTAACTGGTTCTTCTTTTGGTGCAATATCTTGAGCTTCTTGTAATATTTTATCGATATCCATAAATCCCTGTCCCCTTTCTTGTTTCTTTTGTTCATTCATTTTTTCTTCTAATTCCTTTGGCGGATTAACTTTAATTATTTTATGGCTAGCTACCGGAACCGCTCTTCTTACCGGTTGTTTTACCTCTACTGGTTCTGGCACCACTTGTTGTTTTGGTGGTAAAGCTGAAATAGTCTTTTGTTCACCCCCATTTTCCAACAATTTATTAATCTCTTCATCAGTTATCTTTACAGTTAAACGTTCGTTTATTATGCGGCTTAGCATATGAATTTGAGCATTTTTATTATGTAATCTGAGCAAAGAACGAGCATGTCTTTCTGAAATTCTTCCATGCAAAAGAGCATCTTGAACATGGTCATCTAAATTCAAGAGTCTAATCTTATTCGCAATAGCTGATTGAGATTTTCCTAATCTTCTAGCAAGTTCTTCTTGCGTTATATATCCAATATCCAAAATTCTTTTATATGATACAGCCTCTTCAATTGGTGTTAAATTCTGTCTTTGAATATTTTCCAGCAAAGCAATTTCTTCACTATCTCTATCTGAAAGATTAACAATAATAGCTGGGATAGTAGACCTATTCGCTAAAAAATTAGCCTTAAAACGACGTTCGCCTGCAATTATTTCGTACTTATTACCAATTGGACGAACTACTATCGGTTGAATTACGCCATATTTTCGAATTGATTCAGCTAATTCATTTAACTTTACTTCATCAAAATGAATTCTTGGCTGAAATCTATTTGGCAATATATCTTGGACATTCAAAACAACCATTTGGCCATCTTCTAGCATAAAGGACCCCTCCCTTCTATTCTTTTAATATTATCATACTATTTTTTGGGAAATAATTCAATAAAAAAAACAAAGAAAGAAAACTTTGTTTAAAATACTGGATATTTCGTTTGATGAATAAATTTTTTTACTTTTGAAAAACCTTGATCATCTAGTGGTATCGTTTCGTCAGCACATTGAATAGAAATATCTGCTGGCTGCTCGCTACCAAATTGACCAATATCTTGATTTGTTCCTGGACTGCTAATACTAAAAAGTCTTTCTAACTCTTGAAGCTGACGTTCATCTGTATTTTCGTATGAAGGTGAAACAGCAGGATCACCAATACAAAAGCTCTCAGCTAATGCAACTTCTTGCCCACTGAAAAAATCTCTATAATTATATGGATCTATAATGGTTTCAACAGTTCCTTCTAAAGTTTTGTCGGCTACATTTTGACCTAAAGCGCCTAAAATAACAACTGGACGATCAAGAACATCTTGTTGCAAATAAATTAGATGCGAAGACTGTCTCGAAAAACTAAAGCCATTTTCTGCAAAAACTTTTTTGGAAAAATCAATTAATCCAAAATTAAATTGTGAAAAATCATAATCGATAAATGTTCTAAATAACTCGTGTTTTCTTGCGAGCTTATAATAATTAATTATAATCGGTAACTTACGATAATCTCGTTCTACTATATAATCAGCATTATCAACTATCGCTTTCATATATTCTAAATGACTTGCATCAAAATCTAAATTTAAATGTTTATAAAGATCTCGCTGACCTTCTTTAGAAACACGTTCCGGCGTAAACCCTAATAATTGAAATAAATCCTCAGGCTTAATTTCCAAACTTATATAATTTCCATTAGTAAAAGTAAAATTATAATTTTTTCCAGCTAATTTTTCCTCGTAAATTTTTAAATCTTGACCTAAATTTTCAAAAACTAACGTTGCCATCCCTTTGCCGGGAAATAAATTTTCAGTCCCTCTTGGAACTGTTCTTTTAGTGGTATTCATATAAACACATCTCTTTCTGTATAATAATATATGCCATTGTGTTAAAGCAGGGATAAAACTACAATTTTCAATTTCATATTAACATACTCGTTATATGATGTCAATAAAAAAGGCCTATAATGGCCTTTTCTTTATTTCAGCGTATCGTCTAGGATACTTTTTCGGTGTTATCGCCGTCTTTTCAATTTCAATAATTGTTCTTTGACTATTTTCAATTGGCAATAAAAATTCACACTTTTTAAATATTTTACCCTTTAATATTTCTAAAGCATTTTTACTTTGAATTACATCTTCATTCCCTTTCATTGCAATAAAATATTTATTAACCTTTACTAAAGGAAGAGAATATTCAAGTAAAATATTTAAAGGCGCTACTGCTCTAGCCGTAACTATATCAAATTTTTCTCTATTTTTTAAAGCATATTCTTCAGCTCGTGCATGAACTAAAGTAACATTTCCGAGTTTTAAAGTTTTAACAACGATGTCTAAAAAATTAATTCTTTTATTTAAAGCATCTACTAAAGTTAATTTTATATGTGGATAAAATATTTTTATAACAATTCCAGGAAAACCAGCGCCTGTTCCGATATCACAAAAGCTTTCTATTTCCTTTAAATTAACAACTTTAACTAAAGTTAAACTATCATAAAAATGTTTTAAATAAACTTCTTCCCTTTCCGTTATTGCTGTTAAATTTATCTTTTCATTCCACTCCACTAATAAATCATAGTATGTTTCCAATAAAGGTAACTTTTCAAGTCCATTTTCGATTCCAAGATCCTCAATAGATTTAATAAATTGTTCTTTATTCATGATGATAGTCCCTCTTTAAATAAATCATTAAAATTGATATATCTGCTGGATTAACACCACTAATTCTAAGAGCTTGACCTAATGAAGTAGGTCTGACTTCCTTCAGCTTTTGCTTAGCCTCGCTAGCCAAATTATGCATGGCATCATAATCAATATCTTCTGGAATTTTTTTACTTTCAAGTTCAGACATCTTTTCAGCTTCCTTTAAAGCTTTATTTATGTATCCTTCATATTTAATCATTATCATTGCCTGCTCTAAAACCTCGTCACTATATTCATTATTTAAACGATTTATTAACGAATCAATTTTAACCTCAGGCCTTTTAAGTAAATTATAAAGTGAAAGTCCGTCTTTTATTTCTTTAGTTCCAAGACTTCGCAAAAATTCATTTTCAGCCGGAACAACCTTTAATTCCTTTAATTCTAATATCAATTGATTTATTTTATCTTTCTTTAATAATAATTTATTATATCTTTCTTCATCGATAAGCCCTACCTTATAACCATATTCTCGTAAACGCAAGTCAGCATTATCATGGCGTAACAATAAACGATATTCGGCGCGCGAAGTAAGTAAACGATATGGATCTCTAATTCCTTTAGTAATCAAATCATCGATAAGTACCCCTATATAGGCCTCATCTCTTTTTAAAATAAGTGGATCTTTACCCTGCAATCTTAAAGAAGCATTAATGCCCGCAATCAAACCCTGACAAGCAGCTTCTTCATAACCACTTGTTCCATTTATTTGACCCGCACTATATAAGTTAGTAACCAACTTAGTTTCAAGTGATTGTTTCAATTGTGTTGGATAAATTGAATCATATTCAATCGCGTAAGCGTATTTAAGAATTTTTGCATTTTCTAATCCTGGTAAAGATTTCACCATCTTTTCTTGCACATCATAAGGCATACTTGTTGAAAAACCCTGAATATAAATATCATCATAATATAAACTCTCTGGTTCCAAAAATAATTGATGTTTCTCTTTATCAGCAAATCTTACTACTTTATCTTCAATGGAAGGACAATACCTTGGGCCAATTCCCTTAATATCATCTAATCCGCCATACATACTAGACTTATTTAAATTTTCATGAATTATTTGATGAGTTAAATTAGTTGTATAAGTTAAATAACAAGGCTCTTGATTATTAACATCATAAACTGGATCCATATCAAAACTAAAATTATGATAAATACTATCACCATCTTCACGTTTAGTTTTTGAAAAATCAATACTATTTTTTGCTACCCTTTGTGGCGTTCCAGTTTTTAGCCTTTTTATTTCAAAACCATGTTTAGCTAAATTATCGCTCAAATAATTAGATGGTTTTTCTCCATGAGGTCCCTCACGTCGTCTTTCACTTCCAACTAAAATATCCGCATTCATATAAGTTCCCGTTGTCAAAATTACAGCTGATGATGTTATTTTGGTATCATCTTCTAAAATAACCCCTTGAACTTTTCCGTCTTGGACAAGAATATCTTTAACTAATCCCTCCAAAAGTGTTAAATTATCAGTACTTTCTAAAGTTTTAAGCATTTCCTTTGGATAAATTGTTTTATCAGCTTGAGCTCTTAAAGCCCTCACTGCTGGCCCCTTACCACTGTTAAGCATCTTTATTTGAATCAAACTTTTATCAGCATTTCTTCCCATTTCTCCGCCTAAAGCATCAATTTCTCGAACAACTATCCCTTTCGCACTTCCGCCAATTGATGGATTGCATGGCATATCCGCTATATTTTTTATATTACCAGTAACTAATAAAGTCTCATGACCCATTCGTGCTCCAGCTAAAGCTGCTTCGCACCCCGCATGACCTCCGCCTACTACTATTATTTCATATTCCATTTTATCATCTACTTTCCAACACAAAAACGACTAAATAATTCATCTATCAATTCATCTTCGTAATTTTCCCCAATAATATCACCTAGTAAATTCCAAATGTTTTTCAAATCAATTTCAATCATATCTAAACTAAAACCATCATCAAGACCTTGTCTTACATCTTTAATAGCCAAAGATACCTCATTTAAAATAGCCCTAGAACGCGCACTAGATAAATAGCTTAAATCTTCAGTTTCTATTTTTTCTAAATTAAACATTTCTTTAATTTTTAAAGCTATTTGGTCCATATTAATATTTTTATATGCACTAACATAAATCGTATTTTCTAAACTATTGTCATCTATTTCTTTAGGCAAATCGTATTTATTAATAATTGTAAGATAATTTTTACCTTTCAATTTAGCAAGAATCTGTTTGTCATCTTCCGTTAATTTCTCATTGTAATTTAAAACAAACAATACTAAATCAGCTTCATCAATCAATTTTAGACTCTTTTCAACACCAATACTTTCAACGACATCATTAGTTTTTCTAATTCCTGCTGTATCAATTAAATTTAAAATAATATTATCTATTACTATCGTTGCCTCAACACTATCTCGAGTTGTCCCTTGAATTTCTGTAACTATTGCCTTTTCTTCGCCAACTAAATTATTAAGTAAACTACTTTTCCCAACATTTGGACGCCCAATAATTACTGTTTTTATTCCACTTTTTAGAAGTTCTCCATTTTTACTTTCTTTGATAATTATATTTATTCTATTTTCTAAACGATCCATATTTTCTTTAATTTTTTCAGTAGTCATATCTTCAATATCTTCATATTCTGGATAATTTAAATTAACCTCGATGTTAGCTAAAATAGCCGCTAAATCATCACGTAATTCTTTAATCATAAGTGATGCCTTACCATTTACTTGTTTAAGTGCCATCTCTCTTGATTTATCTGTTTTAGCATTTATTAAATCCATAATACCTTCAGCCTCAGTTAAATCAATTCTTCCGTTTAAAAAGGCTCTCTTAGTAAATTCTCCAGGCTCAGCCAAGCGGCAGCCATGTGACAATAAAACCTCTAATATTTTATTAGTTGTACTTATTCCACCGTGAGCATTGATTTCAACCACATCTTCCATCGTAAAAGTTTTTGGAGCTCTCATCAATGATACTAAAACTTCATCTATTTTTTCGCCATTATCAACTATGTAACCATAATGAATAGTGTGTGAGGGTGCTTTAGAAAATTTATCATTTGAAAAAACAGAAGCAACTACTTTAACAGCATCTTCACCGCTAACTCTAATTATTGATATTGCGCCTATTCCTTGCGCTGTGGAAATCGCAGCAATTGTATCATTCATAAAATTCACCTCCAAAAATTTATCTATGGTAATTTTACTCTATATGACATTAATAGTCAAATAAAAACAATAGTTTAAACTATTATTTTTGATTTATTTTATTAAAATATTTAGCCAGACCAACATATTTCAAAAAATTTTTATTTGGCTTTAATATTCCCATACTTACTTTTTTATCAACAAAGGTTACCACCCATGCTTCGGGGTACCTAGGAGGATGAACATTTAAAGGGAACATATGCCTTAAAATAATATCCGAAACCCTGGAATTTATGTACTCCGGAAAATACTTAACTGCATTATCTAAAGCATTGCCCGCATGGATAAATCCGTGCTGCTGAAAAAAAGGTTTTTTACTAGTTAAATCATCCTGCCACGGTGTTTCATAAAAATCATGTAATAATCCGCCAATGGCTGCATCACGGTAATTTAATTTTAATTTTCGACAATAACGATACGATATATAAGAAACACTTAAACAATGTTCAAAAACAGAACAATCATCATGATGTTTATAAGTTTTCCTTTTTTGAAATTCTGGACTATTTAAAATACCTTTTACTATATTATAATACCTAGGATCAAAATAAATTCTACGCTCTGCTCTAGTCTGTCTTTTAATCATTTTACCACCTACTATAAATATTTACGTTTTATAAAAAAGAAATGTTATTATCTAACATTTTCTATTTATTGTTTTTTGTCCATGTTCACTAGAACTTACTGGAAGACTCGGTTTTTGAGAAAAACTAACAGAAGATACGGCTTCAGTTAAAGTACTCAATTTACTATTCATTCCTATGTTAGCCTTGTTCAATTTATCTTCAGCTTGGTCACCACTATAGTGACGACTCATATAACCTCTAATCATCTGATTTCCTTTTAAAAGAATTATGCTTCCAACTGCCACTATAGCCATTCCAAAAATATTCCATGTATACTTTAGTGGATTTCCTGTTGAAGCACCAAATAAATTTATTCCGTCTTTTATATCTTCAATAACATTAGTTCCATATCTATTTTCTTGTTGTTCCATATAAAACTCCCTCTTTCAAAGTCAGCAATTATTTTATCATAAATATATATTATGTCAAATTGCTTTCCCATAGTATTAGTATACTACATTATAAGAAATATTTTATACAAATAATTAACTTTCTTTATTTTTTAAATAGAAAGTTAAGCGATTTGCTAAATAAAATAATGGTATTATAAGTAAACCTACTAAAATAATATAAGAAAGGCCTATATTTCCACACTTTAACACAATTCCTGCTATAAATGTAATTATAAAACGCCCTAAGGCCTCAAATAAATAATAAACTCCAACCGCTTCTGTTGATAAAGAAGGATCACTGTATCTATTAATATAATCAAGTGCATATATTCTAAATTGACTACCCGTTAAAGACTCCATTAAAATAGCCAATATTGCGGATATACATAATATTATAAATGGTAAATCGAAAACATAAAATAAACCAACCAAAACAAACGGTATAGTTATACATAAAACTAAAATATACATTGCTTTTCCATGGAAAAACCTATCCGTCACGTATTGAAAACGGGCAAATATATAAGATGTGATCTGAGCCAAAGATAAAATAATTGTACAAACGCCAACAGATAAACCTATTGAATTTAAATAATCAACATTAACTGTATCTAAAAATCCTAACAACCCCCAAGTTATCATCATAAAAAGAAAAAGAGTTAAGAAAAAATTATCAGTAATTACCATTTTTATATTTTTAATCATTGAAATTTTTTCGATTGATAATTCCAATTTTTCATTTATTGGTACCACAATAAATGAAATTATTATTGTTATAAAATGAATAACCAGACAAATTATAATTGGAATATATGGATTTATTTCAAATAGAAAACCAGAAATAATTGAAGCTAAAATGTTTATTAAAGTAAAATTACTTTGAGCTTCTCCCTGATGTTTTCCATATTCACTTTCTTTTCCTATACTTTTCAATTCATTATATAAAAGTGGAGAACTAGAAATGTTTTTAAGGCCCCACCCGATGGCCTTTAATAAAGATGCAATAATTAAAAAAACGAAAGAAGGCGCAATTAAAAAGCAAAGCAATGATAAAAAAGTAATAATTGGTGCTAATCTAAAACAAAATACATTACCATAGGTTTTAGCAATTTTCATAAGTGGAACTTGAATTATTAGCCTGAATACCGCAAAAATTGACTCTAGAAGCAAAATATCTGCCATTTCAATATGTTTGACTTGATTTAAGAAAAAAACCTGAACTACTAAGAAAAATAAAAAATCATATGTTAAACCTATATACCATTTTATTAAATTTACATTTTTCACTAAAAATCACTCCATTTTTTATTAACTTTCTTTATTTTTTAAATAGAAAGTTAAGCGATTTGCTAAATAAAATAATGGAATTATGAAAATCCCCATTAGTATTATATAAGAAAATCCAATATTACCAAATTTCATAACTATTCCAGCTATAAACGTAACTGCAAATCTTCCAATAGATTCAAACAAATAATAAACACCTATTGTCTCTGTAGCTAAGCCCGGTTTACTATACTTATTTGCATAATTAAGCGCATATATTCTAAACTGACTTCTTGTTAAGTACTCCATTAAAAAAGCAATTAGCGCACATACATACAAGAAAATAAATGGCAATTTTAAAACATAAAATATCCCGATTAAAATAAAAGGAACAGTAACACAAAATGCCAAAATATACATATCTTTATCTTTAAATAATTTATCAGTTACATATTGAAAGCGAGCGCATACAAAGGCAAATAATTCAGCAAATGCAAAAACAATTGTACATACACTAACTGATATACCAATAGAACTTAAATAATCCATATCTAATGTTCCTAAAGACCCTAAAAGTCCCCAAACAATCATCATAAAAATAAATAAGCAAGGTAAAAATTTATCACTAATAACAACCCTTATATCCTTTACAACTGAAATATTTTGTGATTTAGACTCTGCAAAATTAGTTTTTGGTTTTATTATAAACGAAATTATTATTACAAAAAAATGAATAAACAAACACAATAAAATTGGAATATATGGATTTACTTCAAATAAAAAGCCTGAAATAAACGAAGCAATTGTATTTAAGAAAATAAAATTACTTTGTCCCCTTCCTTGAATTTTACCATATTCGTCTTCTCTATTTAAAGTTTTTAATTCATGATATAATATTGGTGAACTTGAAATATTTTGAAAGCCCCAACCGATTGCTTTTAACAAATTAGCTATTATTAAAAAACCAAAAGAAGGCGCCAATAAAAAGCAAAGCAAGGACAAGAAAGTAAAAATAGGTCCTAAACGAAAAGCAAATAATTCTCCAAAAATTTTTGTGAATTTCATAAGTGGTACTTGAATTATTAATCTAAATATTGCAAAAATAGACTCAAGAAGTAAAATATCAGCTATTTCAATATGCTTAACTTGATTTAAAAAAAATACCTGAACTACTAAAAAAAATAAAAAGTCATAAGTTAAACCTATATACCACTTTATTAAATTTACATTTTAGTTTGTGAATAAACTTATTCGTTACTTCTACTCTTTCTGTTCTTGTCCCATTCATATTAATTGGTATTCCAATTACAAATGTATCTATCTCATATAGTGCCATTATTTCTTCTAATCTTTTTAAAACTATTTTGTCATTTCCTTTATGATTAACTGTCTCTAGACCTTGAGCAGTAATACCTAGCTCATCTGTAATAGCTAGGCCTACTCTACTATCTCCATAATCTATTCCTAATTTTCTCATTTCTAATCATCTATTCCTATATAATTCTTTACCATTTTTTCTAAAAGTTCGTCTCTTTCTACTTGTCTTATTAGGTTTCTTGCATTATTATGACTTGTAATATATGTTGGGTCTCCTGATAATATATACCCTACTATTTGGTT
>ENA-OPBM01000941-OPBM01000941.1-human-gut-metagenome-genome-assembly--contig:-NODE-941-length-20213-cov-3.610279_pt1 | contig 20213 bp, 22 predicted proteins | sample MGYA00241069_ERZ501454 | MGnify/ENA primary metagenome ERZ501454 (study PRJEB25962, sample SAMEA2042625) | human gut metagenome | biome: human gut; feature: human-associated habitat; material: faeces... | reverse complement strand
CGATCAAGGTCGAAACTACAGACACGACCGTGTCGATCGTCAAGATCAGCCACGACGAAAAATACCGTGACGATAGGTATTTTTCAAGCCCAAAACGGGACATGATAACTTGAAGCATACGGAGGCGTGAAAAGTTATCGACATCCTTTGCAGCAGGACAGCCGGAACATAAGAGAACCCGCGGCAACTACCCCTGCCGGAACAGCGGTAAGCCGATTATAATGACGCAAAAATGAAAACTATCGAAATACAGCCTGCGAATAGAACGGGAAACGATAAATCCCGGATTTCAGGCAGCCCCAATCGGGTGAAACGGTTTAGTCCGTCGTGATTTTTTCCAGGAAACAGCCGGGAATGTAGGTCGTCGCCACGGCTACGACGCCCTCGATCGAGACGATCAGCCGCCGGTTGCCCTTGACTCGCCGAATATAGCCTTCAGCCCCTTTGAAAACACCCTCTGTAACGCGGACCCGGTCGCCCCGCCGGAGTTCCGCCGGCGCTTCGGGGAGGTATTCCAGCCCGGGATCGTCGGTCGACGTGACCAGCATGAAGGCCTCCATCTCGGGATCGGGAATGACAGCCGGTTTTTTGGTCTCCCGATCGAAATATACCATCAGCGGACTGGTAGCCTTCGCCCGCTGCATCAGTTCGAGCACCGCGCGTTCCGCCTGCCGGACGAACATCAGCGATGAAACGGCCGGTTCGCGTCGGCGAATCGTCCTGCCGCCGACGGTTGTTTCTGTGGAACGTAAAGGAATGTAGGTTTTTACACCGTCCTGTGCGAGAAGCCTTTCGACATCGAACACCCGGTTGTAAAAGACTTTCAGTGCATACCAGTGCTCTTCGTCACTCTTGTCGAACATATAGCTTGCTAAAGGGCATACTTTACAATCCCCCGCAGGCAAAAACCGGCTTGTGAAAACGGTTTTTTCAGCGAGGCAATCGGGGGCTGGCCACTTGTAATCCGACACCTGATGCGACTGTCCCTGACCCAGGGACGACACCGAAACCCCTTGTAAAAAGATACACCTCAAAAAAAACAGAGGCGTTTTTCACTACACAAAAGTATGGATTATTGCGTTAATAACCAAATATTTTACTTCAATCTTTTCAATCCCCCAAAACAGCTCGAACAACAAACACTTATTAATCAAACATTTAATCCACAAGCGAGCAATACATACGCCCAAACAGACGATAAAACATTCGTTTTACCGTATTTGCCGGTCGAAATGCAGCAAAACAGTGCAGAAAAATATGCCCCGAAGGCCGCATTAAACTTGTTTCAGAACTGCCGGGAACACCGATTCAATTGCAAAACTTCAGATCGTCCTCCGCAACGATCACCCCAATATCCCTCCTCTCTCCCGATGACAAAACGACCTCTTTAAATGCATTCAACTTTTTTCAGGACGCGAAATGCCAGCCACGGGATTACTTCTTTACGAGCGTTTCAGCCGTATAATCTTCATCGCGGGCGGCTTTCTCCAGCAACTTGGTTTGATACTCGGATTTGACTTTCAGAATGATTTGCTGGATGTACTTGCGGTCGGGGCACTTGGGTTTAGGCTCGTTACGGTCGAAATCCCAATTAGACGGATGCACCGACACACCCAAACTCTTCATCGTCCGTTTACGGTCTTTCGTAATACGCAACATGAGCGGATGTTCCCCGTTGGCGAGGGTCTTGCTTTTGAAACAAATAACTGAAATAGTGGCGTCCATAGCCTTTTGGCGGTTTACACCACGGTTTACACAGACCGTGTAAACCAACGTAAAAACGGGGTCAAAAGCCACGAATAAAGTCAACCGCCAACGAACGAAAAGGCTCAGCAATCATCAGATTACCAAGCCTTTTCATCAGTCGGGGTGACTGGATTCGAACCAGCGACCACACGCCCCCCAGAATTAAATTTTACTTTTTCCAATAAATTTGACGAACTATATTCCAGCGGATTTTACACACATTCAAAGAGTTGCAATTTGCCATTATCGGGAATTGTTGAGAATTCGCGTGTTCCACTTGTGTTCCACACTTAAATTGTATCATGATTGCTGCGAAGCCATTTCTTATAAATATTAGCCAGCATTGCGATCTCCTAATTTTTGAGCTATTGCCAATAACTGTAATTCCACATTTAATGCATCTCTTTGTTCCGTTTCTACAAAATATCGCAATACTAACTACCATATTATAGCCAAATTACAACCATTTTTTAGCCAAAATATTAGACAAATCTTTATTGGCACTAAATGCTCCCTCCTTATTCATGTTCGTTAACTTCTTTCCAAAATGCATACAACGGAGATCGATTATCCCCTTCTGCCATAAAGATATCAGATAGTGCATAATTTTTCAATACCCAAGCTTTTGACGATGCCTGAGATGTCCGTTTATTACTTTTTTCCTCTATTATGTTATACTTCAAAAGAAGTGGTATTATTTCATCAAAAATCATTGTAGGCTTGCCAAAATTATTAATTGGCTCTTCTTTAATGGCTGTTTCATACTGATATGTCGCCTTAACATATTTATTCAAAAAACGTTTAATGCATTTTTTGAATTCCGGATTTAAGGTTTGAACTAACTCCTTGTCATCATTTATATTATCATCTTCTATAGAAATTCCTAACATTTTTAGATTGGCAATAATTTGCCTCGGAGCATATTCTGAATATATTTCGTTATCGCCCTCATTTATCGACAATACTTTTACCACTGAACCTTGATCAAATGTAACATGATTAAAAATGTTATCCGATTTTTTATCAATTCGCAAATCAGAAAACACACAGTTTTTAAACTGGACATTCGATAATTCTGTATTACAGAAACTTACATTAACAAACGAACATTGTTCAAAAATTACATTTGACAATCTCTTATTTTCAAATATTAAACTCGAAAAAGTCAGTTTGGGACCAATAGTAAGTACATCGACCGGGATAAAATCATTCAACAAATAGGGAATAAGTGTACCTACATTTATCTGCAAAAAGGTGGGTTTCCACTCATCATGAGTAATTTTTATTAATTTGGAAATCAATATAGGCGTCATTAATGGATCAACAACCTGCCCAATGTATTGAGCAACATTATTAGACAATTGAGCTATGTATAAGAAAGATTTTAACTGAGAACATGATTCTTTTGATAATGTATCTCGCATAACCTGCCCTAAAGATTTTGCCAAAAAATAATTTTTAAATTCTTCATGGTCAAACTTTCGTTGATCTTCTCGTCCAGGAACAGGGATCAATAATGCATGAGATTCTGCCATTCTAATAATTATAGGACGTAATCTCGTTTCAATATTCCATTCATCAAAAAGCACGGTTAGTACAAATTGAATCATATCTGTAGAAATAGCATCTTTTTGGCTATTCCACATCTCTCGAGCAACCTCAGACAATAATCTTGTATGCTGTTCAAAAGTTAAATACGGTCTCCCTGTTTCTTGATCTCGATCTTTCCATTTCAATACTTCTCGTCCGACAAAAGCATCAATAACATCATTTATTCCTATATATGTTTCTCCATTCAGTAAGAATTTATCAGGTGTGATATTATCCTCATAGGCCATATTTACCATTTTCGTGAATAAATACGGACGAGCCAACAAAGGATGTTCTGATGAATGCAATTTATTCACCATAGACTCATATGCCTCCGTGCTTTCATTAAATGAATAAAACTTCAATAAGTATGCAATACATTGCTCCCTATTCCAATCTTTTATTTTTATTTCATCAAATTCACCCTCTAATCGAATTTTAGTTTGCAGTATTCTTGCTCGTTTTAGGTAATCTTGAGTATTAAAAAACGTTCGACGAGAAGCAGCAATCAATACACCCCTACCATCCATTTTTGTAATTAGGCTTGTTAAAGACCCCAATGCAACTTCTCCCCCAACTTCTGCAGCAAGTTCATCAAAACCATCAATTCCTAACACCAACAAATTTCGTTTCATTAAGGATATAATAGACGCATAATATAATCCAGAAAACCGCAATTCTCCAAGATCATACATAATGGCTTCATTCAGCCGAACAAGATCTCGACCATGTAAATCAATATGTAAGAAAAGATAATTAGATTCTCCATTAAGATATTTTTGAGCTATTTCCTGCTGAAATTTATGCAACAATACCGTCTTTCCATGTCCTGCATCGGCAGTAACAAAACAAATTCGAGTTCCAGACCACAATAAATCTTTACACTCTTTTTCCAATGCCTTTAGACCGGTTGTTTGCAATTGCTGATCAATACGATGCAAAGATGCCGTCGTATCAATATACGTCAAACTATCTACATTAGTTTGTAGTAGTTTATCTGCAAGTATATCCAACCGTGCTATTTCTTTGGCAAGAAAAGTTGTATACCGCAATTCTTTGCCATTATATAATACATACAGCACTTCATCTTTTTCAAAAATTCGAAATGACAATGTTTTTCCAAACCGCTCAAATACAATCGTATCTCGCTCGATCAATACATCATTTTCATCATCTGCAAACGACGCTATTTCACGTCTTACTTCTTCTAATTTATTCATTGCAATTACGAATTTTAATATTAAAATCAGATAATGTCGCCGAGTAATAATCAAATCGTTTTTTATTCAGAACCAATAAAAATAGGGGCATCGAATTATTGATATTCCGTCCTAAAGCTATAGCAGGAAATAAATCAATATCATCTGATGCAATATATACTCCTCCTACATTTTGCTCTTCACAAAAAGATAGAACATCACAAGCCATCATTGTATCAACCATTTTTTGAGTTCTTTGGATAAATACATCGTCTTGTTTTGTTAAGCAACCATCAACATGACACAATTTGCTCTTAGTACGTGTAAATCTCGAAAGAATATGAACAGGACAGGAATTCTTATTCATCGAACAATGATCTCCCACATTTGCATGCGCTATTCTTAATTTTGGGAGGCCAGACCTTTCTTGATAAGTATTATACCAAACATGAGATACTTTAAATAGGCTAAACACCATATCTATGGACCCTTCAATTTTTCTTTGTTCAATTACAACAGGAAAAATACCGTCACTTATCAGTTTTAATATGCTTAAAAGTTGTGACGCGCGATTTGTTAAAGTATCATCTTGATACCATCCTCCATATATACGAATAATGATATTTTGAACATTGTGTACATTTGTTATAATATCTCTAACAATTTCCTTGAATAAGAATTCAATCTTATTAATTGGGATTTCAGGAATCGGCCGAGGAAAAAAGTTATCAAAATCAACTATAACAAAAACTTTGCAATCCATTGAAAAAAATGTTTTGTTAAAATTAATAATTATTTTTTTCGACACAAAATTTCTTGCAGTCTAAAAATTAAAACCTTAATCCTCTATAGGATTATTGCAAATGAAAAAAACATTTTCTACCTACCTAATACCATATAATCGGCATACGTATTTGAGAAATGTTTAACTCTTATTATACAGATTATACAAATGCGAATCCGCAATTTGCAGCAAATCGCAATATACTAATTATCAACTGATCCATAATTAAAACCAAAAAATATTTGCAATCGCTTCATCGACATATTATTTTTGCCCCGTCTACGACAGATGGGCAATTTAGTAATCGCATCATACTCTGCAATTCTCGGGTAGGCGGTTAGTGCTTCGGCCGGATCTATCGAATCCAGCTTTGACAGTATCTTCATTCGCTTGTCGTATGACATTTCGATAACTATCAGCGAATCAAGAAGAAAAACTGTGCAAAGTTATGGCTTATTCCATCCGGTTTCCCCGTCGCCACGACAAGGCCGACCGCAACGGCCGTTACGCCGTCAGGCTGTGTATCACCAAAAACAAGCGGCGCAAATATATCGCGCTCGATCTCTACGCCGATCCCGCATATTGGGACGAGGCCAGCGAGCAATTCATCATCCTGCGTAACCTGAAAGGAGCCGAGCAGAAAGCCGAGAATAAACAACGCGAGGCCGACAATGCGCTGCTGGCGAAGTACAAGGTTCGCGCCCGCGAGATCGTCGAACGTTTCGAAATAGAGGGTATCGACTGGACGCTGAACCAGTTCGAGGACGCCTTTCTGAATACCTCCAAACAGGGCAAGTTCAACGCCTATTTCACCGACCGTATCGCGGAACTGCACGCAACGGGACATATCGGCAATTCCCAAACCTATAAGCAGACGCAGGACATGTTGAGAAGCTATGACCGGAAACTGGATCAACGGCTCTTTTCCGACATCGACCTGCGTTATGTCCGGGGATTCGATATGTTTCTTCAAAAGCGGGGCTGTTGCGGCAATACGCGCAAATTCTATTTCAAAGCGTTACGGGCCATTCTGAACCGGGCCAATGCGGAGGGCGTCGGCTCGGTGGCAACCTATCCGTTCGGACGGGGCGGGTTCGAGGTCTCCAAACTCGAAGAGGCGACCGCCAAACGCTACCTGCCTGCCGCCGAGTTATCGAAACTCAAAAGCACCACGGCCAGCAATCCGCAATGCGAATACGCCCGCAAGCTGTTTCTATTCTCCTACTATTGTTACGGCATTTCGTTCATCGACATGGCGATGCTCACGACCGCCCAGATCAAACAGATGGAGGACGGCAATTATATCGTCTACAAGCGGCAGAAGATCAAGCGGCAGAAAGGGATCAAACCGATTTCGATCAAAATTACGCCCGCGATCCGGCAACTGATCGGGAGCCTGCAAGCCGCCTCGCCGACCGTGGACGATTTCCTGCTGCCGATCGTCACCCGCTCCGGCTATACGGGCGAGAAGCTATACAACCACATCCGAAGCCGTTACGCCAAATATCAAAAATATTTGAAATCGTTGGCCGAAGAACTCGGTATCGATTATCATTTGACCAGCTATGTAAGCCGTCATACAATGGCAATGACCTTGCAATACAATAAAATCCCGCGTGAAATCATTTCGCAGATGCTCGGTCATGCCGACCTCGAAACGACCAATACCTATCTCGACAGTTTCGACAACAAGGTAATCAACGAGGCGGCAAAAGTTCTGTAATAGGCTAACAATGGTTTAATATTTTTTGTATATTTGCGCTATGAGCGTAAAAAACGAGTCGAAAATAAACCAATTACTGCAAGAGGTTCCGGCTGGAGCCGTGTATCTGACCTCGTGGATGAAGCAAAATAACATACCGCATTCCACCCAACACAGATACGTCGAATCCGCTTGGCTGACCCCCATAGGTACGGGTGCAATGATCCGCACGGGCGATACACCTACATTATACGGAGCCATATACAGCCTCAATACGCAGGCTAACAAACACCTGACGATCGGAGCCATGTCGGCACTGGAAATCCACGGATATTCGCACTACCTCCCGATGGGCAGGCCAACCGTTTCGCTGTCTGCGCCACAAAAGGAGTATTTACCGCTTTGGTTCAGAAAATACGACTGGGGAGTTACGCTCCGGCTGTTTACCACCGAAATATTCAATTCCGACACCGGAATCACCACCACCCGACAAGGGGTTTTCGAGTTGCCGATCTCTACCCCAGAACAGGCATTTATGGAGTGTCTGCACCTCGCTCCGCAATATTACGACATTACCGACCTCTATTATGTGATGGAAATGCTGTCGATACTCCCGCCGAAAAATGTGCAACGACTGTTGGAGGAGTGCCGTTCCGTCAAAGTGAAGCGGCTGTTTCTCTTTATGGCCGAAAAGGCCCATCATGCGTGGTTCGGGGCCCTCAACCTCGACAAAATAGACCTCGGCAGTGGCAAGCGGGTAATCGCCAAAGGAGGTGTTTATGATAAGAAGCACCAAATCACAATTCCGGCAGAACTGAAAAATGATTAATCAAGAGTACAAAGAGCGCGTGCGGCTGTTGCTCCGCATCATCCCGATTATTTCGACGGAAGAATGTTTTGCCGTTCACGGCGGCACGGCAATCAATCTGTTCGTGCAAAATCTGCCGCGATATTCGGTAGACATCGACCTGACCTATATTCCCGTCGAGCCGCGGGAAGCAAGCCTCGCCCATATCAAAGAACGGCTGAAAGCGATAAAGGCAAAGATCGAGGCTGCAATACCGGGCATTGCAATACGCGAAGTTCCCAACAAACTGATCTGCACCCATAACGGGCATTTCGTCAAAGTGGAGGTAAACGACGTGAAGCGCGGCATTATCGCACCGCCCATCGAATTGCCCTTATGCGACCTCGCCCAAGAAGATTTCGGCGTATTCTGCAAAGCCCGCATCGTTCCGCTGTCACAACTCTACGGTGGCAAGATCACGGCGGCACTCGACCGCCAGCACCCGCGCGACCTGTTCGATGTAAGTCTGATGCTCGATTATATCAAAGACTTCGACGAGATCAAGCGCGGTTTCATCTTCTGCCTGCTGGGAAGCGACCGCCCGATCTTGGAGTCCCTTAATCCTAATTTCAACGACCAGCGCGACGCCCTGACCAACCAATTTGAGGGCATGTCCTCAACGCCGTTCACCTACGAGCAGTACGAAGCGACCCGCCGCCGACTGGTCGAGTATATCAACGACCATCTGACACCGACCGACAAGGTGTTTTTACTCGGATTCGAAGACGGGACGCCGGATTGGGACGCATCGGAATACCGGGATTTTCAGCATTATCCGTCGATTCAATGGAAGCTACTGAACATCCGCAAACTGAAAGGAAAAAATCCACAAAAGCATGAGGACGGCATAATCAAGTTGCAAAATTATTTTGGATTCTAATGTACGAAGACATAGTAGATTACGATGACTTTTCAGAAAGAGTAGGTTCTGAAAACGACATCCTTGACCTAATTTACAATGAAATTTGGAAGAGAACATATTGCCCTAAATGCGAAAGATTCAACACCCACAGCAGAAGCAAATACGCTTCAAAAAATATTCTTTGTCATCATTGCAGTATACAATGGTCTATCCTGCAAGAGACAATATTTTTCAAGACACGCATCGATTTAGTTAAATGGAGCTATGTCATTTATGCAATATCGTTTTACCCCCGAAAAGTATCTGTTAAATGGCTCATGACCGAATTGAAGATCAACTCCTATAACACGGTCTGGCATATGGCAAACAAAGTTAAAACTGTTGCCAACCATAGCCCAAAAGACAAATGTATTTTTAGAGAATTAGAAAACATATTCCGCCGGCACAGATTTATATAGCAGGATATAAAATTCACATAACAGGATAAATTATATAAACAACACGAGACCCGCATAAAAAAAGCAAAAAAAACTTCAGCCAATAGTATCTTTTCCTACATTACATCTTATAATCAATACAATATGACTGGGAACACCAGTCATATTTTTTGTCTAATCCATAAAAAAACGATATAAAACCTTCAAAATAAAAATACACAAAATATTGACAATCAATATTTATAAGGAATATTTATAATAAAATCAAAATACTGTCAAAATATCCATTCGTATTAGGAGTGCATAACTTAATTTTTTAAGATTATGCATACTAATTCTTTCTCAAAATTCGGGGATGATTTCCCCATCGCGGGACTCTCGGTAAAGCAATTTATCGAACTCTGCGTGAGCCTCGGCTTCGGCAATCGCCCCAACTCTTATCCTAATAAGCCGGAATCACCTCCACCAGAAATTATGGGCATCAATGATGTGATTAAACTTACAGGCTATTCAAAGGCCACGATCTACAAGTTCACACATCAACGACTCATCCCATTTCATAGACCCGCCCACGGGGGACGGCGCTTGGTGTTCATCCGACAGGAAATCGAAGACTGGATGAAAGAGAATTCAATCCCCACCGTCGGGCAATACTGTAAAGAACAATTAAAAAAACTTAATAATTAAAAAATTTATGAAAACAGAATTTAACCCTTTGGAAGCACTGGCCGACATTTCTGAAGACGAACTGAATGAATTTATCGAACTACAGGAGGAAGCTCCCAAGAAGCGCCGGAGACAAAAAACCCGAGAATCCTTTGTGTGTTTCATCTCATTTTACGAATCTATTAAATTAATGCCGGAACGGCTCCATTTAAGAGCATTCAGAGTATTGATGGATTATGCATTCTATCAGAAGGAACCGCCTACAAAGACACCAACACGTATTATGCAATCTTTCGTCAGTTGGCGGAAGCAGGTGGATGTGAACTCGCAAAAATATGATAGGAAAGTCGAGAGTAATTGGGGCGGGAAAGATGGTGACGAGAAAGCGGATAATGACGGGACTTAAAACATCCCGTCTTATTTCTCAGAGCAATAACCGGACTGGAAACATACAAGAAACAGGCAGCAAATCAATACACAACACACTGAATAACAAAATCATATCCAAAACCATCGGATAAAATGATAATTTCAAACGCAATGAACCAAAACAATAAACTCACACTCTCAAGGACAAACACCGTTGTTAGGATTCCTGAAGACATAGTTGGGCCTCAAGTTTCGCTCTTTGCAAACGTAGTTAGCACAATCCCTGTCGCAACGGTCGATTTATGGACATTTTTATTAACAGCCTCCTACCAAAATATAGTAGACGAATATCGAGGCACTAAAGATCCGGACATACGCGCCAAAATCAAGAAATTCGAGATACCGTGCGTAACCGTTGCCGGGGTATTCGACACCCGCGCCAAAAAGAGGCTTCATCATCTTCATAGCAGCTATATCTGCATCGACATTGATGGGAAACAGAATCCCCGTGTAAAAGGGCGATGGAACTTGGTCAAAAATATGTTGAAAGAAAGAATCAGCAGTTTATGCTATGCTGGGCTATCTGTTGGAGGCGATGGATTATGCTGCATCTTTCGAATAGCTTATCCTGAACGCCATAAAGCTCACTTTTATGCTCTCGTGGACGAAATACAAGAACGGACGCCACTAATCGTCGATGAAAGTGGCAGCGATGTCGTAAGGCTGCGTGTGGCCAGCTATGACCCTCATCCCTATTTCAACCCTGATGCTCCTCCGTACTTGTATTACAAGCCGAACAAATACAGTGCGCCGCGCAGGGTGAAGAAGGCTCGAAACGCCGAAATGGATGTAATCACAAAACAACGGGCATATTCACTAATAAAAATAATTCAGAAAAAACAGATTGATATCACTGTTGGACGTGCCGTCTGGAAATCCATCGGACAAGCTCTCGCCAGTGAATTTGGGCCCGAAGAAGGGTTACGACTTTTCCACTTGGTAAGTAAATGGCATCCCGATTACGATCCTACTGAATGCAATGAAATGTTTGACTGGTGTATCAAAAATCACGATGATGTGGATATAGCCACTTTCTTTTATCATTGTCAAAGGTATAATATAACTTTCAAATAACCCCATCGTGCCGCGAGTGAAGCCGGAGCCTTCGAAGGCTCCGGCTTTTTTATTATATCTGCATCCCTGCGTAGATAATACCCGAAAGCATGTTTGGCGAAATTTGCACAACAAGGCCCCGATGGGTGTCGTCAATTGCGAAATATTTTTTTACCTTTGTCTTGTCGCGCAAGCGGCGTATATTGGTGAAAGTGTTTCGATTTAACCTCGAATAGGAATCTGGAAAATTCAATTTGCTGAGGGTAAACGACGACACTCATCACTTGTATTGGTATGCGAGATCATAATCCCCATACTATACAGGTGTGGGGTCTTGTGTCAGTTTATTTCAGCAAAGGTATTCCAGAACCTCTATTCGAATAAACCGGGCAGCTCCACACTTTCTTTTTGTAATCATGCCAAGTCGGGGCTGGGTGGCAACAATGTTTACTACCATGCCTAAAACTACCGTACACACGATCTTGCAAGAAATTGGCATTCGCGCATTACGCGAGTATATCTACAAGCACCTCCCTGCACCGGATTTCCACTCGCACGATTTCACAAGGAACTTCGAACGTCATTTTACAACCCAGTATATTCAAATGCAGGGGCTATATGCACGTAAGAGCACAATTGAAGCACGGAATATGACAATATCTTCCGAAATCGGAAAATTCCTTGGTCGGAATAGTGATTTGTTACAAATTGAGAAAGGTCCCAAGCGCATATCTATCAATATGAATGGCAAAAAGTCTCCGGCTCGTATATGGCATAAAACTTCGCAATTATGAAACGTCTACTTTTACTTACAATCCTAATCGGCTTACTGTTCACCAGCCCTAACAGTTTCGCCCAATCATCCAAACCCAAACGCGCCACCATTAAATACGAGAATGGCGTCAAATATGTCGGAGAAATCCGGAAAGGCAGTCCCAAGAAATATTCAGAATACGCTCTGATTCAAAAAATTTTCATCGGAAGGAAGAAGCTCAAACATGGCAAGGGCATTATGTATTTTGCCAACGGGGATCAACTCGACGGAGAATGGTATAACGATCAATGTAAACGCGGAACTTACAAATTTGCCTACGGAGATATTTTTGAAGGAGAAATTAGCGAGAGTTCCATCCAAAATGGAAAGATGATTTTTTCTTCCGGCCTTGGAACGATGATATTTGCCTCCGAGGGAGATATTACGCTGGGATATAAGATATGGCACTACCCGGCTAATTGCAGTTTTACAGGAACAATCAAAGATAAAAAACCTTATACAGGCACTTTTGATTGCACATTAACAACGAAAGATGGGGATAGTTTTACTGGAAGGCTATCCGACGGGCACTTCGGGTACGGTAAAATCGAATATGCCAGTGGCGACACATTCGAGGGAAATTTCATATCCGACACTCCGTCAAGCGGCAAATATCGCTACGCAAGCATCACGGAAATAACAAGAGCTAATCACAAATGGGAAATTCCAGCCGGATGCGTTTTTGAGGGTAATATCGTCCCATTTACAGGAACAGTCAACATGGAAATTACCAATGCGGATGGAGATAAGTTTGTTGGAAAACTCAATAATGGCGCACCGGACGAGGGAACAATGGTTTTTGCCGCCACAGGACATACCGAAACGGGAAAATGGAAAGACGGATTATCTCCAAAGGAATATGAAATCAAACTAAAAGCTGAAACAAAGGCTTGGCTGGATGCACAACGGAAAGCCCGAGAGGCGCGACAACAAAAAGAGGAACAAGCAAAGGTTCAAAAGCTCGCCCAAGAGAAACAGAAACAACAAAAAGAGGAGCAACGAAAAAAATCTCTGATTCAAAAATATGGTCAACGATACGGCTCACTTATTTATCAAGGAAAACTCGAACTCGGCATGACCCAACAAATGTGTCAGGAGGTAATTGACATAAAATCATACGATATAGGAAAAAACATGCGATCCGGGCATAGGGTTGAAACATGGACTTTCAATAAGGACAAACAAGACATGCAAGTCGCCGCAGCGATGACGCAACTTTCCGGCGAAGAAGCAATGGCTTTAACCTTACTGATGGGATTTGCCGACAGCGTAGGTGCATCAACGCCCAAATACTCTATTTTAGTTTTCACCGACGGGAAATTGACAAGCCTTTATTAACCAAATACCATGAAACGAATAATCATCTCTCTGCTGTGTATAATAACGGTTCTATGCGGATATTTTTTAATTCACAAAAAAACCGCATTTATCAATACGAGAACGGAAACAAACTCCACACAGCAGCCGTCAGCCCCTTCACCGTTAGAACAACTGAAAACCCAATTCAAACAGCCGTTTAAAGGGCGTGTTTTTCAGGAATTGGTGAGCATGAGCGGATCCCTTAACAGCATTTTATATTGTGACACATTAGATGTTGCACAAAGAGCAAGTATCCTATCAAAAATAACGAATAAGCCTTATTCAGAAATGAATGCTTTGGTTTCGGAGGTAGATCGTTGTATCTCGGAATGCTGTGATTCTCCATGCTTTGCCGCCATACAAGATTCTATTATCTATTCCTACACCGACGAAACTCTCGATGTATACTGGTATTACAAAGTTCAAGGACAAGATTCAGTCTTAATGTTCAATATGGCTGAATATAAAAAAGATTACCCGGAATTATATTTTCTCGAAGACCTTACAACCGATGCAAGCATGTTGGATTGGGAAGCTATGACAACTGCATTTGTAGCATCAGCACGGCAATCCTCCCAACTGGACAACTCAATATACAAAGCGACCTTTGAACAGATCTACGCAATGGGATTTATTGTCGGATTAAACGATGGAGATTGTACCGCACAACAATTTTTCAAGCATGCAAAACAAACGGCGGGTATGACACCCCAAGAAATTTTAACCGAGAACTACCAAAACGACCTTCCGGAAATGGACACTTTCGGTCTAATTAAACAAATACATGATCCTCAAGAATTTTATGATTTAATAACTGGCGATCAAAAGGATTTCGGATTCTATTTTATGCTGAAAGGATATGAAGCTGCAATCCGCGTGTTAGGATGTGATGACTTAATCCGAAAGAAATACAATAACAACCAACAAAGAATAGTTCAAAAATGCCGCGAATTATACTCCACAGCGTATTCTTCGTCTTGTAAAGAATAAACTTAACGTACTGCATAATTACTAACTTGCATTATTATGGGACTAATTGTATCTATAACTTTAGTATTAGGCCTCATATTTTATTGGGAAGGCCGCCGATTATATAAAGAGACTGAAGAACATTCGAAACTACAAAGAATTGCAATCACGATAAAATTGGGAGGCATAAGCTATCTCAAATCACTCTTTATGCTTGCATGCCTAATAGCACCCGCTGTTATTATGTACTTAATAGGAGATGCTATTAAAGACCTTTATGATTTTTCAAAAGATTTCAAGGAAAACCCCTCTTTAACGGACCTTATCGACTCAATCAATCATCTACTTCTCTCTATTGGGGCAGGACTCGCCATTGGAATAGCCGTAACTGCTTTTTGTTTAGGATTGTTAATCATCTATCGCACCCGAAAATTGGAGAAAGACGAATAAATTAACCTTCCATGGAAGAAACCACACCAACCTTTATACAGGAATATTTCGGTGAATACGGTATTATGGGGTCAATTATCGTGATTCTGTTGTTCATCATAGGATTTTTGTACTTAAGACAGAAATATCCAAAAATGACTTTAACAAAAGAAGCCCCGGAAGAAACCCCTGCCGAAGAACCGGAACCAGAACCTCTTTTGATTCATTGCCCGGCTTGCGGCACTGAAGTTTCCCGCTATGCTCCGGCATGCCTTAAATGTGGACATCCGATATGCCCGACCGAATCAACACACAATGAAACCATTATCAATGTCCAACCGGAGAAGAAAGAAGACCGAGGCGGTTGTTTATGGTCTTTATTGGGACTAATCGTGCTAATAGTGGCTTCTATCTTCTTTAATTTCATCGGCTATTTCATTGCGCTCATTATTTTAGCTCTTTGCAGGGTATTCAGTGCAGGTGAGGCTATTTTTCTATTTATCGTAGGCTTAATTCTCACATTATTACTACCCATTCTCGGAATCATATCTTTAGGAGCATTATTTTTATCATAAAGAAATTAACGAACCTTAAACAAACAATCATGAAAAAAATTATTTTAATCCTTGTGGGGCTGGCATTGTGCCTCACTGTAGCAGCGCAAGAAAAGGCAAAAACTACGAATGTGCAGGGATATGCTTTGGCAATTGACAATGCGTTTTATTCTTTCAAAGAAAGTACGAAAGCAATCACCGATCAAAATTCTCGGAGGGGATTCGATATGCAGTTCTTCTTCACCCAAAAAGCAGATTATCCTATTATGGGAATAGCCAACATTGCTGGAGCAGGTATGCTTTTCACTGTCCGAAATACGAAGATCGCAAAGGAATATTCAGCAAATAGCACTGTCGTATTAGAATGTATTGGTTTGGACAACACGAGCCCGTTTAATATTATATTTGACTTCGGAGACAGTGCCGAAGATTTCTGTTATCCATGGAGCTTCACGCTGAAAGCTTCTGATATGATGGTAACAGCAAGTTTCCGAGACAAAGATGGAATAAAACTGGTTTCAGAAGACCCCGACTATAAAGAAGTATTTAAGGTATTGCAAGCCAAATACAAAGAACATTACAATATTAAATAATCTTGCATAATTCATCATAATTTTCCCTTCGTATATAATTTCGGTCTCGGATAAAGCACATAGTTATAAGTTGTTATCCAAATCCTTTCCGAATCTTTATCCCGACCATTCTTAGTTGTCCCGACCTGCCGCAACCCGGCAGGTCGCTTTGTTAAATCCCGACAGAAGATATTGCGGTGCGATTACAGCCCATGTAGTCGGAGACTCAATAAAATTCATTATCCGCCTATTTCAAGCCAGTGTATAGGACTTAAATAAGCAAGCCGCAACGGCGATCTACCAACATATCGGCTGAATCGACCTGCGTATTCACAGCCGGAATATATTACCCAAAAACAAAATCACATGAAAAACAAAGAAGAAATCAGGCTCTACCTCGACACCCAATTCAGCGCATCGGAAGACGACATGGTGCAAATCGTCCGGAACGATTTCGACCGCATTTTGAATAGCGCGGCATCTTGCGCCCTAATTACGGTCGAAGGTACAATGCCCGTCTTGGCGGAACAACTCCGCACCGAATTGGAAGTCCTACACATCGAAGCCGACCTCGACGTGATTATAAAAGTAAGCTATCATCCTGTATCGGAGATTAGTTTCGACGACCTATGCAGCCTTTTAACCGTCATCCATGAATTCGCTCCGCAAGTAAATATCGTCTGGGGATGCGGCTCCGATGCAAAACTGGCGGAAACCGACTATTCGATTCTGTTGCTGATTGGTTCAATCCGAATAGTATAGTTGCTTTATTTTGAAGCCCCCTGCCACGCCACATGGCACTAAATTAAATCCTATTCATAGAAATCGAAGAAATCCAACTAATGGGGCTAAAATTTCTCAATTTTGATTATATTTTTTATCTTGCAATAAGAAATATACTCTTTATGAAATACCCATACGAAAACTTAAGTGATTCTGATTTCGAATCTTTAGTCGTTTCTATATGCCAACAGATTATAGGTACAGGTTGTAAAGCATTTACAACGGGGAAAGACGGAGGTCGAGATAGTTGGTTTAAAGGAACGGCAAACCAATATCCTTCGCTCCAAGCGCCATGGAGCGGTACATTCCTAATTCAGGCAAAACATACAAATTCACCAGAAGCAAGCTGTTCTGACAAAAATTTTCATGCAAATCCATCAAGCATATTACATAAAGAAATAAAGAGGCTACAAGAGATTCAAAAAGCTGAAAGATTTGACAACTATATACTTTTCACCAATAGAAAACTATCAGGAATTGAGCATCCGAAAATAAGAAAAACATTACAAGATGGCCTAAATATTAGTAACGTTGAAATAATCGGCAGAGATGAACTAGACTTATTTTTACAAAATTTTCCAGATATTGTTAGATCATACGGTCTACATAAATTTTCATCACCCGCTCGCTTTTTTGAGAAAGATATTCAGGACGTTATTCTCTTATTTAATGAAACTGAATGGGAATCTAACTCCTGCCAACAACTTGAATTCGAATTATCATATACAAATAAAGAGCACAAAAACGAACTAAACAATATAAGTCAGGAGTACTTTGATTTTATAAAAGAACACTCTTTGTCGCATTTTAAAGATATTAATGCATTCCTAAAGAATGAACAAAATCGAATATACAAAACCAAATATCTTAATACAGTAAGTGATCTAAAAGCATACTTGCTTAAAAATGAAGGCAGATTTTCAACAGGCATGGCAATATTAGAACATATTATTGACTGCATTGTTGATGAAAATAAACATGATATTATGGATGCTCGAAGATTAGTGCGTATCTTTGTACACTTTATGTATTTTAATTGCGATATTGGGAAAACAAAATAGATTACTAGTGCTTGCTCCTAATAAATATACCGATTTAAATACTTCGATAATAAGTATTGGAGGGTTAGTTATAAAAATCCTCCAAAAGGAGTATATGTTAAAATATGACGACTTACTTACCCGAGTTGTACAAACAAAGGGAGATTGCGCTAAAGAAATGTTTCTTCCAACTTTGAATTTTTTATTCATTCTAGGGAAAATTCGATATTACAAGGAATTGGATACAATAGAATTCACAAGATGAAATTAAGTCAATTATACGCCAATACTGAGTCTTTCAAAAGTATTGTATTCAATGAGGGTATGAATATAATACTTGGTCGGGTCACAAAAAAAAGTGATCTGACTAAAGATTCTCATAATTTAGGAAAATCAACATTGATCGCCGTGCTTGATTTCATGATGCTTAAGAATATTGATAAATCTCACTTTTTCAAACAATTTGAAGATAAATTTAAAGACATTGTTTTATATCTGGAGATCTTATTAAATAATGGGCAGTATTTAACAATCAGACGAAGCATTAGTGAATCGACAAAAATATCATTTAAACTCACAAATAAAAGGTCATTTTTAAACGAAGATTCGGAATGGGATCACAGTAATATTGCATTACAAAAAAGCATTAAATTACTGAATGATTATCTCGAATTTGATGTTTTACAGGATTGGGACTATCGAAAATCTATAACTTACTTTTTACGAAGTCAGAAAGATTATTTTGATATTTTTCAATTGGGCAAATATCAAAATGGCAAGCACGTGGATTGGAAACCATTCATATTTGATCTACTTGGATTTGAGGGAAAATTGTTAACGGAGAAATATCAAATTGAGAACCAAATTGAGAGCCAGAATAAAATTATCACGGGTATTCGTAAGGAGTTCTCTGTGGATGCTGCTGAATTTGATAAAATACAAGGTTCTATCGACTTGAAGCGCATTGAACTTAATGAAATGAAGCAAACCATTGACAACTTTAACTTCTATCAACAAGAACGAGCTATAAATAAGAACTTAGTCAATGAAATTGAGAGCACAATAGCAGAGTTAAATTCAACAGAATACACTTTACTATATGAGTTAGACAAAGCAAAAACATCTATTGAGAATGTTACATCATTCGACATAGAACAATTGAAAGAAATATATTCAGATGTTCAGATATATTTTCCGGAGAATATTGTTCATGACTTTAAGGAATTAACAAATTTCAATAAAGACATCACAGAAGAAAGAAATAAGTATCTTCGTGAACAAATAAAGAAACTTACTGAAAAAATTCAAACCACAAGAGAACATCTTCAAATTTTAAATGGCCGGAGGGACGATGCCTTAAATGTTCTCCAAAATAAAGACACCTTCAAAAAGTTTAAAACATATCAAATGAAAATGGCCGAATTAGAGGGTGACATTGCAAGACTTGAAGAACAATTAAGGAACATTGATAAGGTTTCTAATTTAAATGAGGTAATTGATGAGTTAAAAGAAAAAGCAGCACAACTCTCAAAACAAATATCCGCTCATATTAAACAACAAGATAATGCTATCTACGCCGAGATAAAGAAAGTATTTAATAATGTTTTCAGAACTGTCTTTGATGTCCCTGCATTACTTTATGTACAACCCAATGCACAAGGTAATATAGACTTTAAGTCTGAGGTATCTGATGCCGATGAGAACAAAATAACCGCACAAAGTAATGGCAACACATACCATAAGATGTTATGCGTTGCATTCGATCTCGCAGTTCTAATAGCCTATAATAAAAAGTCTTTCTATCGTTTTGTATATCACGACGGCGTTTTAGAAGGATTAGATAATAGAAAAAAGCATTTATTTATTGAGCTCGTTAGACAATATTGCCAACAGTATAATTTACAATATATCTTTACAACTATCGAAGATGATTTACCCTCTGATTTATTTGAAAGTTTTACAGAAAGAGAAAAATGTCTTACATTAGATGATTCTGGCGATAGTGGCAAACTATTTGGATTTAGTTTTTAATATTAAAGAGGATCTGTCGAATGACAGATCCTCTTTATTAAATATCTAATACTGGAAATTAATATATTGTTGATATAATCAGACCCTCGATAAAATTCATTATCCGCCTGTTTGGAGCGACTATATAGGCCCAAATACAGCAACCGACCAACAACCAAATACTTAACGACTGAAATTGAAATTTTCGGATAGCGACCATTTATGTACCACTTGTGTACCACCGCCATTTTTCCGGCCATACATCACAAAAGAAAAATCCTCGATATTCGATTGAATATCAAGGATTTTTCATCAGTCGGGGTGACTGGATTCGAACCAGCGACCACACGCCCCCCAGACGCGTACTC
>ENA-OPBM01000938-OPBM01000938.1-human-gut-metagenome-genome-assembly--contig:-NODE-938-length-20257-cov-3.201168_pt1 | contig 20257 bp, 18 predicted proteins | sample MGYA00241069_ERZ501454 | MGnify/ENA primary metagenome ERZ501454 (study PRJEB25962, sample SAMEA2042625) | human gut metagenome | biome: human gut; feature: human-associated habitat; material: faeces... | reverse complement strand
TGGAGCCGACCCGCCACGGTATGCTCGAGAGCGTCGAGGGTATTCTGAAAAGCGTCGAGACCGACGCCCGCCAGAATCTGGACGGCCAGATGGACCTGTTCGGCCTGATGGGCGGAGGAGAGGACGAGAAACCCGCAAACGACTATAAGGTCCCGAATCTGCCGGAATATTCCGCCTCTGATCTGCTGAAAATGGAGAAGGAGGTCTCCGGCCTCTACCTGTCCGGCCATCCGCTGGACGCCTACCGTGCCCAGATCGCGCAGGTTTCCACCTGCACGATTGCTCAGCTGCTGGGCGAGGACGCAAAGCAGTTTGACAACCAGACGGTGACGCTTGTCTGCACAATCGTCAAAAACAAGATCATGACCACCAAGTCCAACACGCTGATGGCCTTTACCACCGTCGAGGACCTGACCGGCAGCATGGAGCTGCTGGTGTTCCCGCGCATCCTGGCCGAGTGCCGCGCGGCCTTGCAGGAAAACGCCGTTGTGGTCGCCAATGGCCGCGTCTCCGTCAAGGAGGACGAGGCCGCCCGCCTGATCGTCGAGGGCGTGCAGCCCATCGAGACCTACGACCCCGGTAAAAACTTTGGCATGAACCGCGTGGAGCGCGTCAAGCGTGAGACAAGCGGGGGAGGGGCCGCCGGGTATTTCCTGACCGTGCCCTCCCGCGACAGTGCGCAGATGCACAAGGTAGAAAACCTGCTTTGCAACATTTTCGACGGGGGCACGGTGCGGGTGTATTTCCGCTTCCAAGATACCGGCAGGGCCATGCTGGCACGGCACATGGCGGTAAAGGATGACCCGCTTCTGCGCGCTGAATTGGAGCGCATTTTGGGCAAGGACTGCGTAAAAGTTCAGGATGTTGAACGCTCTGCAAAATAAATCCATACGTTTTGCGCGATTTATCCATAATTTCAGGGCGCAAAGTGTGGTATAATGTGTATGGTCGCGAGATTGTTAAAAATTTATTGTAACGTGATGACCACGCCTGAATAAATCGTAATGGTTCAGGCGGGTCCATAGTTCCCGAAATAGGAGGGGCTCGCTTTATGGCTAAGGAAATCAAAACGATCGGTGTGCTCACCAGCGGCGGTGACGCACCTGGCATGAACGCTGCTGTGCGTGCCATTGTTCGTGCAGGCATCAGCAAGGGCTACCGCATGATGGGCATCCAGCGTGGTTACAATGGCCTGATCAACGGCGAAGTTTATGAAATGAACGTCCGCAGCGTATCGGAGATCATCCACCGCGGCGGTACGATTCTGTATACCGCGCGCTGCCTGGAGTTCAAGACGAAGGAAGGCCAGGCCAAGGGTCTTGCCCGCTGCAAGGAGCTGGGTATCGACGCACTGGTCGTCATCGGCGGTGACGGCTCCTTCATGGGCGCCCGTGCGCTGGCCAACCAGGGCATTCCCTGCATCGGTCTGCCCGGCACCATCGATAACGACATCGCCTGCAGCGAATACACCATCGGCTACGATACGGCTATGAATACCGCTGTCGAGGCCATCGATAAGCTGCGCGACACCACCCAGAGCCATGACCGCTGCAGCGTCGTCGAGGTCATGGGCCGCAACGCTGGTTACATTGCCCTGAACGTCGCCATCGCCTCCGGCGCTATGGCCGTGCTGCTGCCCGAGAAGGAGTTCGATATGCAGCGCGACATCCTCGATAAGATCGTCGAGACCCAGCGCACCGGCAAGCGTCACTTCATCGTCATCGTCGCAGAGGGCATCGGCCACTCTCAGGAGATCGCCAACGAGATCCAGGCCCGCACCGGCATCGACACCCGTGCCACCATTCTGGGCCACGTCCAGCGCGGCGGCTCTCCCACGCTGCGTGACCGTGTGAACGCTTCTGCTATGGGTTATCACGCTGTCTGCCTGCTCGAGCAGGGCAAGTATAACCGCATCGTCGGCATGAAGGGTGAGGAGCTGGTGGATTACCCCGTAGATGAGGCCCTCGAGATGACCAAGAGCATCGACCCGGTCCTCGTGGATGTGTGCAATACGATTTCGATTTGATTTTTTGAACATACGACGGAGCTGTGTTTTCCATGACATCGGAAAGTGCAGCTCCGCTTTTTATATTTACGCAACCCGAAGTTTTGTGGTATACTATCGCAAGAGAATCAAGACGCGGCGCTCTGTCCCGCGTCAGGCAGGAGAGTGGAACTGTGGAACTGGAACAAGCCAAGAAGCGCGTAGAGGAACTGCGCGCTGTTATCGAGAAGAATAACCGCCTTTATTACGACCAGGACGCCCCCGAACTCGAGGACTTTGAATACGACGCCCTGACGCGGGAATTGAAGGAGCTGGAAGCGCAGTACCCGGAGCTGGTCACTCCGGCTTCGCCCACCCAGCATGTCGGCGGCACCCCCAGTGGGCGCTTCGCAAAAGTGACACATGCCGTCAAGATGGAAAGTTTGCTGGATGCATTTTCCTACGATGAACTGCGTGATTTCGACCGCAGAGTGCGTGACGCGGGTATCGAGCCGGAGTATGTCGTTGAAATCAAGATCGACGGTCTTTCTTGCAGCCTTGAGTACGAGAACGGTGAACTGGTCCGTGCTTCTACCCGCGGCGACGGTGTCGTAGGCGAGGACGTCACCGCCAATGTCCGGGCTATCAAAAAGATACCGAAAAAGCTGAAAAATGCCCCTGAGTTTCTCGAGGTGCGCGGCGAGGTTTATATGCCCCATGAGGCGTTCCAGCACCTCTGCGCCGAGCAGGAATTGCAGGGCGCGGCACCCTTCAAGAATCCCCGCAACGCCGCCGCCGGTTCGCTGCGCCAGAAGGACGCCAAGATCACCGGGAGCCGCGGCCTTTCGATTTTTGTTTTCAACGTCCAGCAGGTGCATGGCAAGGAGCTGACTACCCACGCGGAAAGCCTCGATTACCTCAAAAGTCTCGGCCTGCCGGTCTCTCCCCGCTACCACATCGTCCACGACATTGAGGACGCGATCAAGGAAATCGAGCAGATCGGACAGAACCGCTCAAAGCTCGATTTCGACATGGATGGTGCGGTCATCAAGGTCAACAACTTCGCCCAGCGCGACCTGATGGGCTCTACCAATAAGTTCCCCCGCTGGGCCATCGCGTTTAAGTATCCGCCCGAAGTCAAGGAGACGACCTTGCGCAGCATCGAGGTCGCTGTGGGCCGCACAGGCGTATTGACCCCGACCGCCTGCTTCGACCCGGTCTTCCTCGCCGGTACGACGGTGGCCCGCGCGACCCTCCACAACGAGGATTTCATCCGCCAGTTCGGCCTCTGCATCGGCGATACCATTCAGGTGCGGAAAGCCGGCGACATCATCCCGGAGGTCATCGGCGTCGTCCATCACCCGGAGAACGCGGAGCCTTACCGGATGCCGACAGCCTGCCCGTCCTGCGGCGCACCGGTCGTCCATCTCGAGGATGAAGCTGCCCTGCGCTGTGTCAACCCGGAATGTCCGGCCCAGTCTCTGCGCAACATCATCCATTTTGCTTCCCGCGATGCGATGGACATCGACGGCTTGGGAACTGCCGTAGCGACACAGCTGGTGGAAAAGGACCTCGTTCACTCGGCGGCAGACCTTTATGATTTGACGCTCGAGCAGCTGCTGACACTGGAAAAGTTCAAGGAGAAGAGCGCAACGAATCTTCTCCACGCCATCGAAAATTCCAAGCAGAACAATCTTGACAAGCTGCTGTTCGGCTTCGGCATCCGCAACATCGGCGACAAGGCCGCTGCATTGCTGGCTGAGCACTTCGGCACACTGGAAGCCATCCGGGAGGCAGATATTGAAAAAATCAGCGAGATCGACGGTTTCGGAGGCGTGATGGGCCAGAGCGTGGTAGAGTTCTTCGCCAAGGACGGCACCACAGACCTTATCCATCGTCTGGCTGACGCCGGGGTGAACATGGCCTGGAAGGGCGAACCGAAGGGCGACAAGCTGGCGGGAATGACGCTGGTCGTCACCGGCACCCTCGAGACGCTCTCCCGCAATGAGGCAGAGGCTCTCATCGTCAAAAACGGCGGCAAAGCCAGCGGCTCAGTCTCCAAAAAGACGGCTTACGTTGTGGCTGGCACAGCAGCAGGCTCCAAACTGACCAAGGCACAGGCCCTCGGCGTACCTGTGCTGACGGAGGAAGAATTCCTTGCCATGCTGCGGGATGAACCGGAAGCTTAAATAGAATAGACTCAAAAGGCTCATGCAGTGGGTGTCCCCGCTGTGTGGGCCTTTTTTGCGTTCTAAAAACTCTGACGCCGCATACAGTAGGAGCAAGAAGCCAAAATGACGAGACCGAAGGAGAAACAAGATGGACGAGTATTACCGCGCTGTTCGGGCTTTGCCCGCATGGCTGGCACGGCCTTTGAGCGCCCTGCCGCCGGGCATTGCAGAACAGGTACATGAGATACGCCTCCGGGTCGGCTGTGGAGTACAGTTGACCATCGGCGGAAAGCCCTGCTGCCCGGCGGAGCTGCCTGCTTTGCAGAAGCTCCGGCTGACGCCCTTGCAGATGGAAGAGATATTCGTCACCCTCTGCGGCGGGTCGGTACACAGCCACGAGACAGAAATTGCGGCGGGCTATGTCACGCTCAGCTGTGGGTGCCGCGCCGGGCTGGCCGGACAGTTTTACTGCGCACCGGGGCAAAGCGCCGTCTTGCAGGAGCTGCGCTCGGTAAATATCCGCGTTGCCCGGAACCGGGAATTTCCTCTGCCACAGAAACTCCGGGATATTCTGCAGCAGCGATTTATCGGGATGCTCCTGATGGGGGAACCCGACAGCGGCAAAACGACCCTTCTGCGAGGTGTCGCCCGGGAACTTGCAAAACAGAACAGGGCCGTGGCCGTCATCGACGAGCGGAGAGAGATATTCCCCTCGGAGGAAAGCGCGGCTCTTCCGCTCGACATCCTCAGCGGCATACCCAAGGGACAGGCGGTGCAGATGGCTCTGCGTACCCTCTCGCCGCAGATCATCTTGTTGGACGAGCTGGGCGGGATGGACGAGCTTTATGCGCTGGAGCAGGGGCTTTTCAGCGGGGTGGAATTTATCGCCACACTTCACGCTGCCAGCTGGGAAGAAGCTGCCCGCCGTCCGCAGGTGCAGTATCTGCAAAAGTGCGGTGCGCTCCATGTGGCAGTGCTTCTGAAAGGCCGCACTGCGCCGGGGCAGCTGAAAGAGGTGCGTGTTTCGTGAAAACGCTTCGAGTCGTCTGTGCGCTGTTCTGGCTGGGCTGCGGCTGGTGCGCAGGGGATGCGGCCTGCCAGAATACGCGGCGGCATCTGGCGGCGCTGGAAAAGACGCTTTTGCTTTTGCAGCGTGTCCGGCAGGAGATCAGCTATCGTCACACGGACCTCACCTTGCTTTTCCGCAGACTGAAACAGGAGGGGCTTGTCACGGGCGAAAGCTTCCGGGGCCTTTGTCCGCTGCCCGGTCTGACGCGCCCGGAACGCGACTGTTTCATCGAGTGCTTCTCGAGCCTTGGCCGGATGGAGGCAGAGCAGGAGTGTCAGCGGCTGGCATTTTATCAAGAGCGGTTCACGCTGTTTTTGCAGCAGGCACAGGAACACGCCCGCCCGCACCTGGAATTGAGTCACAAGCTGGGATTTGCTGCCGGACTGGCGGCGGCCATCCTCTGCCTCTGATGAAAGATAGGGGGAATGTGTATGGACATCGACCTGATTTTCAAGATCGCGGCCATCGGCATCATCGTGGCGGTACTCAACCAGCTGCTCATCCGCTCAGGCCGGGAAGACCAGGCCATGATGACCACACTGGCGGGGCTGGTGGTGGTGCTGTCCATCCTGGTCAAGCAGATCAGCGTGCTTTTTGTCACCATCAAGTCCCTCTTTGCGCTATGAGCGCCCTCACGATGCTGGGACTTGCGGTGATGGGGGCTGTGCTGTACACTCTGTTCCAGAAAAGCGCCCCGGCTTTCGGGCTGTTTGTCTCAATGGGAACCGTTGTCCTTGTGCTGTGGAAAATCAGCGCAGCGGCGCAGACCGTGCTTTCCGGGCTGACAAAACTGGAACAGCGGGCAGGCGGCGACGCCTTTTCCTGTCTGCTGCGGTGTACGGGCGTCATCCTGCTGGCCGATTACGCCCACTCGCTCTGCGAGGAGGCGGGGGCTGAATCGCTGGCGTGGTGTACGGCACTGGCCGGCCGGGTGCTGGTGCTGGCTGCGGTGTGCCCCCTGCTGGAAGAGATCGGCCAGAAGATAGGGAGCATCGCAGGATGAAAAGAGACAAGCTTTTCCGTTTGAGTCTGGCAATACTGTTCTTGTGGACGAGCTTTGCACTCGCGGCCCCGGCGGCGATGGCCGCTTCGAGCACAGCTCTGCCGGGCAGTTCTCTCTGGGAGCCCTATTTGCAGCAGAGCCGCATCGACCTTGAAAAGGCGGCATCCTCACCGTGGGAAACACTGAAAAGCTTTCTGCCCCGATCCTTCGGCGCACTGGTACGCCAGACGGCAAGTCGCTATACGTCAGTGCTCCTGTTCCTGACGCTGACAGCGGTGCTGGGGCTTCTTGCCGGGGAATGCACCGATGGGGCCTTGCTGGATCTGGTGGCGGCAGGCGGCTGCGGCGTCCTGCTCTGGGGGAGTCTGCTGGAAGAAGCCCAGAAGCTTTGTGAACAGGTGGAGAGCTGGCGCAGCTTTCTGTTGGGGTTCCTTCCCGTCTATGCCGGTGTCCTCACGATGGGAGGGGAAGGAGCAGCAGGCAGTGCGGCCAGTGGAGCGCTGCTGACGGCACTCTGCTTTCTGGCTCAGCTGGCAGCGGCCTTCGTTCAGCCGCTGCTCCACTGCTATCTGATGCTCAGCATGGCCTGCTGCGTCAGCTCTGAACCAGCCCTCGGCATTTTCTGCAAGGGCGTCGGCAGTGCGCTCCGTCAGGCTCTGGGCTGGGCTGGAAAAATTCTGGTGGCTCTGCTGGGCCTGCAGAGGGCTGCAGCATTCCAGCTGGACCGCTTTTCGCTCCGTACCGGCCAGCTTTTGGCAGGGAGCGTTCCCATCATCGGGCAGACTCTCAGCAGTGCATCGGAATCCATCCTCGCGGGGATACAGCTCCTCAAGAGCGGGCTGGGGCTGGCAGCTCTGTCGGTGCTGGGCGCGGAGTTTGTGCCGCTTTATCTGGGGCTGATGATACAGCTGGCTCTTCTGATGGGATGCAGTTTGCTTTGCAGTCTCACTGGTATCTCCCGTTGCCGCGCATTATTCGACTGTTTTGCCGAGGCGGTGCGCTGTATGGCAGCGGTGGTGGCGCTTTTCTTCGGGCTGGCGGCGGCAGGGGTAACACTGCTGTTCATCGTAGGAGGTGGTTCATGATGCGGGCACTGGAACGGGCAGCGGCGGTCTTCTGTACGGCCTGTATCTGCGCCGAGCTGCTCTCCCGCTTTGTCGGACAGGGCTGGGGGCAGAAGTGCATAAAAGCGGTGGCAGGGCTATATATTCTAGTAGTCTTTGCGGATGCTCTGCCCGGCGCAAAGGCGCAGTTTGCCGCATTGGAACTGCCGCAGGTGCCGGCGGTCTCGGTAGGCAGTCTGGAGGATGCTGTTCTGGCACAGACGGCAGAAGAACTCTCCCGTACGCTCGAAGAACGCTGTCTCAGCGAGGCGGGTATTTTGCTCAGGCTGAATATCATTCTGAGCCAGACCGCTGAGGGCGTGGAAGCGGCTGAGGTACAGATCGTCCCTCAGGACGCCGTCACTGCCTCGCAGAAGCGGGCAATAGAAGCGCTGCTGGAAGGACAGCTTCAGCTGGGGCCGGAATGCATCAAATGGAACAGCCCCAGCGGGGAGGATGTGCTATGAACAACGAGCTTTTTTCGCGGCTGAAGGACCTCGCACAGAAGGAAAACCGCACCCGGCTGGCGGTTTTGCTGGGCGCGGCGGCCATGCTGCTCATCCTGCTGTCGGAGCTGTTCACCCCTTCAGAGAAGACCGCCGCAGCAAGCGCCGCCCCGGCGGATGACAACGTCTACCGCCAGCAGATCGAACAGCAGCTTTCCGACCTCATCGCGCAGGTAGAGGGCGCGGGAAAGACCACCGTGATGATAACACTGGAAAGCGGAGAGGAGACCATCTATGCTCTGGACACGCTCTCGGGACAGACCCAGGAACAGCAGACCCATGTGCTGCTGGACGACGGGACCGCGCTGGCACAGACAGTCTGCACCCCCAGAGTGTGCGGGGTGGCCGTGGTGTGCGAGGGCGGGGGAGATGTCCGGGTCGCCGCCCGAATCACCGAGCTGGTGGGGGCGCTGCTGGATGTTCCGTCCAACCGCATCTGCGTAGAGCAGCGCCGGGAATGATTTTTTGCAGCGATGAAATATAAGTTATGCAAGGAGGAGACACAAATGAGAGCTATCACCAAAAACACACGCAGGGTCACAGCGCTGACCCTTGCGGCCGCGCTGGTCGTGGCGGTATACCTTAACTGGCAGTATGCCCGCACCGGCATCGGTGTGGATGAAGAGGCTGTCAACGTCTCAGCGGTGGCTGTGGAGGGTGAGCCTGTGGCAGCACCCGTTACCGATGGGCTGATGACGGAGGCCGAAGCAATATCCAGTGCCAACAAGAATTATGGGGAGGCCCAGCTCGTCAGCGTGGCCAACGACGCAGGCGCAAAATTCTTTGAGGAAGCCCGTCTCAAGCGCCAGAAAGCTCACGATGAAGCGATGGACACGATCCAGAAGACCCTCAAGACCTCGGGCCTTTCCGCCGAGGAGAAAAAAGGTTATACCCAGCAGCTGACTTCCAACCTCGAAGACCTCAACGCAGAAAATGAGATAGAAACGCTGGTCAAGGCGAAAGGCTTTGCCGACTGCCTCTGCTTTTTGCAGTCCGGCCGGGCTGACCTGACCGTGATGACCTCCGGCGACGCGCTGACGGCGGCACAGGTGGCCCAGATACGGGACATCGTGCTCAGCAAGAGCGAGGTGACTGCGCAGAATATTACTGTGGTGGAAGTGAAGTAAGGTGTTGTATAAAACCGGAGAAAATGGTATAATGACATCAAAGGTTTTGCAAAGGGGTACTCTCTTTGCATGGAACGCATAAAATAAAATGGGCATTCGCTCATTTTGGATGGAGGGCCATAGAATGGATTTACAGAACATGGATCTTAAAGGCGGCAGTCTGCAGATCTCCACAGAGGTCATCGGCAAGATCGCCCGCTGTGCAGCGCTGGAGATCGAGGGCGTGGCAGAAGTGTCCTGCGGCAAGCAGAACCGGAAGGTGAAAGACCTTCTCGAGCGCGCCAACGTCCAGTCGCCCGTTACCGTAGAGATGCGGGACGGCACGGCAGAGATCACTCTGGAAATTGTAGCAGCCTTTGGCGCGCGCATCCCGGCTGTGGCTGAAAAGGTGCAGGAAAACGTCAAGTCTGCCGTCCAGAACATGACCAATGTCACGGTCAGCCGCGTTGACCTCGTCATTGCCGGTCTGGCCCCGGCGGCTGAGCCGCAGGCCTGAGCCGAGAAACAAAACGTAAAAGAGAATTGCGGTCGGCCTTCCCGCAAAAGGGAGGGCCTTGCCGCTGTGAGAGGAACATTATGGAAAATATTTTGCCCCGTCGTGAAGCACGCGAAAATGCATTTCTGCTGGCATTTTCTCAGACCTTTGGTGACATTCCCCTGCAGGAGGCTCTGGACAACCACCACGAGTGCGATGAAGAGCATCCGGTGGATGTTTTTGGCCAGCGCCTGCTGCGGGCTTATTATGAGCATTCCGCAGAGGTGGACGACCTCATCAGCGCCCATCTGCGCAACTGGACGATGGAGCGTCTGCCCCGCGTGAGCCTGACGGTGCTCCGTCTGGGTCTGGCCGAGATGCTGTACGGCGACGAGAAAAAGCCTGGCGTCGTCATCAATGAGGCAGTCGAGCTGACCAAAAAGTATGGCGCAGACGAGGATTATCAGTTCGTCAACGGTCTGCTGGGTACGGTGGCACGCGAGCAGGGTCTGGACGCAGAGCCTGAGCAGCTGTGAGCAGCTATACGCTGGGCATCGACACCAGCAATTATGCAACCTCTCTGGCTGTCTTTGATACAGCCGGAGAGGTTGTTTGCGCAAAAAAGCGTTTTCTTCCGGTGAAGGAGGGCCAGCTTGGGCTGCGCCAGAGCGACGCCCTTTTTCACCACACAGCCGCTCTGCCTGAGATGCTGAAAGAACTGAGCGGTGAATTCGATTTGACCAAAATCAGTGCCGTAGGCGTGTCGGAAAAGCCCCGTCCGGTAGAGGGCAGTTATATGCCCTGTTTCCTGGCGGGCGTCAGCGCTGCCGAGGCGTTCGCGCTGGCCCGGGGCATCCCGCTCGTCCGCACGACCCATCAGCAGGGCCATGCGGCGGCGGCACTGTTTGCGGCCAAGGGTGAAGAGTTCTTCCGCGAGAAAACACTGCTGTTCCATATTTCCGGCGGCACGACTGACCTGCTCCTTTGCGATGAAGTGAAGCATATCGAGACGCTGGGGACCAGCTCCGACCTCTACGCCGGACAGGCCGTGGACCGTGTGGGCGTCAAGCTGGGCTTTGGATTCCCGGCTGGCGTCGATGTCTCTCGTCTGGCCGCAGAATGTGATGTGACGATAAAACCGAAATCCAGTGTCCGAGGCATGGAATGCAGCCTTTCCGGGCTGGAAAACCAGTGCAATGCTTTGTTGACAGCTGGCAAAAGCCCTGCCTATGTCTGTAAGTACTGCCTGCTCTGCGTGGCAGATACCGTGGTCAAGATGACCAAAGCGGCTCAGAAGGAATATCCCGGGCTTGCTGTGGTCTGTGCAGGCGGCGTGATGAGCAGTGACATCATTCGCAGCTGGGTGCAGCAGCGTCTCCCGCAGGTGTATTTCGTACCCGGCCAGTATTCCAGTGACAACGCCATCGGCGTATCTATCCTCGCCGCACGGGAGGCCGGGCTATGGCTGAAGTGATCACCGTCTCGGCCCTGAACCAGTATGTCAAGACGCTGCTGGATGCAAATGACATCCTGTTCGATTTGGCGCTGCGGGGCGAGATCGCAAACTTCGTACAGAACGCCCGCAGCGGCCACTGTTATTTTTCTCTCCGGGACGCCAGCGCCAGTGTCAAAGCGGTGATGTTCCGCTCAGATGCGCGGCGGCTGGGCTTCCGCCCGGAAGAGGGCATGAAGGTAGTCGTGCGATGTCGTGCTACTCTTTATGAGCGGGACGGAGCGTTCCAGATCTATGTCAACGAGATGTTCCCGGACGGCATTGGTGCGGCGCAGCTTGCTTTCGAGCAGCTGAAAGCCAAACTCGAGCAGGAGGGACTTTTTGCGGTAGAGCACAAAAAGCCGCTGCCCACGTATCCCAAATGCATCGGCGTCGTCACCAGCAAGACCGGCGCGGCATTGCAGGACATTCGCAATGTCATTGGTCGGCGCTGGCCTGCGGCGAAACTCCTGCTCTGCCCGGTCAATGTGCAGGGCTTTGAGGCGGCGCAGCAGGTCGCAGATGCCATCGGAACGCTGGACAAAAGCGGTCGGGTAGACGAAATTATCGTAGCCCGGGGCGGCGGCAGCAGGGAAGACCTCTGGGTCTTCAACGCCGAGGTCATCGCCCGGGCAGCTTACCGCTGCAAAGTGCCGCTTATCAGTGCTATTGGGCATGAGATAGACTTTACCATTTTAGACTTTGTGGCTGACCGCCGTGCGCCGACCCCATCGGCTGCGGCAGAATTAGCCGTGCCGGATCGTGCAGAGCTTCTGCGGGCCCTGTCCCAGCTGGAACAGGGCTGCCAGAGCGCGATGCAGCGCCGTCTGGATGCAGCGTCTGGCCGTCTGATGATGGCTGAGCAGCAGCTTTCTTATGACATGACCCGTCGGAAACTGACCGGTGGGCAGGCAGAGCTTGCCGCAGTGCAGAAAGAACTCGAGGCGGCTGCGCAGAGCTGTATTCAGAAGCGGCAGGCGCAGCTGCGCCACGCCGCAGCACTGGCCGACTCGCTCAGCCCCTACCGGGTACTGGGGCGCGGCTATGCGATGGTATATGACAGCAAAGGCAGGCTGTGCAGTGCAGATGTTCTTGCAACCGGTGATAAGCTCACCCTGCGCGGTGCAGCGCACACAGCAGAATGTACGGTCACGTCCGTGGAGGAACTGAATGAGAGCACCCAAAAGCTTTGAAGACGGCATGGCCCGTCTGGAAACCATCCTGAGCCAGATGCAGAGCGAAGAGACGACCCTTTCTGAGTCGGTCAAGCTCTATGCAGAAGCGGCTTCGCTGATGGAATACTGCCATGCTGCGCTGGAAAAAGCATCGCTTCAAATGGAAGAGATCGATGCTTCCCGCAGCGAAAAGGCAGGACCCGAAACAGAAGAATAAAAGCAAACAGTTTGCAGGGAGGAACCATTATGGAGAGCGCAGAGTATAAAAAGCAGTATGACGAATATCTGGCCCGTGCTGAAAAGGCATTGAGCCAGGCGTGTGAACGCTATCTGCCTGAGGAATCTGACGTCTGCCGCGCAGCGCGCTACAGCCTGCTGGGCGGCGGCAAGCGTATTCGCGCTGTGCTGGTGCTGGCCGTGTGTGATATGCTCCACGGCAATGCCGAGGCAGCTGAGCAGTTTGCAGCCGCAGTCGAGATGCTGCACTGCTATTCGCTCATCCATGATGACCTGCCCTGCATGGATAACGACGATATGCGCCGCGGCAAGCCCTCCTGCCACAAGGCATTCGGCGAATCCACCGCGATGCTGGCCGGTGACGTCCTGCTGACCGAGGCTTTTGAGGCAGTCGCCGGTGCGCCTGCTCCCGCTTCTGTCTGTGTCCACGCGGCACAGGCGCTGGGCGCAGGTGCAGGCAGCCGAGGCATGGTGTACGGTCAGGAACTCGATTTGAAATATGAGGCGCTTGCCGCTACCGAGGAACAGCTCCGTCTCATCCACCGCAACAAGACCGGTGCACTCATCAATGCAGCCATCCAGATGGGCGGTGCTGCAGCACAGGCCGATGAGGTTCAGCGTAAGGCGCTGGAAGCATATGCTTATGGCATCGGTCTCGTGTTCCAGGTCGTGGACGATGTGCTGGACGTGACCGGAACCGCCGAGCAGCTGGGCAAACCCATTGGCAGCGACAGCGAAAATGGCAAAACGACTTTTGTCACCCTGTTCGGCGTTGACGGTGCCATGCAGCTGGCGGAAAAGCTGAATGACGAGACCTGCACAGCGCTGCGCGACGCATTCGGCGAAAAGAGTGCGTTTTTGGAGCAGCTGGCCCGCACACTGCTGAACCGCCGCAGCTGAGCCGGTCGCATTCTGCGCCGAAATCGTCTCAGAAATCGCACAGGACTACATATCGCAAATGCGCTGCTTTTGAGACGTCGGCTGTGGGATTGCGATAAAATTCAAGAAGGTGAACAAACTATGCAATTTATCAAAGAATTGTTCTCGGTCAACGAGATATTGACTGTTTCCATCGTGGGCTGGTTCGTTGCACAGGTGCTCAAGACCATCATCAACTTTATCCTGCTGGGCAAGTTCCAGCTCGAGAGGATGTGGGGCGACGGCGGTATGCCCAGTGCCCACAGCGCGACAGTCTGCGCGATGGTCATTGCCGCAGCCCGCAGCGAGGGAGTCAGTTCGGCTATTTTTGCTGTGGCCAGTGTGGTCGCCATCATCACCATGCACGATGCAATGGGTGTGCGCCACGAGACGGGCGAGCAGGCCAAAGTGCTCAACCAGATGATCGAAGAGTGGATCGACATCAGCGAAAAGAACTCTCCGTTTTTGCAGAATATGCATCTGAAGGAGATGGTCGGCCATACGCCCCTGCAGGTCATGGCCGGCATGGTCGTCGGCATCGTGGTCGGCTGCCTGTATCCCATGCACCTTGTCTAAGTAAAAAACATCAGGAATTTGAAATGTGAGGAGGACGGTCATTTTATGCATCCTTCATTGCTTCAGAATATTTCACAGCCTCGTGACCTGAAGCGCTTGAGCAGCACGCAGATCCAGCAGCTCTGCGGCGAGATCCGTCAGTTTCTTCTGGACAGCGTATCCAAAACAGGCGGACATCTTGCTTCCAATCTCGGCGCGGTCGAGTTGACGGTAGCACTTCATCGTGTCTTTGAGACCCCTCAGGACGCTTTCGTGTTTGACGTAGGACATCAGTGCTACACCCATAAGCTCCTGACCGGGCGGTATAAGCGCTTTGGCACCTTGCGGCAGCTGGACGGACTTTCGGGCTTTCCGAATCCCAATGAGAGCGCCCATGACGCTTTTATCGCCGGACACGGCAATACGGCTCTTTCTGTTGCCATCGGCATCGCATGGGCCAAAAAGCTGAAAGGGGAGCCGGGCCATGTGGTGGCCATCATCGGCGACGGTGCGTTCACCGGCGGCATGGTCTACGAGGGGATGAACAATATCGGAAAGCTGGACAATCTCCTAGTCATCCTTAACGATAATAAAATGTCCATTTCCCATAATGTCGGTGCGTTGGCAAGCTATCTGGGCCATCTGCGCACCACAAACGGCTATTTTACGGCCAAGGAAAATGTCAACAGTTTCCTGAACGGTGTGCCTGTCATCGGAGCGCCCATCAAAAGCGCTCTTCAGAACAGCAAAAAAGCAATTCGCCGGGCCATGTACCATTCCACGATGTTCGAGGATATGGGGTTTCACTATTTTGGACTCATCGACGGCCACGACGAGCCGGAACTGGAACGCATTTTCCAGACTGTCTGTGCTCAGCCCGGGCCGACATTGCTCCATGTCGTGACGAAAAAGGGCAAGGGCTATGCGCCCGCTGAATCGAACCCCGGCAATTACCATGGCGTTTCCAAGTTCGACCTGACCGGCATCCCTGACCCCGAGGTCGCTCCGGCAGAGTCGTTTTCAAATGCCTTTGGCCGGACGCTCAGCGCCGCCGGAAACACAGACAAGACCCTCTGTGCCATTACTGCCGCCATGAAATATGGCACAGGTCTGCAGTTTTTCAGTCATGCCCATCCGGAACGCTTCTTCGATGTCGGCATGGCCGAACAGCATGCCGTGACCTTTGCAGCTGGTCTGGCCAGCAAGGGGATGCTGCCGGTGGTCTGCATTTATTCGACCTTCCTGCAGCGCAGCTACGACCAGATCATCCATGACGTCAACCTTCTGCATGAAAATGTCGTCTTCGCGGTGGACCGTGCAGGTTTCGTCCCCGGAGACGGTGAGACACACCAGGGCATCTACGACCCGGCTTTTCTCAGCCAGACCGGAATGCCCATCTATTCGCCTTCAAACTACGAAGAACTGCGGCATTGGCTTCCCATCCTGCTGAGCCATGAGATGCAGGGTCCCCGGGCCATCCGTTACCCCCGCGGCGGAGAGAGCAAAGCTCTGGCAAAATACGGCTGCTCGGGCAAAGAATACGACAAGCTCATCTCCGCGCCGGGTGCAAAGGCCGCACTGGTGAGCTACGCCGATGAGGTAGAAGATGTTCTCACTGCCGCAGAGCTGCTGGCCAGAGAGGGCATCTCCTGCGATGTTTATAAGCTGGTGCGCATCTTCCCGTTTGAGGAAGAATTAATTCGTGACCTTTCAGCCTATCCCGTCGTTCTGATGGCCGAAGAGTGCGTGGCCTGCGGCGGCATCGGCGAACACCTTGCCCGCGCCCTGCAGGATGCTGGCTGGCAGGGCCGGTATATCCACCGTGCCGTGAAGAAGCTGTGCCTGCCTCACGCGACGGTGCCTCAAATCAAACAGGCAACCGGGCTGGATGCCGCACATCTGGCCGAGGCTGTGCGGGAAGCGGACCCGAAAGGAGAGAAAACACTTTGAAAATTCGTTTGGACCAATATCTGGTGCAGCACGGCATGATCCAGAGTCGTGAGCGCGCCAAAGCCCTCATCATGGCCGGTGTCGTTTTTGTCAACGAGCAGAAGGTGGACAAGGCCGGCGAGATGATAAAGGAAGACGCCAAGGTCGAGGTGCGCGGCCATGACATCGGCTATGTCAGCCGCGGCGGCCTCAAACTGGAAAAGGCAATGCAGTGCTTTCCTCTGACGCCGAACGGCAAGGTCTGTATGGACATTGGTGCATCCACCGGCGGCTTTACCGATTGTATGCTGCAGAACGGTGCAGTCAAGGTCTATGCCGTGGACGTCGGCTACGGTCAGCTGGCATGGAGCCTGCGCACTGACGAGCGCGTCGTCAACATGGAGCGCACCAATATCCGCAATGTCACGCTGGACATGCTGGCAGAGCCTGTTGAATTTTTCAGCGTGGACGTATCGTTTATCTCGCTGCATCATATCTTCCCGGTGGCGCAGGCCATCACGACGCCCGACGCAATGGGCGTCTGCCTCGTCAAGCCTCAGTTTGAGGCTGGCCGCGAGAAGGTGGGCAAAAACGGTGTCGTCCGCGACCCTGCCACCCACCGCGAAGTTCTCCACAATGCGATGGGCTATGCCGCTGCAAACGGTTTCGTCGTGCGCGGACTGGATTTCAGCCCCGTCAAAGGCCCTGAGGGCAACATTGAGTACCTGATGTTCGTCCAGAAGAGCGAACAGCCCGGTGTGCTGGATGATTCTGTTGCCGAGCAGGTCGTAGCGGCAAGCCACAGCTCTCTGGACAAGTAAATCTGCTGGGAGACGGAGGAATAAACCGCCCTATGACTGTTTACATTTCGCCAAACCCCGGAAAGGAACAGGCTGCTGACACCGCCCGCCGGGCAGCGCAGCTCCTGCTGATGCAGGAAGCTGTCGTTCTGATGCGGGATGACCTGAAAGAGTCCTGCTATGTGGAAGGTGTACAGTACCTTCCTTTGGAAGAATGTCTTCCGCGCACCGATGTCATCCTGACCATCGGTGGTGATGGAACCATCCTGCACGAGGCAAATTTTACGCTGCAATATCAAAAACCCATCCTCGGCATTAACATCGGACGCTGCGGCTTCCTCGCTACCTGTGAGGTGGATGAAATGGAAGAAAAACTTGCCGCTCTGGTGCGGGGAGAATATATGCTGGACAGCCGGATGCTGCTCTATGTGCGGGTGCTGGGCGAGGATGGCTGGGAAGGCCATGCCCTCAATGATGTGGTCGTGACGAAAGGCCGCCTGCAGCAGGCCATCGACTTCAGCATCTACTGCGACGACATCCTCGTAGAGCATTACCGTGGTGACGGCGTCATCGTGGCGACCCCTACAGGCTCCACAGCCTATTCTCTGGCGGCCGGCGGGCCGATCTTGGACTCGCAGACCAAGGGCATCGTCGTCACTCCCATCTGTCCCCACAGTTTGACCAGCCCTGCGATGGTCTTTGCTCAGGAGCGCAAAATAAACATCTGTGTGGGGCAGGTCATCGACAACGAAGTGTTCCTGAGCTGCGACGGCGCAGCGGAATATCCGCTCAGTGCCGGCTCGACGGCGGAGATACGCCTCTCCGACCAGATCGTACAGCTCGTCACCTTCAGCAGGGCGGACCAGTTTCAGGCCATCGACCAGAAGCTGCGCAGCCGGAGATAATAACAAGAGGAGGCAAGGAATATGGGCCGAAACAATCCAGCTGAGGCAAAAGGCAAGACGGAACGTCAGCAGACGATCCTCCGCCTCATTCAGGAACATCCCATCAGCCGACAGGAGGTACTTCTCGAGCATCTGCGCCAGGAGGGCTTCGAGGTGACACAGGCTACCATTTCCAGGGACATCCGGGAGCTGTGCCTCGTCAAAGCTGCCACCGCCGACGGCTACCGTTATGTTTCCAGTCACAACGAAAGCCTCAACCCCAAGATGCAGGGCCGGTTCGAGACGATATTCCACGAGTCGGTGCTGGGGGTGGATTTTGCCGGACATGTCGTGCTGGTGAAATGCTACTCCGGCATGGCGAACGCTGCCTGTGAGGTGTTCGACGCCTTGAAATGGAAGAATGTCGTCGGTACGCTTTCCGGCGACGATACATTCCTTATCGTAGCCCGTTCGGAGCGGGACGCAAAGACCATCTGTTCGGAACTGACCCGTCATATCGGGCAGAAATAAACGCGGGAGTGAAACTATGCTGAGCAGCCTGCAAATCGAAAATGTTGCAGTTATCCAGAAAGCAAACGTCCATTTCGAAAAGGGCCTCAACGTCCTGACCGGTGAGACGGGCGCAGGTAAATCCATCCTCATCGACTCCATCAACGCCATTCTGGGCAACCGCACTTCCAAGGATCTTGTGCGCACCGGCGCGGCTAAGGCCGTCATCCGGGCCGCGTTCGAGGACGTGCCGCCTGCTGTTCTCGACAGCCTCGAAAAGGCAGGCTATGAGCGCTCGGAGGCCCTGCTGCTCAGCCGTGAGATCACCGCCGAGGGCAAGAGCACCTGCCGTATCAACGGGATGCCGGCCACTGCCGCCGTCCTGCGGGAGCTGTGCGGCGGGCTTATCAACATCAACGGTCAGCACGACTCCGTGGGTCTGCTGAACCCGGCCCGTCATGAAGGCATTCTGGATGCTTACGCCCAGAACAGTGCTGAATATCAGGCGTATTATGCTATCTACCGGGAACTGGTCAGCGTCAAAAAGGCGCTGGACGCCATGATAACCGACGAGAGCGAAAAGCAGCGCCGTATCGATCTGCTGAGCTATCAGGTGCAGGAGATCGACGATGCCGGCCTGACGGCAGGGGAGGAGCAGACGCTGGAAAGCCGCCGCAAAGTGCTGGCAAATGCTTCCACCATCCGGGACCGTATCGCACAGTGTTATGCGCTGCTCTCCGGCGGCGACGAGGCCCCGGGGGCTGTTGACCTTCTGGGCGAAGCCTCCAACGCTGTGGACGCAGCGGCACAGCTCGACGGAGAGCTGTCTGCCGGTGCGGGCCAGCTGCTCGACCTTTATTACGCCGCGAAGGATGTCGCCGCAGACCTCATTGGCCGTCTGGACGCCTACGACACCAACGACGCAGAGCTGGACGAGATCGAGCAGCGCATCGACCTTATCTATAAGCTCCGGCGGAAGTACGGAGACACCGTAGAGGACATCCTCGCCTTTGGCGAACGGGCACGGAAAGAACTTGAGATGATACAGTCCTCGCAGGAGAGGGTAGAGCACTTGCAGAAAGAGCAGCGCCGCCTTTACATCCTCGCGCGGGAAAAGGCCGAAGCTCTGACCCAGACCCGTCTGAAAGCTTTTGATGAGCTGAACAAGCGTATCTCTGGCACGCTGGACTTCCTGAACATGCCGGGTGTGCGGATGACGCTTCGCCATTCGCGCGGCCCGCTGGCCAGCCATGGGCAGGACAGCATCGAGTTCTATATCTCCACAAACCCCGGCGAAGCTCCGAAGCCTCTGGCAAAGATCGCCTCGGGCGGTGAGTTGAGCCGTATTACCCTTGCCATTAAAAACGCAATGGCTGATAAAGACGCCGTGCCGACCGTTATTTACGACGAGATCGACAGCGGCGTATCGGGCAAAGCAGCCAGCCGTATCGGCGAGGTACTGCGTCAGAGCGCCGAGGGCCATCAGATCCTCTGCATCACTCATACGGCGCAGATCGCTGCACTGGCCGACTGCCATCTGCTTATTCAGAAAAATATCACGAACGAGCGTACCTATACTGAGATACACCCGCTGGACGAGAATGGCCGTGTAGAGGCGCTGGCCCGCCTCATCTCCGGCGACCATGTCACAGAGCTTTCGCTGGCCAATGCCCGAGAAATGCTAGGCCGGAACGCAGAAAAATAAGAAAAAAGCCAGCGCTTGACATTCCGGCAGGGATGTGCTAAACTGAATCTCGTTGAAAGGCGAAGATGGGAACCGAGTACCCTGATGCGCTCTGCCCAGAGAGGCCCCGGCTGGTGAAAGGGGCTGCAGAGACGCAGGCGAAATACGTCCCTGAGCCGCAGGCTGAACGAATAGTAGGCTGTGCCGCGTGCGAGCGTTACAAACGCAGGAGTGTCACTCTACTCTGGGGTGTGCACTCGTGAGGCCGTCTCTGTGAAGAGGCGGCAAACAGAGGTGGTACCGCGAATTTTATCGCCCTCTGCCAAATTTATTTTGGCAGGGGGTGTTTTATTTTCCCTCTGCCCGACAAACAGGAGGAAATTTTTATGACTCTGTACGAAGAACTCAAGGCCCGCGGCCTCGTGGCTCAGATCACCGATGACGAGATCATCGACCTCATCAACAACGGCAAGGCCACCTTCTACATCGGCTTTGACTGCACTGCCGACAGCCTGACCGCAGGCCACTTTATGGCCCTGACCCTGATGAAGCGCCTGCAGATGGCAGGCAACAAGCCTATTGCCCTGATCGGCGGCGGCACTACCATGATCGGCGACCCCTCCGGCCGCACCGAT
>ENA-OPBM01000923-OPBM01000923.1-human-gut-metagenome-genome-assembly--contig:-NODE-923-length-20475-cov-4.693732_pt1 | contig 20475 bp, 17 predicted proteins | sample MGYA00241069_ERZ501454 | MGnify/ENA primary metagenome ERZ501454 (study PRJEB25962, sample SAMEA2042625) | human gut metagenome | biome: human gut; feature: human-associated habitat; material: faeces... | reverse complement strand
AACGTCGATGATACTTGGTGGGTGACTGCCTGGGAAAGTAGAAAGTTGCCGGAACGAAGAATGCTGAAGATAACGACAAAAGTCGTTATCTTTGGTGTTTAAAGAAAAAGTTAGCGAAAGCTAAAGAGATATTCCTCTATAGCTCAGTTGGCAGAGCGCATGACTGTTAATCATGATGTCGCTGGTTCGAGCCCAGCTGGAGGAGCCAATTTGATGACCTACTTTTGTAGGTCATTTTTTATTTACTTTTCAAAATTAGGGAGTAATAGTAAACGATGTAAGCGTACATCTGATACTATTGCTCCCTTTTTTGTTACAAACTTTTATATCAAAATGATAGATTAGAAATGTCTTTCAGACGTTTCTAATGTGTCCTTTTGAATAATCGAACACATCATATAAAACTGAAGAAAAGGTAATTAAGTAAACAAGATTTTCGACGAGCCGTCTGCTGTACACGCATTGGCGAATAATGTACAAGAAGAAAAAGAATGTGGGAAACTCTTTGCCACAACTCGAAAATCGGTAATAATGATACTTCGGTAATTCGCCGCTCGGTCACAATGAAGACGGAGTATATCTCAAGATATAATGTGACGTCCCACGTCTTACTTAATTTCCGGAAAATACAAATTTTTTAAAGGAGGGTTGAATATGCAATTTGATTATTTTTATGGCAATGAGGCAGAGCAATTTACTTTTTACAGAATACCAAAAATTCTTATAACGTCGCCTCACTTCAAAAAAATATCCGACAGTGCTAAGCTACTTTACGGTCTTATGCTTGACCGAATGAGTTTATCAATTCGTAATGGCTGGCTTGATGATGATAACAGAGCATATATTTTCTTTACTACGAATGATGTTATGGAGCAGATGTGCTGCGGAACAGAAAAAGCTACAAAAATGCTTACAGAACTTGATAGTGAAAAAGGTATCGGACTTATTGAAAGAGTAAAACAAGGACAAGGCAAACCTGCAATAATATATCTTAAAAAGTTTTATGAGCTTGAAGATACTGCACGTTCAACAAAACTTTCGGAAATTGAAAGTCAAGACTTTCAAGAATCGAAAGTCAAGACTTTCGAAAATCGAAAAACAAGACTTTCGAAAATCGAAAGTCAAGACTTTTGGAAATCGAAAAACAAGACTTTCGAAAATCGAAAGTCAGGACTTTCGGAAATCGAAAAACAAGACTTTCGAAAATCGAAATGTAATTATAATAATATTAATAATACTGATATTAATAATACTGATATTAATTATATCTATCCTATCAATCAAGATAATTATAATATACAGAATAGTGATACCCAAACTGAAGAAGAATGGATTGATAGATATACAAAAACAGTAGATGAAATAAAAAAGCAAATTGATTATGACTATCTCATTAATCACGCTGAACGTGATATTGTTGATGAAGTTGTAAATATTATGGCTGAAGTTATGACTGTATATCGTCCGAAATACAAAATTGAGGGTGACTTTATTGAGTATAATGCGGTTGTAAATAAATTTCGGCAAATAACGGCACAAAAACTTGAAATATGCTTGCTTGCATATTCTCGTAAAATTCAGAGAATTAAAAATCCAAAAGCATATTGGATAAGCACATTATACAATATTCCGCTTACCTCAGAAATAGTATTACAAAATATGATAAACAGTGATATATACGAGTCAGGAGGTTAAAAGCAATGCAAATAAAAAAAGATTATACAAAAATGATTGAACAATTTGAAAAAATGGAAAAAGAAAAACAAGCGGCTATACCAACAATCAGCTTTGATAATAACAAGATTGTCCATTTGCCTGTTGATTTACTAAAACCGTTTCCAAATCACCCTTTTGAGCTTTATAGCGGTGAAAGATTTGAAGATTTAGCAGACAGTATTAAAGCTTGCGGAATGATTACACCATTGCTCATTAGAATGCTTGATGATAATACATATCAAATTTTAGCAGGTCATAACCGTAATAATGCCGCTAAAGCAATAGGGCTTGAAACAGTGCCTTGCATTGTATTAACCGATTTAACTGATGATGACGCATTGATGATAATGCTTGATAGTAATACTAATCAACGTAGCATTTCTGAAATGTCAATATCTCAACAGGCTCATATATACGCACTTGATGTAGCCGTAAACAAGCGACAAGGTAAGCGTTCGGATTTGATAAAAAACATAGAACAAAATCTTGAAATGTTCAGTAATGGTGCGGATTTAGAAACTTGTACCCCAGTGGGGAACAAGTTAAAAACGGTCGAAATAGTTGGAGATAAATACGGTGTATCAAAGAACACAATTGCAAGACTTATACGCATTGATATACTGATACCGCAATTAAAAAAGTTTATTGACAATAAACAAATTTCGGTGCGTGCCGGAGTTGAAATGTCTTACTTATCTTCCTTTGAGCAAGAGCTTATTGCTAAAATCATAGATGAATACAGATATCATCTTGACGAACATAAAGCCCAACAGCTTAGAGAACTCTCAAAAGCCCATAAACTTAACAGAATTAACGCAGTTGAAGTTTTTGAGGGGAGATATGGAAAGTCAGTGACACAAAAGCTAAAGTCATTTACAATAAAGCCTAAATTTCTGTCAAAATATTATCCGCCGACTGTTTCTCAAGATGTAATTGCTTCAGATGTTGAGGCAAGTATGGACGTATGGCAAGAAATAAAGACTTTTTATCCCGATAAGTCTGTTGATGATATTAAAAATAATATAATAAATTTGCTAAATAATCAAAAATAGCGGTGAATTTATCTATTTATTTTCTGCTATTTTACAGACCGCTTTTTAACTCAATTTTGAGTTAAAAATGGTATGGCAAGATACGCCTTTGTATGTACAAAGGCAAAAACACAATATAAAATTGTGTGAAAATTGGGCATAGCCCAAACCCAAAAAACAGATATGATTGAATAAAAGAGGAGTTGATTTAAAGTGGGAAAATATCCGGCATTTTTGAAAATGAGAGTAGCACAGGAGGACCTCGAGATAATAGAGGAAAAGGCGGCACTATTAAAGATTACAAAAAGTGAATTTGTAAGACGTGCAATACGAAATTCACACGTTTATATATTGCCGAGTAAAGAAATCAAAGAATTTACATCTGAACTTAGACACATCGGTGTAAATGTTAATCAAGTTGCTATACTTTGCAATATGGGTAAGCTTGAGTGTGTAAATCTTGAAGAAACAAAAGAGGCTATTACAAAGGCTTGGAAAGAACTATACAAGTTAAGAGAGGCAATAAGGAATAAGAATAATCGAGGTGGATTGAGTTTTGAAAAACGCATTTAGCTTAAAAAAACCAGCTTTTTCGGGCATTGGTTTTATAACTGCAATATTCATTTTTGGAATAGCCTTGTTTATAACAATGGAGTATTATCACATATTCACGATTAAGGAAAGTGTAGAAACCGATATATCTCGAGCTTTAAATATATCGGTTACTATGGCTGTTCAAGATATGGATTGGGTGCAGCATAACTCTGTTATGGATACGCAGAAAGCACAGAGAGAATTCAAAACATATCTGACCGAAGATATGAAATTGAATGATGAATATGAGAAATATGCCGATGACGGAAGTTTTCAATATCAGATAATCATTGATGAAACAGATATACAAAAATCACCGGCTAAATATTCGATTACCGGCAGAATAAGAATGCAACCCGTTACTGTTAGAAGTATTCTTCCCAAAAGCTTTGATATTCCGTTTAAACTAAGTTCAAACAACATAAGAACAGATGATTGAATATGTCAGAAAAAGAAAGCAAAATCAGTCGAAAAACAAGATAAAAACTCAAAAAATAACTTGACAAAATAACACAAATATGGTATAATATAGTTAATAAAAGATATAGAACAAAGGAGGATTTTATTATGAAAAAGAGAATTTTAGCAACATTTCTATCTGCAGTAACGCTTATATCTTGTAGTTCTGCATTAGCGGCAGATTACTCTGATGTAAACCAATCGGCTTGGTATGCAAGCTATGTAAATAAGATTTCTGAACTTAATGCGTTTTCAGGATATGAAGATGGTACGTTCAGACCTGATAATCAAATTACACAAGAAGAATTTATAAAAACAGTTGTTTGTTTAATATGCGGAGAGCTTAACGAAAGTAATGCACCGACAGTTAAAAATACTTGGAACAGTAAGTGGAGCTCGTGGGCTATTCCGTATCTTGACAAGGCATTTGAACTGGGCTTAATAACAGAACAAGATACAATGTTCAAACTTGTAGGAATTCCTTGTAATCGTGGTGAAATGGCTAAGGTTATTACTCGTGCGGTTGAATATCTCAAGGAAGATTCAGTAGCCGATACTTCAACCTACATTACAAAACTTAAAGATTATAACAGAATGAAAGAAGAATATAAGCCGTATGTTCTTCAAGCTTATGCAAAAGGTATTTTAAGCGGTTATGATGACGGCACTTTCAGAGATGACGGCTTGCTTACGAGAGCAGAAGCGTCATCGGTACTTGTAAGATTAATTGATAAAAAAGAGAGAGTTAATTCCGATGAAACGCTATATGACTATTTCGGAAGAAAGGTTACTTGGACAGAGCCGTTGAGAACAGACGTTCCGGAGCAGTATCAAGTAAGTATGTCAGATATAAGTATTTCTCAAGCAATATATGATGAGGCTGTTGTGAATGGTGGTAATATTTCAACAAAAACATTAAGTCGTTCAAAAGCTATGATGTTTGAAGATTTGGTATTACAGTCAATCAAATATGACGGCGATACAATAACGCTTACAGTTCCTGATTATCTTCCTGAAAGTCAAAGATGGGCTATTGAGATTGCCTATTGGGACATTGATAAAGATTATGATTTTACAATGATGAAGAGCTATTATATAGATAAATCGGGAACATATGAATTTAATGATATAAAGGTTTTAGAGCAAATTTCAATAAAAGTATTGCCGCTTAATAGCAATAGCTTTACATCTGGTATATTTATTGATAATGGTGCTAATCTTTCGTTAGAAAGACTTGATAAACCTGAAGTATCATTCAATAATATTCGTACTAATTTTGAATGGGTACAAGGTCAAGGTTATAAGGATTATATAAAGGACTTTGATGGAGAAATTCGATATACGGTTGAATGGTAAAAGTATTGTATTAATCATTGACAAAATGAAATAATAGATATATAATGATAATAGAAAAAGGCAAGACTTCAAACGGTTATGCCAAAGAGTTTATTTTTGAAAAATAACGCTGCTTTAGCGGGCTGGCGTTATTTTTTTATGGAAACTACCAAGAGTAGAAGAATAATCATAAAAGAAATTATGAATTCATTATCCATATCAACCACCTCCTCTCCCGACCGATAATGTGGGATAGTTGGTGGCATAACCGTCCAGCTTTTACACTGTTTTCTGTCTTGCCTTTAACTGCGGATTACTCCGACAAGAGCATTATATATTAAAAACATACAACATTCAACAATTCAAAGCAAACGTAACATAAAAGTAAAATCAAAGTGCAGTATTCATATCTGCACTTTTTTTATTACAGAGAAAGGAAAAATGAATATGAAAAGAAAAACAATAATATTTTTAACAATGATATTTACGGTTGTCTTTTCTGCCATAGCCTCAAGTTATATTGTAAATGCAGATGAACTTGACGGATATACAAAGGTAGATTGGTCTTGGAACAGAGATATGGAAACCACTGATGTCAATTCTGTAATTGTGGGCGGAAATATTCCGTTTTGGCGATATGTAAATAAAACATCTCCGGCAAATAATAATGCGATATGGAAAAGTATATATGGTGATGAATTATCAGATGATGATGTCATAAAAATATGGCGTGGTGATATGGACAAAAAATATGTAGTGGCAAGTGTTGATGTTGTAAACATTCCTGATGAAAACATACGTCAATACATATACGACCATATAGATGAAGATTTACCTGACTTGAAATTCAAGTTTGACATCGATGCGGATGTTGAGGGCGATTCAAACAGTGAAAAAGCAGAAAAGCTATTTGATGGCGATATAGGTTATCGTGTATATCGAGATGGTGACACTTGCCGAATTGAAATGAAATTCAGTCCTAAATTCCATTTGATTGATGGAGAAGATAATGACTTGAATATTGAAGAAAAAGTATTGCCTAATATGCCAAATAAAAAATTACCTAAAGCGTGCTATCCGTATAGCTCCGTTATATTCTCTATGTGGGGATATGAAGGCGGCTCTAATGAGCATTACGGAGCTTTGGAAGTGGTTGAGGGTAACGACCCGAAATATATTTACGGTCAAAGTTTTGGTTACGGTGATATATTAGAAAAAGGAAAAATACCAAACAATATGGTTTATCCAAACTTTGAGGCTGGAGAAATTAATCAAGAGGGAACGTGGGTAGGCACAGTTGAAAGTGATACGCTTGACAGTAATCTTATTCGTATAGGACAACAATATAAGCAAAAAGGTGATTTATGGTATTACAGTTATGGCGGAGCAGTCGGATATAATTTTAAGTTTCCGTTTAAGGTGTCGCTTGGATTGGACTTGCACGGAACAGTAACAAAAAGATTTATAAACAGTATCACAGGTGAAGTGATTTTTGAAGATACTGAATCAATACCTTTTGGAGAGTCTGATAGTATAACCAAAACATATGTATTGGCTGATAATTCGGGTAAAGCAATCATTGATAATTCGGAAACAGAATACATATATGAGCGATATAGAGTCATAAACGGCTCAAATAGCGAAAAAATAATCGAAGATACATCAGCATATGCCAACATAGATTTATCACCAAATACACCGAATAAAACGCTTGAAATATACGTCAGACCTGATACACCTATTGAAACTCCGACTGAAACACCTAATCCTGATAGTGAAAATCGTCCTCCGAGTAATGATGAAGTACCTGATGATGAAATAGAAACAGTGCCTATTGACCCGTCTATTTGTGATAGTGATACAAATACTATTGTTTGGCAAGAACAGACAAAGCATACCGTTTCAACTACTGACGGAAAAAGTCACACTTGTTATCACACATACACATATAAGGCAAAATTAAAAGTAGACAGTATTAAATTATCGCCTGACCCAATAAAAAGCGGTTATGGACTTGACGCAGAAATCAAAACGAGTATAAGCTATGAGCAAACCAATGCACAGAAAAGCTATTCCTGTTCTCAACGCTTAGGAACACGAACACCATCGGACAAACCAAAACCACCGGCTAAAGCCACCGCTCGTCTTGGTTGGACATCAAAAACCTTTGACGGTGATTTTATTCAAGGTAGTATGGTTGATATGAATAAAGTATCAAGTAATAGTACATCTGCTACATTCTCTGCTCCTTATAATAACATTGTAAACGAAAGTAAACTATATACGGACTTATGGTTAAGCGGAACAAAAGAAGAGCCTAAAAGGCATAAAATTGCTTTTGATATTTATGGTGGCGGTGTAGACGGTACTGAATGGTGTACAACCGTTGAAAAAACTTTTATTATAAATGGTGATATGTATGAGGACGCTTATACTACATCAACATACTAATATTAAGAATTAGTGAGAATGGTCTATCGGACTATTCTCACTTTTTCAAAAATTCAAAGGAGGAAAATTAAGATGAAAGTAGAAAGAACAATAGTGATAAAAGAAAATGAAATTTCTGAAGAAGTAGGACAATATGAAAAAGAAATTACTAAACTTTTGGCAGAAATATTAATGAAAACAGAAAATATAATGGTTGACAAAAGTGATAGTTTAGGATATACTTCATAGTATACAAGAGTAGGGACAATAGAATATATCAGATGTACACTCAAAAGGAGTGTGGATTATGATAGAAAACTATTTAGAAAAAATTAAACAAAGATTGAAAGTTGTAGTTCTTCATGCAGTTATATATACTCGATATTCTTCGGACAATCAGAGAAGTGAATCTATTGACGCACAAATAAGATTGATAAGAAAATGGGCTCAAGAGTATAATATTATTATTGATAAAGTTTATGCCGATGAGGCACAAAGTGCAAAGCGAGATGATAGACAACAATTTCAACAAATGATAGCTGATTCAAAAAAACAAAAAGGTTGGCAACTTGTCTTAGTACATAAATTAGACAGGTTTGCCAGAAATAGAATGGATAGTGTAGCATATCGTGTGGAATTGAGAAAAAACAAAAAATATCTGATTAGCACTACGGAACAATTTGATGATACGCCTGAAAGTTGTTTGCTGGAAGGTATCATTGAATCAATGGCAGAGTTTTATTCAAAGAATTTGGCTCGTGAAACAATGAAAGGCTTAACCGAAAATGCCTTGAAAGCAAAACATTGCGGAGGAACTCCACCGTTGGGCTATGAACTGGACGCATTAAATTTCTACAAGATAAATGAATTTGAAGCACAAGGTGTAAAACTCATTTATCAGTGGTTTCTTGAGGGAAAATCATACACTGATATTATAGCGGGAATTAATTCATTGGGTTATCGTACTAAGCGTAAAAGAATGTTTACTCGTAATTCACTGTATGAAATTTTGAGAAATGAAAAATATACAGGAACTTTTGTCTATAACAAGATGGAAAGTAGAGATGAATTTACTGGAGCACGTTCACGCCATAAGTATAAACCTGAAAGTGAAATAATAAAAGTAGAAAATATGATTCCAGAGATTATATCAAAAGAAGATTGGAACAATGTTCAAATAATCTTGAACAGTAGAAAAAATGCCCATACTAATCGTGCTAAAGAAGAATACTTGCTTTCCGGTAAGGTTCAATGCGGTGAATGTGGAGGGAGCTATGTCGGCAAGCGAACAACCAATAGCAGAGGAAATGTGTATTTATCCTATATATGTTGTCGAAAACGAAATTCTAACTATAAATGCAAAAATCATTGTGTAAATCGTGATTGGTTAGAAGAGTATGTATTGAAAATTGTAGATAACTATATATCACATCTCAGTCATAAACAACAACATTGTATTTATAAATTGTGTTTGGAACGTGTAGAAAATTCTCATCAATCAGAAATAGAGGTTCTGAAAAAAGAAGTAAGAAATATAGATAAAGAACTTTTTAGAATTGCAGACGTTATTACAATAGCCAGTTCTTCAACATTGATAGAGAAACTTACATCATTAGAACAACAGAAAGCCGAAATTCAATTACAAATTGAAAATTTGGCAAAAGAAAAACGTAAAAGTTTATCTGAACAAGAAATAGGTTTATTTTTGATAAACTTCAGAAAAATGTTAAAAGAGAGGTCAGCTCCTTACTTAAAAGAGTTGGTGTATCTTATAGTAAATAAAATAATAGTAAATCAAGAAAATGTAATCGTTTACTTGAATGTACCTAATGTAAAAGTAAATAAATAGTAACACTATCAAAAGAGTGTCCTTCAAAATGGCTCCGCACTGGAGGAGCCATAAACGGAACAAGATATTTGTTCCGTTTTTTGTTGTAGAAAAATATTTATTTGTCTTTTTTGCAAAATGCTATCTTTGGTTTAAATGTTTGTTGTTTATATGTTTAAATAAACGGTAGCGTTAAACAAACATTGTTTGCAATGAAAAAATGCTGAAAATGTGCAACCTGAAAAATAATTTGCAATTAATACAATCGCTTCCGAATGTGAGCTAAGCAATATTTTGTATATTTCGGAAGATTTTATAATATCAATATAATTGAAATATTATGTCAGTTGTGTTATAATAAATTCGGTGATAGATAATGAAAAATTTTTATGAAAAAGTGTATGACATAGTGGCACAGATACCGAAAGGGACAGTTACAACATATGGGTGTATCGCAATGAGATTGGGAAACATACGGCTCAGCCGACTTGTCGGAAATGCGTTGCACGCAAATATTGACCCTGTAAACATTCCTTGTCACAGAGTAGTAAACCGTGAGGGAAAGTTAGCACCGATGTATGTTTTCGGTGGAATTGACGCTCAAAAAGAGCGTCTTGAAAATGAGGGGGTTGTGGTTGACGGCGACAAAGTTGATTTGGAAAAATATTTATGGAGATAGGAAACGGCAGTGTAAAAAACTGCCGTTTTTTCTTTGTTGTTCTTTACAAAAAATATAAAATATGATATACTGAATTTGCGACAATTCTAAACTTAATAATAAACTATTTGTAACAGTGTATAGTTTTAGCAAAAAACGCTATATGCTTTATTTGTCATAACAATTTACTGTTACTTGTAGTTTTGATAGTTTAGAATGTGTCGCAGCATTTAATCAAAGCAGGCGTTTTTATGTGCCGTTTGGTTTTATGCCGCGGCACATTTTTTAATTTACAAAACTATATTTCTTAGGAGGAATGACAAATGAAAAAAAGAATTTTAAGTATGATGCTTGCACTTTCTATGATGGTATCATTTATGCCGATTATAGCAAGTGCGGCAACAAGCGGTACTTGCGGCGACAATTTGACATGGAAGCTTGATAACGGTACGCTGACAATCAGTGGTACGGGGGAAATGAAAAATTACAGTGGAAATCTAAATCAAAGTGCGCCGTGGCACTCAAATATTAAAAGTATTAAAAGTGTGGTCATAGAAAAAGGAGTAACGAATATAGGTGATTATGCATTTTCATGGTGCAACAGTCTGACGAGTATAACAATCCCAAATAGCGTAATAAGCATAGGCAGAGATGCATTTGACAATTGTAGCAGTCTGACGAGTATAACAATCCCGAATAGCATAACAAGCATAGGTTATGGTGCGTTTGAGGCATGCAGCGGTCTGACGAGCGTGACAATCCCAAACAGCCTAACAAGCATAAGTGATAGTGTATTTTCACGTTGCGATAGTCTGACGAGTATAACAATCCCAAATAGCATAACAAGCATAGGTAGTTGTACGTTTAGTAGTTGTAGCAGTCTAACAAGCATAATGATTCCAAGTAGCATAACAAGTATAGGTAGTGCTGCGTTTAGTAATTGTAGCAGTCTGACGAGTATAACAATTCCAAGTAGTGTAACAAGCATAGGCACTGGTACGTTTAATTTTTGTAGCAGCCTGACGAGCATAATAATCCCGAATAGCATAACAAGCATAGGCCAGGCAGTGTTTAGTAATTGTAGCAGTCTGACGAATATAACAATTCCGAACAGCGTGACGTATATAGGGGCATATGCGTTTAGTAGTTGTAGCAGTCTGACGAATATAACAATTCTGAACAGTGTGACGCGTATAGAGCCATATGCGTTTAGTAATTGTAGTAGCCTGACGAATATAACAATTCCGAACAGCGTGACGTTTATAGGCGAAGATGCGTTTAATAATTGTAGCAGTTTAGAGAATATTAAAGTTGACGATAAAAATAAATACTATTCTTCAATAGGTGGAAATTTATATAATAGCGATAAAACAAAACTGATACAATATGCAATAGGAAAAAATGATAAAACATTTAATATCCCAATCGGCGTAACAAGCATAGGCAAAGATGCGTTTAGTAATTGTAGCAGTCTAACAAGCATAACAATTCCGAACAGTGTAACAAGTATAGGTTTTGGGACATTTGAAAATTGTAGTAACTTGACGAGCATAACAATTCCGAATAGCATGACAAGTATAGGTTATAAAGCGTTTAAAGATTGTAGCAGTTTAAAAGATGTATATTACACAGGAACAAAAGGTAAATGGGAGAAAATGGATATTGATAATAATGGTAATGATGATTTGCTTAATGCAACAATTCATTACAACAGCGCAGTACCGTCAACTATATATTCAGCCGACAAGGTTAGCACGCAGATTACAAGTGGGAAGTTAAAGATAACGCTTAATGTAGATGACAACATTAACAATGCAACTGTTTATGTAGCATTTAGAAACAACGGAAAGATTGTTGATGTCAAAAAAGCAACATTGAGTAATTTAAAAGCTGAAGTATCTTTAAGTAGCAAGACATATACCGATATGAATATTTACATATGGAACGGTCGTCAACAGCCTTATACATATGTAAAGAATATAAAAAAATAATAATTTATAAAGAAAGAACATTTTGCGTAAAGGCTTAATGTTCTTTTGTTTTACTGTACAAAATGCGTTATTAATGGTATACTGAATTAAAGAAAACGATTGAATGGAGAAAGTTATGAACATACAGATATTTGGAAAATCGAAGTGTTTTGATACGAAAAAGGCGGAGAGATATTTTAAGGAGAGAAAAATAAAATATCAGCTAATCAATATGACTGAAAAGGGCATGAGCAAGGGTGAATACAACAGCGTCAAGCAAGCTGTCGGCGGATATGAAAACTTAATTGACGAAAAGGCAAAGGACAAAGACACTCTTATGCTTATAAAATATCTTGCGGACGAGGCAAAAGAGGACAAACTGCTTGAAAATCCTCAACTGTTCAAAACACCTATTGTCAGAAACGGCAGACAGGCGACTGTCGGCTACAAACCGGAGGTATGGAAAACATGGGAATAAAGCGAGTTCCAACGTATTTCAATGAATTTGCCTGTATCGGCGGTGCGTGTGAAGATAACTGCTGTATCGGCTGGGAGGTTGATATTGATGATAAAAGTCTTGAAGTTTATAACTCGGTCGGCGGTGAGTTTGGCGATAGGCTACGCCGTTATATGAGTAACGAAAATAGTTTTACGCTTAAAAACAACCGCTGTCCGTTTTTGAACGACAAAAATTTATGCGATATTTTTATAAACATCGGTGAGGACAAGCTCTGCACCGTTTGTACGGAATATCCGCGATTTACCGAAACATACGGCAGTTTAACGGAAAAAGGTCTTGGAATGTCGTGCGAAAGTGCGGCGGAATTTATCTTTAAAAGTGACAAGCCGACTGGTTTTGAAACTGAAAAATTTGATTATGAAGAAGAATGTGACGAAGATTTTTTAAGGATACTTTTGAATGTGCGTGAAAATATTTTTGACGTGCTTAAAAATAGAAAAATGAACATTTCGGACAGAGTTAAAACGATTTTGAATTATGCATATGACGTGCAGGATAAAATCAATAATAACAACGTTGACAAAGTACCTCAAAGTGTGGATAACTGCGATTTTTCACAAAGTGAAAAGTGTATAAACGACATAAAAGAGTGCGTTAAGCTATGTCTTAGCCTTGAAATTATGGAGGACAGTTGGACGGGTGTAATTGAAAACACGCTCGGAATTTTTGACAATTACGATAAGTTGAGCGGTGAGTTTGATTTATACATAAGCGGACGCGAATACGAATATGAAAATTTGCTTGTGTACTTCATATACAGATATTTGCTGAAAGCGGTGTTTGACTGTGATGTGCTGACAAAGGTACGTTTTGCGGCGGTGTCGTATGTGATTATACGTCAGCTTGATATTGCACGTTGGCTTAGAAACGGAAAGGAATTTTCGCTTAAAGACAGAATAAAAAATTGTGTACTGTATTCAAAGGAGGTTGAACATTGTCAGGATAATATCGATTTCTTTGACGAGGAATTTTTGTTCAATCCAATCTTTGAACACAACAGATTTTTGAATTTAATTTAAGTTTTTTCGATTTTGTATTGCAAAGTATAATAATTGATGAAAAAGAGCCGAGCGTTTTTGTTGCCGGTTTACTTCCGTTTGTCTGCCTGTCAAAACGGTACAACCCATTGAACAGCCGACTACAAAACTTGTAATAATTCTGCATAAGCTGACTGCCTATGTTTACGGCTGAAATCGACGACGTGCCGTTATACGCACCGACAACGGTATTACGGTATTATATTATATATTCCTTATTCGGTTTTGCCAATGCCTTTTGTAAAATCGGTCAAACTTGACACATTATAAGTAAAATGCTATAATTAGAATAGATTACTATATACAAAATACGGTGTTTTCAGTATGGAGGAAATTATGACGCATTTGAATTCTGCGGTAAAATTACTTGACAGAGCCGCTGAAAAGTTTAACGATAAAATTGCAATATCAGATGAATGGAGCGAGATTAGTTTCAGTGAATTGCAGAGAAAGGGAAAGGCTGTCGGAACGGCACTTGCAAAGACAACTCCGCAAGGATATATGCCTGCACCTGTTATGGTGTATTTGAAGAAAAGCATATCGTGCTTGGTTTGTTTTATGGGTGCGATGTACAGTGCAAATCCGTATGTGCCTACCGCTTACGATATGCCTGCGAACAGAATACAGAAAATTGTTGACTCACTTCAAGGCAGAGGTCATATAATCACAGACGCACAGGGTATGGAAACTTTAAAGACTATGAACATACCCGAGTCAATGAGTATTCATATATATGAGGAAATCGTTGAAACCGAAACGGACGGGGAGCTTATCGAAAAAACACTTAATTCGGTAATTGATACAGACCCTATTTATATAATGTTCACATCTGGTTCGACAGGTGCGCCGAAAGGCGTTACAGTGCCGCACAGAGGCGTTATAGATTATGCAATTTGGGTTGCAAAGACATTTAATATCAATGAAAATTCTATACTTGGAAATCAAGCACCGTTCTATTTTGATAATTCGATATTTGATATATACAGCTGTCTTTTGACAGGTGCAAAAATGGTGATAATTCCTGAGACATTGTTTATGTTCCCTGTAAAGTTGCCGGAATTTGTGCGTGATAATGATATTACGACAATATTCTGGGTACCGACCGTTATGATTAATGTGGCAAATTCAGGAGTGCTTTCGGAGATTGAATTGCCGAAGCTTAAAAATGTGGTGTTCTGCGGTGAAGTAATGCCGAATACTCAACTTAATATATGGCGCAAAGCCCAGCCGCAATGCACATACGCAAACCTTTACGGTCCGACAGAAATTTCGGACGTATGTACTTATTATATTGTCGACAGACCTTTCAAGGACAGTGATTCACTTCCGATTGGTAAGGCTTGTGAGAATATGCGTATTATAATCCTTAACGAAAAGAATGAAATTGCAAAGACGAATGAACAAGGCGAAATATGCGTTATAGGTACAGGCGTATCGCTTGGATATTGGAATAATCCAGAAATTACACAAAAGGCATTTATTCAAAATCCCGTTAATCCGTATTATGAGGAAAGAATTTATCGTACAGGCGATTTGGCATATGTGAATGATGAAGGACTTATTATCTACTTGGGAAGAATGGATAATCAGGTTAAGGTAAAAGGTAACAGAATTGAGCTTGGCGAAATCGAAAATGCCGCAATGTGTGTTGGCGGAGTTAAAGGCGCTTGTGCGGTGTTTGATGAGAAAAATCAGAAGATTGTGTTGTTTATAGAAAGTTGCGAGGCATTTAAGCTTAGAAAACTTAATCTTGAACTTAAAAAATATATACCTAATTATATGTTGCCGGGTGACCTTGTTGTTATGGAAAAATTTCCGCATACCGCAAATGACAAGATTGACAGAGTTACACTAAAGAAATCTTTGGGATAAAGGAAAAGCTATGGAAACAATGATGCAAAGTGCCGTGTGCCTTTTGGAGCAGGCGGCGGAAAAGTTTAAAAATAAGACAGTATTTGAAGATAAGGACGGAAGTATTTCTTTTGAGGAATTGAGAGAAAAAAGCCGTATAATAGGAAGTGAACTTATTAAAAGAGTTGAAACAGGCAGAAAATGTCCTGTAATCGTGTATTTGCCGAAAAGCATAAAATCAATAATCAGCTTTATGGGTTCGCTTTACAGTGCGTCACCGTATGTTCCGATTGATTACGCAATACCGATGGCGAGAATGGAAAAGACCGTTGAAAATCTTCATCCGACCGCGATAATAACAGATACGGACGGCAAGACAAAACTTGAAAGTCTTAATCTTGACACAGAGATACTTATATTTGATGAGCTTGCAGACGGACAAGCCAATGATGCGGCGGTTGATAAATCGCTGGGTGGTGTGTGCGATCTTGACCCTGCGTATATTATGTACACATCAGGTTCAACAGGTGTGCCGAAAGGCGTTACAATTTCAAACAGAGGTGTTATAGATTATATTGAATGGATTGTCGAAACATTTCCGATTGACGAAAACAGCGTAATCGGTATGCAGTCGGCATTCCACTTTGACAATTCTGTTTTTGATATGTATACCGCTTTTTATACAGGTGCAAAAACTATGATAATTCCCGAGATACTTTTTATGTATCCCGAAAAACTTATGGATTATATGACGGAAAACAAAATTTCCGTTATCTTCTGGGTACCGACCGTTATGATAAGCGTTGCAAACGGCGGTGTGCTTGAAAATGCCGATTTGAGTGCATTAAAACTGATATTGTTTGCAGGCGAAGTAATGCCGAATACTCAGCTTAATATATGGAGAAAAAATTTGCCTGACTGTATGTATGTAAATATGTACGGCCCGACAGAGGCAACGGATATTGCAACGTATTATATTGTTGACAGAGAATATGAAAATCACGAAACTTTACCGATAGGTAAGGTTTGCAGAAATATGCGTGCATTGATTTTGAACGATGATGATAAGCAATGCGCTGTCGGTGAACAAGGTGAACTTTGCATAAGCGGTACGGGTATTGCACTCGGATATTGGAATTCACCGGAGATTACGGCAAAAGCATTTGTTCAAAATCCGCTTAATACAAAATATCACGACAGAATTTACCGTACAGGCGACCTTGTTTATGAAAATGAAGAAGGCAATATAATTTTCATAGGCAGAAAGGACAGCCAAATTAAATTGAGAGGTAACAGAATTGAACTCGGTGACCTTGAAAGTGCGGCGGCGGCTATTGAGAATGTCGCAAGTGCGTGCGCATTGTTTGACGCAGATAAACAGGAGATAGTATTGTTTATCGAAACAACAGCAGAAATTGTTGCAAGAAAGTTTAAGATGGAGCTTAAAAAGTATGTTCCGGCATATATGGTGCCGGGCAAAATCGTAACTATGGAAAAGTTCCCTCACACACCGAGCGGAAAGATAGACAGAGTTGGTTTAAGAAAAGAATATATAAATTAAAAAGGAGATAATAACAATGGAAGAAATCAAAGAAAAACTAAGAGCATTCATACAGGAGAAATTTGAAATTGATGATGATCCTGATTTTACAGATGATGTACATTTGTTCAACGAAGGTTTTGTCGATTCATTCGGTGCGGTTGAAATAATCCATTTTATCGAACAGACATACAACATCGAAATCACACAAAAGGATATAACACTTTATCCAATGAACACAATCGAAGAAATAGCTGAGGTTGTCGAAAATAAATTATCATAATCAGAAAGGTAACGGATAAATGTGGTATCTTCAGACAGATGTACTTTTAAGACTTTTTATAGCCTGCGGTGCAATGATACTGATTTCAGGACTTTCAAGGCTGATTTTCAAAAAAGATTTCGGACCTAAAGTTCTTGTATTTGCAAGTATAGCAGTTATAGCATATGTTTCGTGGCAGCTTGCCATAGCGATTGTATGCTATACACTTATAACATTTATTTTCGCACGAATACTGAAACCGCTGAAAAAAACACGGCGGTTTTTCTTCGTACTGTTCAGTATTTTGTGTACAGTGCCGTTTTTCTACGGACGAATGACAGAGTTTTTCCCGCAACTTCCTGTAATAATTACATTTGTGGGAATAGCGTATCATATGCTAAAAGCGGTTGACGTTATGTACTTCGTGTACTATACGGATATGGATATTCCGTTTTTGACGTATGTGAATTATATGTTGTTTTTCCCGACGTTTACGGCAGGTCCGATTTTCAGATACAGAGATTTTCAAAAGGTATATAATAAACCCATACCGCTTACAACGGACAGATTTATAACTTGCGTAAAGCGATTTATAAAGGGTATGTTTAAGAAAATGGTTGTACTTTACTTTGTAAGTACATTCTTTAACTTCCTTGTCGCAAGCGAAAAACATTGGTATGTAAGCCTTGCGATAGTGGTTTTCAGCTATCTGTTCCTGTTTTTCGACTTGTCGGGTTACAGCGATATGGCGATAGCCGTAGGCTCGGTTATGGGATATACAGTGCCCGAAAACTTCAGAAAGCCTTGGGCGGCGGCATCATTTACGCAGTTTTGGCGTAACTGGCACATAACTCTTTCCGATTGGGTCAGAGAACATATTTTTGTTGTATTAAACGGTAAAAAACTCGGAAAACTTGCTTCAGCCGGAATGGGCTTTCTTGTAATGTACGTTATGGAAATGTGGCACGGTTTTACTTGGGTGTACGTTATCGGCGGTATTTATAACGGCTTGTGTCTTGGTCTTGAAAACCTTTTGGGACTTACAAAGGCGGAAAAACGTAAGATGAAAAAGCCTGTCTATATTGTAAGATGTATTATAGTAAATATGCTTTTTGCATTTAATACATTGATGTTTACCGTAACACCTGCACAGTTTTTTGAGATACTTAAAGGATTTATAAGAATATGAAAAAGATTGTAACAATAATTGCGATTGTACTTGCAATAGCGGTCGGTGATTTGGCACTGACTTATAACAATTTCATAGTGAACAGTGATTATTTTGTGAAAAACGATTTTGAAATAACGCAGTATAAACACCCCGAAAAAGTTTGGGATAAGGTGTTTTTCGGAAACAGCGTTGTTATTTCGGCATATATGGAGGACAAGAGCGGTAAAGGATATGTCAATCTCGGTCTTGACTACGGTGTTGTTACCGACTTGTGGGAAATGATTGAGAAGAAGCATATAAATATCGGCTCTGAACTTGTTATCGGACTGAATTATTTAACGTTGTATGACGAGTTTGAAACCAATCCGACATATATATGGCATAAAAAGTTGTATGAGCCGTATGCGTATTTTGAGCGTGACAGATTTTATCCTATGATAACAGACGGCTTTGATAAGCTGTTAAACGGCGAAAGTCCTTTGCCGTATAAATATCTTCCGCAGGAAAAGCATATTTGTCATGGCGCAATGTCGGATAAAATGCTTGAAAAGACTATGGAAAATTATCAAGACGAATTTTTCAATCTTCCGACGGAGAAGTTTTCAAAGAATGTGGCCGCACTTGAGAAGATTATAAATTACTGTAATGATAATAATATAAGGGTTAGGGCGGTTTGGATGCCGTGGAATACGAAACTTGAACAGCCTGAATTGTTGGGTGAAGTCAAGGCTATGGCAAACGAAGTATTTGATAAGTATAACGTGGAAGTGCTTGATATGGAAACTGCTTTGTCACCCGAATGTTTTTACGATACGGGACATTTGAATTATGACGTGGGTTCAGCTATCTTCACTCAAATGATAGATGAATGGTTGTAGAAAAATCGCCCACAGCACTACTTTTTGCTTGGGCTGGTCGCAGACTGATAGTCTGCTGCTCGCCCATGCAACCGGGGGCAGTACATATGTACAGCACCGCAAGTTGGCTGTGAACAATTTTTGGAAGGATCTTTATATGAAACAAAAATTAAAAACAATAGGAACATTTTTAATATACCTTGCAATGTTCATTTTAATATGTATATTCTTTACCGGTCACGGTACATTTATATATGAGGCATTTTAAAAGGAGAAAGTTTATGAAAAAACTTATACCAATATTTCTTGCAGTGCTTTGTCTTACGGCGTGCGGAAATGAACAGGTAAAAAATCCCGATACATTGTCGGTTGCGGTAATTTCGTCCTCGGACAGTGTTACGGCAAAAAACACTTTAAACAGTTTAAATGAATCAACCGTTGCAACATTGACCGCCGATAAAATCGACGTGTCAAACGTCGGTGATTTGTCGGATTACGATGTTTTGTACATTGATAAAAGCGTTGTGGAAACAGGCGGTTTTAACGCAAGTACAGTTGAGGAATATGTATCAAACGGCGGAAGTGTTTTTCTTGACAATGATGTGTATAACGTATTTGATAAGGACTTTATCGGTGCGGAGGACTTTGTAACGATTGAATCTTGTCCGGTTGATATGATTTATCCCGAGAACAGCGATAAAGGAATAAAGAAAATTCAGTCGCTTTTGTCTGATTTTTCGATGTTGTACAGAAATTATGCCGATTATAATGATGTGCTTGTAAATCAAAATTACGGAGTCGGCGTTGTTCCGTCAACGGCGGAATGTATTGCGTCAAAGGATAATGTGGGAATTTATACGGTAAATCAGTACGGAAACGGTTATGTGTTCTTCACCAATCCGCTTTTGCCGAACTCATTTTCCGTAAACAATCTTTCTCCCGATGATACAGGCGAATACCTTTCAGCAACAACGGTCGGTGCAAATAAATTGCTCAGAGATTATTTTGCGGAATTTGTTTCGCTTAAAAATTACGGATATGCCGTTGAACACGTTTTGGGCAGCTTTGCAAAGCCTGTTGCTTCGTGGGAGCTTCACTATGAGGATATTACGGGTATAGATAACGGCTCAGCGGAAATTTTTGAGGAAATGTGTGAAAGATACGGTCAAGTACCGTCATTCACGCTTGCAAGAAATCCGTATATTTGGTTCAGACG
>ENA-OPBM01000922-OPBM01000922.1-human-gut-metagenome-genome-assembly--contig:-NODE-922-length-20479-cov-4.063651_pt1 | contig 20479 bp, 18 predicted proteins | sample MGYA00241069_ERZ501454 | MGnify/ENA primary metagenome ERZ501454 (study PRJEB25962, sample SAMEA2042625) | human gut metagenome | biome: human gut; feature: human-associated habitat; material: faeces... | reverse complement strand
ATACTATAAATGGTGAAGTGTATGAGAAAAAGAAGAAACAAAAACCAAATTAGAATAGTAGTATGGTTGATTGTTTGCTTATTATTAATTATGACTGCTGGTTATGCGGCTTTTAGTACCAATTTATCTTTAAATGCAAAAGGAAATATTATAGGAACTTTTACTTTTAGAAATTTAATAGATAAAGAAGTAACAACAGGTGATGGACTCTATATGGATCCTGTTGAAAGTGGTAGATATGTTTATAGAGGTGAGGCACCAGAAAATTATATTGAATTTAACGGAGAAATGTGGAGAATTTTAGCAATTGAAGCTGATGGTACTGCTAAAGTTATAAGGCAAGGAAGTATTGGGCTAATACCTTTTGATGAACCATACGTAAGATCGGATAGTACATATTGTCCAATTTCTTCTAGTGGCTCATATGGGCAAAATATAGATTCTAGGTATGGATGTAATGCGTGGGTTAGTGAAAATGGTAGTTTTGTTAATGGGAGTATTTCTGGAACTTTAACTAAAGATGCTTCTTTAAATACATATTTAAACAATGATTATTATAATAGTTTAGATTCTAAGGTTCAAAGATCTATTCAAAAACACAATTTTTATTATGGTGGAGGAAACATTTATATTCAACCTGGTTTAAGCACTCAAGAAAAGTCCAAAATATGGAATGGTAATGTTGGACTTATTAATTTGTCAGATTATCAAAAAGCATCACTTTCTTCTAATTATTGTAATCTTGAAACGGACTGTTTAAATAATAATTATATATTTAGTGATGTTCTTAATGGAGAAAATACGTGCTGGACGTTAAATATCCTTCTTAATAATTCTTTAATCATTCGAGATTTGTATAGGGGAAAAATAAATACTTCTTTTCCTAGAAATAATTATGCGGTATATCCAGTTTTATTTTTACGTTCTGATTTATTAGTATATGGAAAAGGGACTAAGGAAGAACCTTATCGGATCAAAACTCCAAATTAAACTTTTTAGGGCAATTATGTATAATTTTATATGTTTTGTGCATATAATATAAATGTACATAGTGCATAAACCAAAACACCTATAGAATATGTGTAAGTACTCGGATTTTGTCTAAATTTGACAGAAAAACGGGGATATGCTAAAATATAACCTGTTTTCTATGAAGCAGGAGAGGGTGAAAGATGAAAACAAGCCAATCGGTTAAGGCCGTAATAATGGCCGTAACTACTTTGTGTTTAGTTGGAACAACATTTGGTTCAACAATCCTTGCCTTGAATGGTGAGAGAGAATATGTAAGTGAAAATAGGACTGTACTTCAAGAAAGTGAGTTAAATATAAGACCTGCAGTAGCAATAGCTAAAGTAACACCAGGTAATTTAGCTATTGATAGTAAAACTGAAGGAGTAGAAAATGTTCAAGTTGCCGAAGGGCAATCACAAGAGGATAAAGAGCGTGAAGCTGAAGAAGCAAGAAAAAATGAAGTTGTATACGAAGGAATGACTTTAGAAGAATTGGCGGCTAAATTAGATAGAAGCCTTAATTCGACTATTTCAGGTCAAGGTAATACATTTGCTTCATATGCCATCGAACTAGGAATAGACCCATATTTAGCTGTTGCCATTGTCATGCATGAAACTGGATGTAAATGGGAATGTAGTTCATTACTTAAACAGTGTAATAATGTTGGGGGTATGAAATCTGGTGGAACTGGTAAATGTAATGGGGGTTCATATGCTAGTTTCCCATCTTTAGAAGAGGGGATCCGCGCTTATATGAACAACTTGTATAAAAATTATATATCGCAAGGTTTAACAACCGCTGAAGCGATGGGGCCAAAGTACGCTGCTAGTACGACATGGGCTTCGCAGGTTAATGCTTACATAAATTCAATAAAGGCTGCATAGGCCTTTTTTGATTTGACTTTTTTTAAATTACTGCTATAATAAACGACAATTTTAGGGGGGATATCATGAAAACTAAAGAAGTTCAAAAAATGATATTAGATTTAAAAAAAGAACTAAAAAAAATTAAGAAAGAAAACAAAAAACAATCTGTTTCGATTAAAAAGTTGAAAACGGTAGTCAAATAAAATTATTTTTTGGTAGTTCTATTTTTCTTTTGAAAAATAAGGAAAAAGTCGATTTTTGTCGATTTGACTCAAGGTTTTTCATATGGTAAAATGGTAAATAGCATAGGAGAGATGAGAATGAAACAAGCTCATATGGTATATGCCATTTTAGTCTTTGGATTAATTACGGCAATTACTGTTCCACACTTAACAGCAATGGCATATGAAAATGATGTTACATATGAAACAACTAATAAAGAGGAGTTAGCAAGTACTAACGAAACTGTTAATAGTACAGCAAAGATTGCGAATAGTGCTTCTAATATGGATGTGGCTATTGCTACACCATCAGTTAAAGAAAAGGCTCCGGAAGCTCCCGCAGCTAAACCTGTACAACAAGTCTCTGCTCCACAAGTTCAAAATACAAATCCAATTGTTTATGATGGGCTTACAATGGAACAGTTAGTTAATAAGCTTAACAAATCTTTGCGTTCTAATTTAGCAGGTACTGGAAACTTATATGCTAATTATGCTTTACAAAATGGCGTGGATCCTTATTTGGCAGTGGCTATCACTTTGCACGAAACTGGTTGCAAATGGAGTTGTAGCTCAGCTGTAAAGAACCACAACAATGTTGGTGGAATGAGATCTGGAGGATCATTAATTCATTTTGATTCTTTAGAGGCAGGAATTAAGGCGTTTATCGTGAATTTAAAGGAAAACTATTATGATAAAGGTTTAAATACACCTGAACTTATGAATAAAAAATATGCAGCTAGTCCATCGTGGGCAGCAAAAATAAATAATTATATAAATCAAATAAAAAATAGTTAAAAGGTAAATAAATGATTATTTACTTTTTTTCTGGCTATGATATAATTTAATAAAGGATGTGGAAGAATGGAAAAGGGATGTCCAAATTGTGGACGCATGATTAATGCTGAGAATAAAGTATGTCCTTATTGTAATTATGATTTTGGGCAATTAAATAAAATGTTTACAAAATATGAGGAAGAAAAATTAAAAGAAATTGAAATTCCGAAATATGGCGGCTTTATTAAAAGAGTTGTAGCTACAGGGGTTGATCTTTTAATTTTGGGGATTATTTTCGCAGTTATTAATTTTGCTTATTTATATTTTATGGTTCCAGATTATTTTAGTTATTTGTTTAAGTTTTGGACTAATCCAGCGAGTATTGATTTAGCAATTTGGTTTAAAATGTATTTTATTTCGCTTTTATTTCCAATTATTTATTTGTTTTATTGTTCGTTTAGACAAAGTTCAAAGAATATGGGAACAATTGGAGAAAAGCTATTAGGACTTGAAGTTGTAGATGAATACGATAGCCCAATTGGCTTTGGAAAGGCTTTTGGACGAAACTTTGGTAGAATATTAAATGTTTTAACTTTGGGAATTGGTTTTTTGATAGTTATTGTTACGCCTAAAAAGCAAGCTTTAAGTGATATGATTTCTCATACTTATGTGACAAATAAAATCACGCGTGAAAATTATAGTGAATTTCGCTATGCTAATCCATTGGTTAGAGCTTTGGCTTTCTTTATTGATATGGCTTATTTATATTTATTAACTTGGGGATTTAAATGGTTATCAAGTTTACCAATATTACATGATCCTTCAACGCAGTGGTTTGCGCCAATAATAATTTTTATTTTAGGTGTTTTATTGTTAATTTACATCATTATTTATTTTCCACATATGGAAAGTCGTGGTGGGGCAACGTTTGGTAAAAAGATTTTAGATATTAAGGTAGTTAATCTCGAAGGTGAGACTATTAGTTTTTGGAAGTCATTTGTTAGGATGATTGCTATGATGATTGAAACGTTAATTCCTCTTAGTAAAATAGTATCTTTTGTAATGCCGCGCAGGCAAACATTGAAAGATGTTATGACTAAGACAATTGTTATTAATAGACATTGACATTCGTTTGATTGTTTTTCTAAAATGTTACCTTTTGTTATTAGTAGGCAAGGACTATAAAATAGTTCTTGCTTTTTATATTTAAAAGGTTATAATAATGTGTAATTCGGAGATTTGGGATATGGGCAGGCTATCAGAAAAAAGAAAACTTATGTTAGATATGTGTAGGGCTAGAATGTTATTTGGCGAAGCAATATCAATAAAAGAAATAATGGAAGCAACGGGTTATAAGAGAGCTAGTGTTAGTAGGGTAATGTGGCAGATGGGAAATAATAATTTTTCTAAACAGGATAGGGAATATTTAGAAAGAAAATTTGGGATAATTATGTTTCCTCTGGTAAAGCGTCATATGAAGATTGGAGAAATAACTAGTAGACGTAAAATGTTACTTAAATCTTGTTATATCGAGGGAGAAAATAAGACTCAAATGGAAATAGCTAAAAGTATAGATTATTCACGCGCATCTGTAGCAAATACGATTAAACAGATAGAGACCGGAACTTTATCTATCTGTGATATAAAATATATTGATGAGCTTTTTGCCGATAATGTTTTTGAAATGCTAAATTCAGAAATTCAAATATTTGATGACAGCGAGTTAGAATTTCAGATGACGCTTGCTTCTAAATTGCTTAACAGAATTTCTAGTTTTGATAAACGAAGTGACCTAACGACCGATGCTTTGAGGGACTTTTACGAAATAGTTGTTTCAAAAAGCTTGTCTGAATATCAAAGGAAGATTGCATCAGGGGTTAGGATATCCCAGGCTAGAGATATTGAAAGAAAAGCTGCTTTTGATGTTCAGACTTATAATATTGTTTTTAATGCTTTAGATGGGATTACGCAAATTGGAGGATTTTCTGAGATAGCAGATCAAAATTTAGAGTCAGAAGTTAAAACGAGGACTTTTAAGATAGAGAGAAAAGAAAATTAATTTTCTTTTTTTGTTTACTTTGTAGTTAAAACTTCCATTTGGAATAATGGGTAAAATATTGTATAAACCCTTAAGATGTGATAAAATATAAACAGATAAAGGCTAAAGGAGGCATTATATGTGTGGCTTTGTAGGATATGTAAATAAGGAACCTGATAAACAGGAAAATATAAAAAAAATGGCTGATTTAATTGCCCACCGTGGACCAGACTCTGAAGGATATTATACTGATGAGACAATTGCGATGGGCTTTAGACGTCTATCAATCATTGATTTGAATAATGGCTCACAGCCTATTTATAACGAAGATAAGACGAAGGTTATTATTTTTAATGGTGAAATTTATAATTATCAAGAATTAAGAGAAGATTTGATTCAAAAAGGTCATAATTTTTCTACTAATACGGATACTGAAGTTTTATTGCATGGTTATGAGGAATATGCTGAAGGTATTTTAGATAAATTAAGAGGAATGTTTGCGTTTGTAATTTATGATGTTAATACTAAAGAAACTTTTGCGGCTCGTGACTTCTATGGAATTAAACCATTTTACTATGCAGTGATGGGAGATACCTTTTTATTCGGTTCAGAGATTAAAAGCTTTTTGATTCATCCCGATTTTAAAAAGGAACTTAATCGTAATATGCTCGAATATTATTTAACTTTTCAATACAGTGTTGGTGAGGAGACTTTCTTTAAAGATGTTTATAAATTAATGCCAGGACATTATTTAAAATATAAAGATGGTGAACTTGAAGTAAAACAATATTATGCTTTAGAATTTGAAGAGGATGATAGTAAGACTTATGAAGAGTGGAAGGAAGGCGTTGATGAACGCCTTAAAGACTCAATAAGAGCTCATAAAATTAGTGACGTTGAAGTTGGCTCATTTTTATCTTCTGGTGTTGATTCATCTTTTATAGCTGCTAGTAGTGATGTGGATAAAACATTTACAGTTGGATTTAACGATGAGAAATACAGTGAGATTAGTTATGCTAAAGATTTATCTGGAAAAATCAATACCCAAAATATTAGTAAAGTGATAACGAAGGAAGAATATTTTAAGAATTTATCAAACATTATGTACTTTATGGATGAGCCACTAGCTGACCCTTCTGCTGTTGCTTTGTATTTTGTAACAAAAGTAGCTAGTGAAAACGTTAAGGTTTCACTATCAGGTGAAGGTGCTGACGAAATATTTGGAGGTTACAATATTTATCAAGAGTCATTTGTTTGGCCATGGTATTATAAAATTCCATATGGAGTTCGTAAAGTAGTGGGAGCTATCGCCGGGGTTTTACCAGCGCATCGAGGGCTTAACTTTTTAGTTCGTCGTGGTAAAAAATTAGAAGACCGTTTTGTTGGTAATGCTTTTATTTTTGACAATAAAGAAATAAAGAAAATGTTAGCGTTTAAACCAGAAACTAAAGGCTTTAGAGAATTAACAGAACCATATTACGAAAAGGTTTCTGATAAAGACGATGTTACTAAAATGCAATACATTGATTTTAATTTTTGGTTAATAGGAGATATTTTATTAAAGGCTGATAAGATGAGTATGGCTAATTCATTAGAAGTACGCGTTCCTTATTTAGACAGGCCTTTAATTGACTATGCCCGCCATTTACCAACTAAGTATAAAGTTGATAAATATAAAACTAAAAAGCTTTTTAGAGATATTGCGCACGAAACACTTGAATCTAAAGTATCTGACAAAAAGAAACTTGGCTTTCCTGTACCAATTAGAGTGTGGATGAAAGACGATGATGTTTATAATACAATTAAAGTTCGTTTTGAAAAGTCTTCTGAATTTTTCAATGTAAAAAAGATCATTAAATTACTAGATGATCATCGAAATGGTAAGAAAGATAACAGCCGTAAGGTATGGACAATCTATATATTCTTACTTTGGTATGATATTTACTTTGGAGGTGCAGAATGATATTCTTTTTCATTTCTTTATCAACATATTTTTGTTATTTAATTTTGAAATATCGTCAAGGATTAATGGCTTTAGAAAACGAAAAATATGATTTAAAAAAATATTCTAAGTGGATTATTAAAAATGGTAAGGAGAACTTTTTAACTTTAGAGTTATTAGCGATCATCCTAATTATCATTGCTTTCAATTTTGATGCAAAGGTTATGGGAGTATCAATGGTTATCTTTTATACATTTATGTATTTGTTTACCCTTAGAAAGCAAGAAGGAAAATTTAAATTTAAAGCACCGAATGTGAGAATTTCAATTATTTCAATAATCATTTATGCTTTGATTTTAGGTCTATTTTGTTTGGACTATCAATATTTACAAAGTGGTTATCTGCTTTTTGATCATAGTAAATTTTATTATATTGCGGTTATTTTACTTGGGTATATTGCGTATTTTATAATTTTATTATCTGCGTTTATCGATAAACCAATCGAACTATTAATAAAGAAAATAAAAAAGAACAAGAAAAACAAAAAATAAGTAAAATCATAGACTAGAGTAAGGAGAGATGATTGAATGCTTAAAGTTAATTCAAAGAAGATTGAACAAGGGGACACTTTTATTGCGATAAAGACAGCTTCGCGTGATGGTCATGATTATATTGAAGATGCGATAGATCATGGAGCAGCTTGTATTATTGCAGAACATGGGGAATATAGTGTTAAAACAATGATTGTTCCAGATACTAGAACTTATTTATCTAATTATTTAAAAGAGTTATATGCAGATAAACTAAGTAAATTAAAAATAGTGGGAATTACTGGAACTAATGGTAAAACAACTAGTTGCTATTTGATTTATCAATTGTTAAATCGTTTAGGTGTAAAGGCTGCATATATGGGAACGATTGGTTTCTATTTACCTGAAAGTAACCGACCTTTAGCTAATACAACTCCAGATTTATATGATTTATATGATATGCTTGTGGAAGCGGCAAACGATGAGTGTGAAGTAATGGCTATGGAAGTTTCTAGCCAAGCTTTAGATATGCGTCGTTTGGAAGGTATTAAGTTTGATATGGTTTCTTTTACTAACTTGACAAGAGAACATTTAGATTATCATAAGACAATGCAGGAATATGAAGCTGCAAAATTAGAATTATTTAAAAATGTTAAGAAATCAGGATATGCCATTATTAACATGGATGATAAATACGGAAAAGATTTTGTATTAGATGCTAATAAAAACATTTTGTTAGGGCAAGGTAAAGCTGATTATAAAATAAGTGATATTGTACTTACAAACAATCATAGTACTTTTAAGGTATCACATGATGATGAGGTTAGAGAAGTAGTACTTCCAATTCCTGGAACGTATAATATTTATAACTATATGAATGCTTATATTTTATGTGACAAATTAGGCTTAGACATGGATGATGTTATTTCAGAGACACTTAATTTAACCGCACCAACTGGACGCTATCAAATTGTTAAAAATGATAAAATTTCAGTAATTATTGACTATGCTCATACGCCTGATGCTGTAGAAAACATTGTGAAAAGTGTTAAAGAATATGCTGAAGGAAGAGTTGTTACTTTAGTTGGTTGTGGTGGCGATAGGGATAAGACGAAAAGGCCTTTGATGGGCAAAATTGCAACGGATAATAGTGATTATGTTTTCTTTACTAGTGATAATCCACGTACTGAAGATCCTAACGAAATTTTGAATGACATTATTCAAGGACTAGAAAAAGACAATTATGAAGTAATTGAAGATCGTAAGGAAGCTATTAAAAAAGCGGTTAATAGTCTTCAAGATAAAGATATTTTGCTAGTTCTAGGTAAGGGACACGAGGATTATCAAATTATAGGCAAAGATAAATTCCATTTAAGTGATTATGAAGAAGTAGCAAAACACGTTAAATAAGAAGGTTTTCCTTCTTTTTCTTTACACTTTTTTCTACTATTTTTGATAAAATCGACTAAAACGAGAAATACTTTGGTATAATATAATTGGATTATTCTAGATAGAAGGTGGTTTTAGATGCCAGAAAATAAATATCGAGTAGTAATGAATGGTAGTACTTATGATATAACTGAAGATGGTGTTTCTTACAAGGTTGTTAAAGATAATAAACCATATGGTAGTATAGATCTTAGAACAGCGTCAAAAGAAGCAATTACGGCTTTTCAATTGGGCATCTTTTTTGGTACATCACAGGTGTTAGATAGAATGCAAGAACAGACTGCAAACAATCAAGTAAATCAATATGGTCAACCAATGCCACAATATTATCCACCCAATTATGTACCAAATGTCCCTAACCCTAACTATCAACAAGGTCAGGCTAATTCACAAGGCTATTATCAAAATCCAGTGGGAAATATGCCGCAAAATTATCCACCAGTGCAGCCAACGCCATATCAGGCTGAAACCGCTCAGTCAAATGGTCAAGGCATGAATCAAGGGGCTTCTAACAAGACGCTTACCTTGGGAAACGGGCATTCTATTATTGGGAATGAACCTGGGACTAATGCGGCAAATAATAATTGGACGCAAGGCGGATTTGCTAATAAATTGATTATGTCATTAATCGTGGGTTTTGGTTTAGGGGTAATTACAACAGCAATTTATATTTTCATGAATTTAGGAAAAGTTACAATTAATTTTTAATTTAAAAGGATTTTAACCATCGATAGGGTATATTTACTCTAGAGGTGGTTTTTTTGTATGTTTCAAAATTAGAAATGAATCTAATAAAAGCCAGACAAACTAAAAAGAGTTTGTGGAAAATGTTTTTTAGAAAAAGTTTTGCTATGGAAAAGTGGGTTGCTGTGAATAATCGGGCATATATTAAAACAACTTTGGCTGAAAATAAAAATTTTTTAGATAATATCAATGGCTATAGTTTGGATTCGGTTCAAAGAGAAATTATAGTATCAGAGGAAGATAGTACATTAGTTATTGCTGGAGCAGGGAGTGGTAAAAGTTTAACGATTGTAGGAAGAATTTTATATTTAATTAAAAATGGGGTGTTGCTACGAGATATTTTAGTTATTTCATTTACTAATGAAGCTAGTAATAATTTAAAAAAATGTTTACTTAAATGTGGGGTTAAAATGGAAATTATGACGTTTCATAAGTTGGGCCGAAGAATTCTTAAGAAAAATGGCTATAGTGTTAACTTAGTTGATGATTCTCTTTTGAAAAACACGGTGATTAAGCACATAAAAAATTGCCAATCATTAGATGTTTTACTTCCTGAGATGAACTTTATAACGCTTGGAGATGATGAGCTTTTAGATTTAAAAAGAGTGATTATTTTAAATAGCGATGAGGTTAAGGCTTTAGAACGATTGCTTATAACGTTTATTAATCTTTTTAAAGGGGGAAATTTTAAGGTTTTGGATTTTGATACTTTCTTAAAATTAAGCAATAAGGAGGAAGGGTATAAACAAGATAAACACAAAGCTTTTCTTGTTTTAGCTAAAACAATATATTTGGATTATGTTTATTTGCTTGAAAAAAACAACAAAATTGATTATCATGATATGATTAATAAAAGCATAGAAGTGGTGAAAAGCAAAAGGTTACATAACTATAGACATATGATTATTGATGAATTTCAGGATACATCACTTTCCAAGTGTGAACTTCTAAAAGAAATAAAAAAAGTTACTGGCGCCAAATTATTAGCTGTTGGTGATGATTTTCAAAGTATTTATCGTTTTACGGGAACTGATTTAAATGTATTTACTAATTTTAATGATCATTTTCCTTTTTCCAAAGTTTTTATGCTTGAAAAAACATATCGTAATTCTAGGGAGCTTTTAGATATTACTAGTAAGTTTATTTTGAAAAATAAGAAGCAGATTTATAAAAAGTTATATTCAGATAAAAATAATGATAATCCCATTTATATTTATTATTATGATAACGATATTAATAGGGCATTTAAGAATGTTGTGGAAAAAATATCTGATGATGATATTTTAATAATTGGAAGGAATAATAAAGATTTGAATGAATTGCAATTTAAAAACAAAACATTTAGATATATGACAGTTCATAAATCAAAGGGCCTGGAGGCAGGAAATGTAATTATCGTAGGTCTTGAGGATCGACTTACTGGTTTTCCTAATAAAATAATTAATGATGATGTACTTAAATATGTTATAGACTTAAATGAAAGTTATCCTTATGAAGAAGAGCGCCGACTTTTTTATGTGGCACTTACGAGAACTAAAAACTCTAATTATTTATTAGTAAATCGTAAGCATCCGTCAGTGTTTGTTTTAGAGTTACTTAAAGATAATAAGAATATTAAAATTATGAATAATGATTTTACTTGTCCTTTATGTGGTGGAAAACTAATAATTAGAACTTCTAAATACGGAATATTTTACGGTTGCGAAAATTATCCTAAGTGTAGGTATACAAGAAATGTTGATTAAAAAATGTTCTTTTCATTTGCCGTTTTGGCAATATTTTACATAAATGTTGGTTTACATGAGCTCTATTATCTTTCTTTTTTATTACCTTTTAATGTTTAATATTATGAGTTTGTTGTTTTAGAATTATAAACACTAAAAATTTAGTGCTTTTTTGTTGACATTTGATATAATTTGTCATATACTATACCAGTATACTTTTTTAGTATATCAGTATACTTTAGGAGGTGCACTGGTGAAAAGTAAAAAAGAGCAAGTAATCGAAGCGGCTAGAGAATTATTTAGTCATTATGGATATCGCAAAGTTAGTATGGATGAAATTGCTAAAAAATCTGGAGTTACTAAAAGAACGATTTATACTTACTTCAAAGATAAGAATGATTTAATTAAATATTTTTTATATGATGAACTTAGAAAAATGAAGGAACTATCTAATGCTATTGATAAAAAGAATATATCATTTGATAGTAAGATTTACGAACTTATTATTCAACTTATGGAATATCGAAATAATTCAAAATTGTTAATGGCTTTTTCTAAAGAATCAGGTGGCAATTTTGAAATTGCTGATGAATGCGCACAGACTTTGAATACGATGGTTCAAGATGAACTTAAGATGAAGCTAGAAAAGGCAATTATTGATGGGTATATCAAAGAATGTGACACAGAAATTGTATCGTTTTTAATTTATAAAATTTATGTGGCTTTGATGTTTGAACTAGATAAGCCAATCGATAAAAAAGAGGCTACTGAAAATATTATGAATATTTTAAGGGCTTGGTTATTTAAGTAGGGGGGAATAGAGAATGCAAAAACCAAAACGTGATAGTAAAAAAATGAAATTACTAGTAATTTTAGGTATTGTTATTTTACCGCTAGTATATAGTTTATTTTATTTAAAAGGATTTTGGGATCCATATAATTCTTTAAATAATGTACCAGTGGCATTAGTTAACTTAGATGAGTGTAGTGAAAATTGTAAAGGCGATGAATTAATTAAGACCTTAAAAGAAAAAGATGTTTTTGATTTTAAGGTTGTTGATGAGGAAAAAGCCGATAAGGGTTTAGTTGATAAGGATTATTATGCGGTAATTAAAATCCCAAAAGATTTTACTAGTTCACTTGAAAAAGCTGCTAGTAAAGATAGACAACAAACAACTATTACTTATATGCCAAATACTAAAACTAGTTATTTAGCGTCACAGATTATTGGGACGGCGGTTAAGGAAGTAGAAACAGAATTACATGCTGAGGTTACGAAAGAAATAGTTGGAACTTTAACTGATAATTTACAAAATGTACCTTCACAAACTAAGCAGATAAGTGATGCTTTAGGCACTATTCATTCAGGGACGAATGAATTAAATTCTGGGGCATATGAATTGAAAGGTGGATTAAACACTTTATCCACTAGTTATAAAGATTTTAATAATGGTGTGGAAAAGTTAGCTACAGGAGCTCAAAAGCTATATAGTTCTTATGGTGAATTAAATGGTGGATTAGAGAATGCTTATAGTGGGGCTAAGGAATTAAAAGATAAGACAGAATCTTTACCTACCTTAGTTAGTAAGGTTTCTGATTTGAAAACAGGTAGCGACGATTTTACAGCTAAGCTTGGTACATACAAAACTAAGTCAGATGATATGATTGATAAGGCTAATTTAGCGTATAATCAAATTATTAATTATGTCGAAAGTCATCCTGAGGTTCAAAGTGATGTTTCACTTATGACCGCTTATCAGATTGCAAAAGGTTACACAACTGCGGATGCAACGGGGTATAGTGGTTTAGCGCAAATTAAAGCTGGAACAGCTGGACTTGTAACTGGCAATGGGTTAGTTAATGGTGGAATTAATTTAATGGCTACGCAGACTTCAAGTTTAACGGAATTAAAAGGTGGTATTGATAGTTTAGAGGCTGGATTATTAAAATTGAAAAATGGTTCAAGTTCCGTTTATAGTGGAATTGATGAGCTTAATAATGGCTTATCAAGTTTGAATACTAATTCGGCTAAAATTAATAGTGGATTAGGTAGCGCTGATAGTGGAGCTACAACTTTAGCTAGTGGCACGGCAACTTTAAATAATGGAGTAAACACAGCTAAAGAAACGGTTGATAATAAAATTACGGAAACCAAAGATTCAACTGATGAGCTTGATGGTTTAGCTGAATATGCTAGTAAACCAATTAAGATTAATGAAGAAGATTATGGTGATGTTAAGACTTATGGAACGTTCTTTTCTCCATACTTTATGTCTTTATCTTTATGGATCGGTGGTATTTTAATTCTAATGGGATTATATTATGATCCTGATAAAAGATTTAAAGTTTTAGGCCGCCGCAGTGAAAATCGTGGAATGCGTTTAGTATTATATAATGTAATTGGTATTGTTCAAGCTATTTTATTAGCGTTTGTACTACAATTGTTATTAGGATTTGAAGTGACAAATTTATTTGTTTATTATGGATCATGTATTTTAATATCAGAAGCATTCTTGGCAATTATTATGTTTTTATTCTTTAATTTCCAAGATGTTGGTAAATTCTTAGCTTTAGTATTCTTAGTTTTACAACTTGCTTCTTGTGGTGGGACATTCCCAGTTCAAACTGAGCCAGGAATATATCAAGCAGTTTATCCATTTATGCCGATGACTTATTCAGTTGATTTATTAAGAGAGTCATTTGTTAGTATAAATAGTAATTTCTTGATAAAAGATATTAGTATTTTAATTGGTATTTTAGTTGTATTTAATGCACTTACTTTAATTACTAGTATTTTAAAGAGTAAAAAAGAAAAGAAACTGCAAGATAATGAAATAGTTATTAATAACGATAAAATCGTTAAAAAAGTTAGTAAAAATTCAAAAAATAAAAAAGAGAATAAGTAAAAAATAAATAATGCTAATAATAGGGACAAGTTAAAAAGCGAACAACACCAACAATCGAGTAATAGGACTGATTGTGTGGGTGGTATTGTGGACAAGAAAGAAATGGCTGTAAAGCTAATTCAGGACAAACTAGAAGACAGAACGTTTTTAACGTACAAAGAAATAGCAGAGATAACGGGTTATCATCCCAAATATATTTTAAAATTAAAAAAAGAAGTATTAGATGGAACAGTTAGTTTGGTGCACGGAAATAAAAATAGAGTACCAGTTAACGTAATGAGTGAAGAGGAGAAACAATATATCATTTCACTTTATAAAAAGAGTAATGTTAGTATCAGAAGATTTTGTAATTTTTACAATCGTCGTAGTTATTCTTGTATTTATAATTTGTTGAAAGAAAATGGCTTAATTTAGCTGTTTTTTTGATTTGACAAAAAGATTTAATTAATACAATGAAACAATATGAAGATTTAAGGCAAAGCAACCAATAATGGTTGTTTTTTTTGTCGAACTGTTAATGTTCTATATGGCTCTTATGGTTAGTAAATTATTCATAGGAGGTGCCTATGAAAACAGGATTAACAGATGAAGAGGTTGTAATTGCACGTAAGACACATGGAACAAATGAAATTGCGATGGGAAAAAGGGAGAGTTTTCTGCGTCATTTATTATCGACGCTTGGGGACCCAATTATTAAAATATTGCTTATTGCATTAGCAGTTAAAACTTTATTTTTATTTCAGGATTTTGATTGGTATGAGACTGTAGGAATTGTTATTGCAATTTTTCTGGCATCGTTTATTTCAACGATTTCAGAATACGGCAGTGAAAAGGCATTTGATAAATTACAAGAAGATGCGTCTAAGATAAAAAGCCGTGTTAAACGTAATAATCAAATAGCAGAAATAGATATTAATGATATAGTTGTTGGAGATGTTGTAAGTTTAGAGTCTGGTGATCAAATCCCAGCGGATGGAAAGTTAATAAGTGGACATTTGCAAGTGAATGAATCTAATTTAAATGGTGAAATGAAGGAAATTGAGAAGAAGGATGGAAGCGCTGTATATCGTTCGACTGTTGTTTACTCTGGAGAAGGGTTAATGCTTGTGGAAAAGGTTGGAGATGACACTTTTTATGGAGCTTTAGCTAAAGAGGTAAATGAAAAGAAGCCTATTAGTCCACTTAAAATGAGACTTACTCACTTAGCTAAGCAGATTAGTAAGATGGGGTACATCGGAGCGGCTTTAGTAACAATTTCATATTTATTTTCTGTTTTAGTTTTAGATAATGATTTTGATATGGCATTAATCAAGGAAACGGTAACAAACTTTCCATTGATGTTTGGTTATTTATTGCATGCATTAACTTTAAGTGTAACAATTATTGTTGTAGCTGTTCCAGAAGGACTGCCAATGATGATTACATTAGTTCTTTCATCTAATATGAAGAGAATGCTTAAGAGTAATGTTTTAGTTAGAAAATTAATGGGGATAGAAACTGCTGGAAATATTAATATTTTGTTTACCGATAAAACGGGGACTATTACTAAAGGCAAATTAGAAGTTATTGGTATTAGTGATCCTAAGGGAAAAATTTATCATGACGAAGAAGAGTTAAAAGAGAATATGGAATTTTATCAACAGACGAAAATATCTTTAGTGGCTAACAATGCGAGTAATTATGATGCTAATGGCGGAGCAATTGGTGGGAACATTACAGATAGAGCATTATTAAGTTTTTTCCACAGCAAAAGTCCAAATTTTACAAAAGTTGATACAATACCTTTTTCGAGTGAGAAGAAGTATGCGGTAACTACGATTAAGTATCATGAGCGAAGACTTAATTTAATTAAGGGAGCACCGGAGGTTATTTTAGATAAATGTACTCATTACTATGATAACGGCAAAAAAGTTGGACTATTTCATCAAGAAAGAATCTATAAACAAATTGAAGAGGCGACGTCAAGAGGAATAAGGGTTTTAGCATTTGCGACAACGGATGTTAAAGACAGACTTAGTCGAATGACATTAATTGGTCTCGTATATATTAAAGATGAGGTAAGGCCAGAGGCTATTGAAGGGCTTGATTTAATTAGAAAAGCTCATATTAATACAGTTATGATTACAGGAGATAATATTAAGACGGCAACATCAATTGGTAGGGAGGTCGGCTTATTAACAAGTAAAGAGGATATAGTTTTGACTAGTAGTGAATTACATAGAAAATCGGATGAGGAAGTTAAGGCAATATTACCACGATTAAAAATTATTGCGCGTTCATTGCCACAGGATAAAAGCCGTTTGGTTAAATTAGCTCAGGAGGCTGATTTAGTGGTTGGAATGACAGGTGATGGAGTTAATGATGCGCCAGCGCTTAAAAAAGCAGACGTAGGCTTTGCAATGGGATCTGGTACTGAGGTGGCGAAAGAGGCTAGCGACATTGTAATTTTAGATGATAATTTATTATCAATTTCTAATGCTGTATTATATGGTAGAACGATTTTTAAAAGTATTAGAAAATTTATTGTTTTTCAGCTTACAGTTAATCTATGTGCGGTAAGTATATCTATTATTGGTCCGTTTATTGGAGTTGATACACCAGTTACGGTTATTCAAATGCTTTGGATTAATATGGTTATGGATACTTTAGCTGGAATAGCTTTCTCATTTGAGCCGGCGCTTAAAGAATATATGAACGAAAAGCCAAAGCGTAAAGACGAGATGATAATTAACGGTTATATGAAACAGGAGATACTTATTACAGGAACATTTTCGGCACTATTATGTATAATTTTCTTAAAGAGTCCATTTATCCACAGTATATTTGGTGATGGAAGTACAGCTGATTTGATGACGGCATTCTTTGGACTATTTATATTTATTAGTATCTTTAATAGTTTCAATGCTAGAACGCATAGGCTTAATTTACTTGCTCATATTTCAAAAAACAAAGTATTCTTGGTGGTAATATTATTTATATTAATTGTTCAAATATATTTAATTTATTATGGTGGTGATATGTTTAGAACATATGGACTTACGATGTTTGAATTTGAAGTGATGGTATTACTGGCGTCATTAGTAATTCCAATAGATTGGATTAGAAAATTAATTTTACGAAAACGAGGAGAAATTGGTGGTGTCTGAATTTGCATTTTCTTCAATTTCTGTTATAATAAAGGGCATAAATGAGGTGGTTATATGACTATTAAGAATTTTAGTTTAACTCAAAAGGCAGGAGCAGTGTTAACGTCATTTGCTTTGGTAACTACGTTAGTTGGCTGTGGTAATACAAAAAGTACTTCAGAAGAACCTGAAGTAGATACAACGATAGAGATTCCGACTGAAGAACCACAAGTTGATTCAGAAGCTTTAGCTAGTCAAGAAGAGGCTTCTTCTGCTGTTGAATCTGCAGTTACTATAATGATCGAAAGTACTGAGGCTTTAGTAGAATCATCTGAAGAAGCTAAACAAACTGAATCATATCAAGCCGCTAAAGAAACGACGAAGCAAAATTTTGATGATTTGTTTGGTTTTCTGTTTCAAGATGAGGAAATTGCCGGTTATACTATATCGGAAGTTGGTAGTAATACTGTATCTTTTTGTAAAGATGGTCTTGTTACTTTGGATGCATATATTGAATCTTATATACCCGAATATAAGGATAAGGCAAAAGAAAAACTTAAAAGTGCGGGTGTTTGGGTTGAGGATAAGTTAACAGACCTTGGAGCATGGGGAATAAACAAAGGTAGTGAATTAAAGGAAAAGACTTTGCAAAAATATTATGATAAATATGGGAATAATTAAGTTATAGCTATTACTCAAAAATTAGTTTGGATATGTCATTATCCTGATGCGGTAAGGGAAGAAAAGGTTAAAAAATATGGACAAAGTTAATTTTGTTCATATTTTTATTTTAAAGTTTTTAGGAAAAATTGGAATTTTTTGTCAAAAATAGTGGAAAAATGTTTTTAAATGTGGTATATTGAAATAGCGGTAAACATATTGCAATTGAATATAGAAAGGTAATATTTATGCTAGATTTTTTGCTTGTTGTTTGTAATAAAATCGCATAAATTTTTTGTTATAAGGATTAATATAGTGATTAATTACAGCAATTAATTTATGTGATTAAAGTAGTGACAAATGGATTGTAATTAAATAGGGAAAGGAAATATTTATGTTAAATTTTATAGTTTGTGACGATGAAAAGAAGTACAGAGATTTTGCTGAGGGCGTAATCAATAAATATATGATGAAAAATCAACATGAATATCAAATTCATATGTTTAATGACTACGATAGGGCGTTTATGGATATTATTGGAAGTAAACTTCCATTTAAGATCTATATTTTGGATATTGAGACGCCTACTAGATCAGGATTAGATGTAGCAAGAATTATTAGAAATAAGGATGTTGACAGTGTTATTATCTTTTTAACTGGGCATCAGGAATTAAGCCAGATTGTAATTAAAAATGAGTTTTTGTTTTTATCTTTTATTAATAAGTTTGATGACTGTGAAAATAGGTTGATGGGGTCTATTGATAAATCATTAAAGGTACTAAAAGCTAAACAAACTATTAGATTTAAGGATTGTGGAATAATTTATACAATTTCGTTAGAGGACATTTTATATGTTACTAAAGATAGTGTTGAACGAAAAAGTATAATTAAAACAGATTATTCAGAATTTAGACTTAATAAAACTTTAGGTGAAATAAAAGAAATGCTTAATGATGATTTCATACAAACGCATAGAGCATGTTTAGTAAATAAAAAAAGAGTAGTAGGGTATAACAAACCAAAAAGAATAATAATGTTTGACACAGGAGAGAAGATAGACTTAGTGTCAACAAGATTTGAAGGGGAATTGATATAAAATGGATTTAAAAATAATGGGTGTGTATGCAGTGGGAGGATTTTTTCTTTTTATAGTCATAATTTATGCTTGGCATTTGCTTATGGGAAAAAACGTAAATTTGAAAGACTATAAAGTTTATTTGTCATTAATTATAGGCACTGTTTGTGGTTGCGTTATTAATTTTTATTTGCCTTTTGCATTAAAATTAATTTTAATGGTATTGCTGATGTTTATAATTAATTATTTCTTTTTTTGCAAGAACTCATCAAAGTCATTACTTATAGTAATAGTAACAGAGTTTATGGCTATATTTTCTGAGTTGTTAGTTGCAATAGTAGCATTTTTATTTGTTGGTAATAATGCAGAAAACATATTAAATAGTTTCAATGGTACTTTATTAATTAGTCTTGGAGTCCCAATTTTACTTTTTGTTTTTTTTAAGACGAAAATACCATTTAGATTATATGATTATTTGTATAAAACGTTTAACAATATGAAACAAAGTAATTTAATTATTTATTTTATAGCTACATTAATTTTAATAAGTGTCTTTTTTCTTATGACATATATGGATTTACCTAAAATGGTAGTATTAATATCTAATACAGTTCTAGGGTTTTTCTATGTAATTATTATTTTAAAATTAGCTAATATTCAAGAAAATTATAGAAAAATTAATAGTAAATATGAAACTAGCATTTCTAGTTTAAAGGAATATGAAGATATAATGGACAAGTATAGAATAGCAAATCATGAGAATAAGAATCAACTTTTGACTATAAGGAATATGGTTAAAACAGACGATAAAACGGTTCCTAACTATATTGATAATCTTATAGATAATAAAATAAAAGATAACGAGAATATCTTTTATAAAACGTCAAAAATTCCTGAAGGAGGATTAAGAGCAACAATTTATTCCAAGGTATGTAAAATGGATGAATTAGGTATAAATTATACATTAGATATAGCAAACGATGTAAGAACTGTAGATTTAATTAATTTAGGAGAAAATATAATACTTGATGTTTGTAAAATTATTGGTGTATTTTTGGATAATGCAATAGAGGCAGTAGAGAAACTTGACAAGAAAGAGATTGTTGTAGAATTATTTGTTATGGATAGTTGTTTATGTATTGATATTTCGAATAATTATGATGGCAGTTTAGATATTAATGAAATTGAAGCTACTCGTTATACAACAAAGGGAGACGGGCATGGATATGGATTGTCTTTAGTTAATGATATTTTAAAATGTGATAAAGCTTTAATAAATGAAAAATCTATAAATCGTGATCGTTTTACTCAAAGGCTAAAAATAAGAACTTTTGATTTTTAATTAGATGAATATACAGGGCATGTTTAGTAAATAAAAAAAGAGTAGTAGGGTATAACAAACCAAAAAGAATAA
>ENA-OPBM01000914-OPBM01000914.1-human-gut-metagenome-genome-assembly--contig:-NODE-914-length-20606-cov-2.654761_pt1 | contig 20606 bp, 17 predicted proteins | sample MGYA00241069_ERZ501454 | MGnify/ENA primary metagenome ERZ501454 (study PRJEB25962, sample SAMEA2042625) | human gut metagenome | biome: human gut; feature: human-associated habitat; material: faeces... | reverse complement strand
CAAGACGCTTGTGTCCCATATCCTGAAGTGCGATAACTTCTTTTCTGACCTCATCCTGTGTGAGTTTTTTACGGCAGATGTGCTTGTTCTTTGCATGATACGGACAATAGACACAGCCGTTTACGCAGTAGTTTGAAAGATAGAGAGGGGCGAACATAACAATTCTGTCACCGTAAAAATCCTTCTTAATTTGACGGGCAAGGTTGTAGATTTCTTTGATTCTCTCTTTATCTTCACAAGCTAAAAGAACGCTTGCCTCACGGTGATTGATACCCTTTTTGAGCCTTGCTTTTTCGATTATTTTATCGACAAGTTCAAGATTATTTTTATTTTCATCGGCAAATTTTAGGGAATCAAGAATCTCCCCGTCATTGATAAACTCCTCCGCTTTCAGCGAATTTTTATCGTATCTAATCATAATTCTCTGTATAATCTCCTCTGTCAGTTACGATTTCACAGCCGATTTTTTTCATTCTGTCTGCAAGACAGCCGATACACTGCGCCGCCTCATCACCCGTACAGATTTTGTTATCGTAGAGCGAGTAATCTTTTCTGTGCTTAACGGGTGAAAGGTTGGGCATTACAACATTTGCACCGTGAAGAATGCCCTTTTCCCGACCAAGCGGATCGACCGTACCTAAGGCGGTTGTTGCCGGCAAAAGAATGTTCGGCTTTAAAAGCCTTATTATTGAAAGCAACATAAGCACAAGGCTTACATCGCCATGATTTTCATTTTTAAATTTTGTGTCTTTGTGCGGTACAAACGGACCTATTCCGCACATTTCGGGACTTAATTTTTCAATAAATTTTAAATCCTTGACAAGCATTTCGGGAGTTTGGAACGGTGAGCCGACCATAAATCCTGCGCCTGTCTGATAACCTATTCTCTTTAAATTATACAGGCATTGCATTCGGTTTTCAAGTGACATTTCGGGCGGATGCAACATGGAATAGTGTTTTTTGTCGGCTGTTTCGTGACGGAGAAGATATCTGTCCGCACCGCTGTCAAAAAGTCTTTGATAGCTTTCATACGACCTTTCGCCAAGCGAGAGCGTTACGGCACAATCGGGAAATCTCTTTTTAATTTCCGACACAATGTCGCACATTACATCATCTGTAAAAAATCCGTCCTCACCGCCCTGCAACACAAATGTGCGGAATCCGAGTTCGTGTCCGTTTTGGCAACAGGAGAGGATTTCATCTTTGGTAAGCCTATAACGCACGGCATTGCCGTTTGAACGGCGAAGTCCGCAGTAGTAGCAATCATTTTTGCATATACTCGAAAATTCAATCAAACCACGAATATAGATTTTGTTTCCGAAAATTTTGTCGGCAGTATCTCTTGCACATTTGCGAAGATATTCAAAATCTTTTTCGTCGCAAGTTGTAATCAGCTGTAAAAGTTCGCTTTCACAGGCTGTGTGCATGGTATTCAGTTTTTGAATAATTTCAATATTCCTCATAATTTTTCACATTAAAAGAGGACGGCATTTCTGCCGCCCCCAAACAGAGAATACAGCATTCTCCGTAAAATTCAAATAGTTTTCAGCATTAAAAGCTTCTGCTTCCGCCGCCCGATGAACCGCCGCCACCGGAGGAGCTGCTTGATGAACCGCCCGAGCTGTCGGAATCACTCCGGATTCTCGTAACGGAAACATGCTTTGTCAGGAAGATATCCTTCTTGTCGGTAAGCATAGTCTTGCTGTTTTTCTTGAGGTCATAAGTTCCTGCTTTGCCGTTGTGCTTGTAACGATTTTTCACTACAATAACGGCAACAATGATTGAACCGCCCGCAATGACAATGCCGTAATGCTTTACGACATAGAGGAATTTGTTATCCTCTTTTTCCTGCAAATCAATATTTTCGTTTGACTCGTCATCGTCAATACCCTCGTCATAGTAGTGGTCAACATAATAGAGGAATTGTTCGGCAGCACTGTAATAGTTGCCTTGCTTCATATCACGCTGAACATCATCAAGAAGAGTATTAACACGGCCATCACCGAAATAATACATTGCATCGCCTTTTGTTCTAAAGTCGATTGCTCTGCCCTTCATATCAATCGTGAGTATAACGCCCGCCGTAGTTTTGCCGTATTTGTCGGCATAATAACGGTTTGCAAATGGTTTGATATTGTCCTCGGTTTTGCCCTCGTTGTTAGTATAGATAACCGCAACCCAGCCGGTTTTTTGAGCAAAAGCGTCAAGTTCCGCCTGAAGCTGTGTTTCTTCCTCCGAGGTAAACAGTTCGGCATCATCACGGAGTTCTGTTTGTCCCGCCGCAAAAACAAAGAGCGGAGTGCAGAAAACCATAATCATAGCCGCAAGTATTGCGGAAAGTCTTTTTGTAACATTCATCATAAGAACAACAGACCTCCCAACAAGCCGAGTGCCATAAGCGCTGCGGCAATAATTGCAGCGAAAGCAAGAAGCTTTCCTGCGGAGTTAGGAAGCTCACCGTAGGTTTTGCCCGTCTGACCGTTAACTGCAAACGGCAGAATTTTACCCCTGTATTTATAGGTTACAACCCAAACGGGCAAGAGGGTATAGTTCCAATTTTCAAGGTCGATTTTATCGTTGTAGTTCTGAATCTGAACGGCACTATATCCACTTGCCGTGTCTTTCATAAGCTGTTGACAGTATCCGTTGATTCTTGTTTGAACTGCCTGTGCAACCTCATTTTGCTCAATATCACGCTTTTCTGCCTGAAAACCCGAAAGATAGGACATTGCAAACGGGTGAGCCTCGCCCAAATCGTAAGGGTGTACGCATTGGAGCATATCTCTGTCCTGACCTTTTAACGCTCTTTCAAAAACATTATTTACAATCAGATTACCTGCTCTGTGGAGCTCAAAAACCTTTGTTTCCGTGTAACGGTCATCTCCGACAGTCCACGAACGAACCTTTTCGCCCTTTGCAACCATCTGTGCGCTACGCTGTTCGTCAACATACCAATACGGAAAATACACACCCGTGAGTTTGTCAAAATGCTTTTCGCTGACAAAATTCTTCGGCAAAAACCATTTCCTTTTGCACATTTCAAGAAACTTGTCAATTGCCTTCTGCTTTGAAAGCTTGAACGGAATCACACGGTCGGGTTTAAATTCACCCGAAAGTCTGCCGCCGAGAACAACAGGATTCTGACAATAGAAGCAGGTTGTTGCCGCAGTTGACGCTGTTGTAACAACCTGAGCACCGCAGCTTGGGCAGTTGTAGATAACAGCCTCTTCTTCAGTTTTGTTTTCTGCCTGTGCGCTGTCATTGCTCTGCGCCTGCTTGGCGGCATTCTCTTTAGCCTTTTCCTGTTCCTTTTTCTCCTGCTTTTCTGCGCTGTTCTCTTTTTGCTCCTTCTTGGCAAAAAAATCCTGAACATACTTTTCCGTAAAATCGGACATACAGTATTCACAACTGAACATCTGCTTATCGGGATTGAATTTCAGCGGAGCGGCGCAGTTCGGACAGGTGTAGTTTACAGTTGCCATAACTTACCCCTTATAATTAAATTCTGAAACATCCCCCTCCGTTTGAGAAGAGGGATTGTTTGTACTTAAAATTCAGATTATTCTGTCTTTGTACCGCACTCGGGACAGAACTTTGCATTTGCAGAAAGCTCATATCCGCAGTTTGTGCAGAAACGCTTTTTGGGAGCCTCAGGCTTCTTTGAACCGCACTCCGAGCAGAACTTGCCTGTGTTTACCGCACCGCATGAGCAAGTCCATGAGCCTGCGACTGCACCGCCTGCCTGCGGAGTGGGAGTCTGCTGCGGCTGAGCCTGTTGCTGTGGCTGAGCCTGCTGCTGTGGCTGAGTCGGCTGCTGCTGACGGTACTGCGGATTCTGCTGATAACCGCCCATGATATTTCCGCCGGCATTCATACCAATGCCCATGCCCATAAAGCCTGCCGTTGCACCGTTTGCATTTGAGCCGGCATCTTTAAGGCCCTCTGAAATATTGGCTGCAACATAGCCCTGCTGAACTGCTGCGTCCGAGAGCATTGCGCCCTTGTTGCGCATATTGATGAGCTCCTGACTGTCCTCTGTGTAGGAAACATCCATACCAACGGCAAAGACTTCCATACCACGAGCCTGTGTCCATTCCTCATCAAGCGTCTGTGCCATATACTGACCGATAAGACGCTGTTTTGACTTGATAAAGCTGATTCTCTCACCGTCAGCGGAATACTGGTTGATTGCAGAACCGAGAGCGCCGACAAACTCCTCGTTATACTGTGCTCTTACATCTGCGAAATCAACAGACTTGTTTTCCGTAACAGCCTCTCTCGGAATAACCTCCTGATAGAACTTGAACGGCTCAACAACCTTGATTGAATATGTACCGTGAGCACGGAGCATAAGCTCTGAATTGTAAAAATTGTCAAAGTAGTTTACGGGAGTTGATGTCCCGAAAGGAATACCCTTGATTTCCTGAAGATTTATATAGAAAACTCTCTGAGCCTGTGAGGGGATTCCGCCGTACTTAATACGGTTAAATGTTTCCTTGATCGAATCGCCGAACTGACCGCAGAAAAGTGACGGCATTGAGCTGTTATTTACCTTAAAATAACCCGGCTCTGCAGTAAAGTCAACAATCTTACCGCCGTCAATAAGAATCATCATCTGGTTATCGTAAACATGAATTACAGAACCGTTTGATACGATGTTTTCAGAACCCTTTTTGTTCTGACTTTTGCCGTTCTGCGAAACAAGCTGACCGGGACAGATGAGGGTGTTGTCGCCCATGGGGGACGGTTCAATGACCTCGAGCCATGAATCCGCGAGTCCGCCTCCGACTGCATTTATCGCTGCTTTAATAATACCCATAATTTAACTCCTTAATTTTTGTAGCTTATAGCTGATTTTTCAGATATTGCTGTTACACTAATAATAATATGTTTGAAGAAAAATTTCAATACTATTATTAAAAAACAGGCTGAATGGCATATGTTTTTTTATTGTTCCAATGTTTTGCCATCATAAATAATGCAAAAAGACGGTCGGGAAGAGGGCATTTGGCTCTGACAACCCGACCGTCAAACTTTCAGAATTTTCTCTGTTGAAGTGTCTGTTCGTTTACGGAATTAAACCTCCACGAACGAATGTTAATTTCTTTTATTGCAGTTCCGCAGAACTGACAAAATTTTTCTCCCAGCGTTTTTACGGGAGCGCCGCAGTTGGGGCAATTCACTCCGAGAGCGGTTGCTCTGTTATGAAGCCGGTCAGCGTCCTGAACATACATCAATCCAACCTCATAGATTGTCTGCATTCTGTTCTCTCTGCTGCCGAAGGTCACCTCATTGTTCATATCGGTAACATACGAAAAGTAACCGACAGACGCCTCAAAAAGTATCGTTACCGTTGCACCGTTTTTTATATAGCGGGCAATCTGAACATCGTAAATATTGACATCCTCATAGTGCTGTGTATTTGCAACAGATGAAAGCTGGTCGATAATTCCCTGAACATAGTTTGTAAAATTCGGAGTGACCTCCTCCGCAATAACGCCCAGCCTTTTTGACTCAACCGCCGAAAAGTAGTTTCGCAAAAGTGAACGGGTTTTGTTCATATACTGCTCAACATCAAGCTCGGGAAAATCCTTTTTTATCATTGGCATATAAACCGAGGTCATTCCGTGAAGCGAACGGGGAGTTTCACGCATTTGCTCCTGATCCTCTTTAACGCCCTGAATGCCCTCAATAAGGGAGCTTGTACCGAACAATGTTCTTGAAAGATGTCTTATCTTACTGACAATTACCAATACTATAATTGCTATTGCAAGTACGACTATCGACACAGAGATGATTGTTGCAATTGTATCCGGACTCATAGATTATACCCTTAATCAGTCTTCTTTGTTGACAACCTTGATTCCGAGAACCTCAAGGCTTTCGTCATCAACTTCTGCCGGACATGCAGACATAAGCTCGCTTGCATTCTGAACCTTCGGGAATGCTGTTACATCACGGAGACTGTCAGCCTTGCACATAAGCATTGTAACACGGTCAAGACCGATACCCATACCACCGTGCGGCGGTGCGCCGTATTTGTAGGCTTCAACAAGGAAGCCGAACTTTGCTTCGATTTCTTCATCGGTGAGCTTCAAAGCCTTGAACATCTTCTGCTGAAGTTCATAGTCTGTGATACGCATTGAACCGCTTGAAAGCTCAACACCGTTAAGTGTGAGGTCATAAGCCTTTGCAATAACCTTTGACGGATCTGTGTCAAGGTACTGCAGACATTCCTCCTTAGGCATTGTGAACGGATGGTGCATTGCAAGCCATTCGCCGCTTTCCTCATCATATTCAAAGAATGGGAAGTCAACAATCCAGAGGAACTTGAACACATCGGGGATAATGTCAAGGCGCTTTGCAACAACAAGACGGAGTGCGCCGAGTGTTGAAAGAACCGTGCTGTTCTTGTCGGCAACGATGAGGATAACATCGCCCTTTTCAGCGCCGAGTCTTTCGTAAATTGCCGAAAGCTCTTCTTCGCTCATAAACTTCTTGAATGATGCGTTAGGCTCGTCAACCCATCTTACATAGGCAAGTCCCTTTGCGCCGATGCCCTTTGCATATTCTGTGAGCTTGTCAATTTCTTTTCTTGTGTAAACCGACGACGCATTCTTGGCAACAATTGCTCTTACAGAACCGCCGTTCTCAATTGCACTTGTAAATACGCTGAAACCGCAGTCCTTAACAAGGTCCGAAATGTCCTGAATCTTCATGTCAAAACGGATATCGGGCTTGTCCGAACCGTAGCTTTCCATAGCCTCTTTGTAGGTCATTCTCTGGAAATGCTCCTCAAGGTCAATGTTTAAAACCTCTTTAAAAAGCTTTTTGAAGAAGCCTTCGTTGATTTCGAGAATTTCATCAACATCAACAAATGAAAGCTCCATATCAATCTGTGTAAATTCAGGCTGACGGTCTGCACGAAGATCCTCGTCACGGAAACATCTTGCAAGCTGAATGTAACGGTCAAAGCCCGAAAGCATAAGGAGCTGTTTGTAAATCTGCGGTGACTGAGGAAGAGCATAAAACTTGCCGTTGTGGATTCTTGACGGAACAAGGTAATCTCTTGCGCCCTCGGGAGTTGACTTGATCATCATAGGAGTTTCAATTTCAACAAAGCCGTTGTCGTGGAAATAATCTCTTGCAACCTTTGCAATCTTACTTCTCATCATAAGATTGTTGAGAAGAGGACGGCGGCGAAGGTCAAGATAACGATATTTAAGTCTTAACTCCTCGTTTGTGTTTGTATCGTCAACAATTTCAAAAGGCGGTGTCTGTGCCTTTGAAAGCACACGCATATCGCTTACAACAACCTCGATATCGCCTGTGGGGATTTCGCTGTTTTTTGAACTTCTTTCGCAAACAACACCCTTTGCGGCAAGAACAAATTCACTTCTGCATGAAAATGCCTTATCAAAAATTTCTTTGTCTGTTTTGTCATTGAATGCAAGCTGAACAATGCCTGTGCGGTCACGCAAGTCAATGAAAATGAGCTGACCGAGGTCACGGCAACGCTGTACCCAACCGCAGACAGTTACCTCTCTGCCGACATCACCGATACGCAAATCTCCGCAATAATCGGTACGCTTCATTCCTGTCATAAATTCTGCCATTGTATATGCTCCTTTATATGAATCGGTCGGCATCTCACAATGCCTGACCGACCGAAAATTTTCTTTTATTACTTATTTTTCTGTTCGTCGGAAAGCTGAATTTCGATGAACTTCTCCATGAAATGCCCGTCAAGAGTAACCTCGGCTGTTTCGCCTGTTTCCATATTCTTGACCTTGGCTGTGTTCTGCTCGATTTCGTTGTCGCCCAAAACGATTGAATATCTTGCGTCAATCTTGTCGGCATACTTCATCTGAGCACGAAGTCCTCTGCCGATAACATCGGTTTCGGCAATCATTCCGCAGCTGCGAACCTGTTTGATAAGCTCAAAAGCCTTAACCTTTGCGGCATCGCCCATTGTTGCAATGTAGAGCATACACTCGTCATTGTCGGGAATCTCAATGCCCTGCTTATCCATTACCATGAGAAGTCTTTCCATACCCATTGCGAAACCGAGGGAGGGAAGGTGCTTACCGCCAAGCTCCTCGATAAGACCGTCATAACGACCGCCGCCGCAAACAGTACCCTGAGCACCGATACAATCGGTTACAAACTCAAATACTGTCTTTGTATAGTAATCAAGACCTCTTACAATTGTGGGATCAACCGTGTATTCAATGCCTGCGTCATCAAGATATTTCTGAACTGCGTCAAAGTGGTTTCTGCACTCGTCACAAAGATAGTCTGTAATCTTAGGTGCGTCCTTTGCAATCTCGGAACAGATAGGACTTTTGCAGTCGAGAATTCTCATCGGGTTTTTGTCAAGACGGGAAAGACAGGTGTCGCACAGCTTGTCCTTATAACCCTCAAAATATGATTTCAAAGCCTTGTGATATTCCGCACGGCAGGTCGGACAGCCGATAGAATTAATCTGAAGATGAACGCTGTCAAGCTGAAGTCTGTTGATTACGGAGCTTGCAAGGCTGATAAGCTCTGCATCGGCAACAGGATCCTGTGTGCCGTACTCCTCAATACCGAACTGGTGGAACTCACGAAGTCTGCCTGCCTGTGGCTTTTCATATCGGTAGCATGAAACAAAGTAGCTTGCCTTAATCGGAAGTCCTTCGTTTTCAAGAGCGTGTTCAAGAACGGCTCTTGCCGCACCGGATGTACCCTCGGGGCGAAGTGTTACGCTTTCGCCGCCCTTTGTGTCGAATGTGTACATTTCTTTCTGAACAACATCGGTTGTCTGACCAACGCCGCGGGCAAAAAGCTCTGTGTGTTCAAACACGGGAGTTCTGATTTCTCTGAAACCGTAGGAGCGAGCCTCCTCACGCATAATCTTTTCAACAAACTGCCATTTGTAGCTTTCCTTCGGAAGAACATCTTCCGTACCCTTGATTTTCTTGGTTATAAGTGCCATTTTTCCCTCCGAAAATTACAATCTTTTATAGAAAAGGGAAACGAAAAAATTTCCCTAAAAAACACAACAATCGGGCAGTATTACACCACCCGATATGTAAAGCGAAAATAATTAAATTATTTGAGAATATTTCTCCAGTCAAGGTCGCCTCTTTCAAGACCGTGGATAAGCACCTCGGCAGTTGCAATGTTTGTTGCAACCGGAATGTTGTGCATATCACAAAGACGGAGCATATTCATATCGTTAGGCTCGTTCGGCTTTGGATTGAGCGGATCTCTGAAAAAGAGAAGCATATCAATCTCATTGCACGCAATTCTTGCCGCAATCTGCTGACTTCCGCCCTGAGAGCCTGCAAGGAATTTCTGAATTGTAAGACCTGTTGCCTCTGACACCATTTTGCCTGTTGTGCCGGTGGCGCAAAGGTTGTTGCGGCTGAGAACACCGCAGTAAGCAATGCAGAACTGCACCATCAGTTCCTTTTTTTCATCATGAGCTATAAGGGCTATATTCATATATATTTCCTCCAGACATTTATTTCATATCAAATTAGTTTCAAAACTTTAACTCAAAATACCCCGCACAAACTACCCTTTGAACGCAAGGGGAATATGTTTTCCCTCAAGCCTCTGTGCAAGACAGTCAAAAACGGACGCCGCCGCACTCCAGTTAAGTCCGGCAACACCTCGCTGAACAATCACCGAAATACGGATGTCAAACGGCACGAGCGCAATAAGCTGTGTCTGTGTTGCGTCAATAACGCTGTCGAGGTCTTCATAAAAACCGAGCTGTGTAAAAAGCTTTCGGTCAAAGCGGTTGATAACAAGTCGGATATTTGTTTTTCCCATTGACTCAAGCTTTCTTCTCACCTTAACCGCACCGCGCACACCCGTCGGCTCTGCATTGGTAACAATCAAGGCTCTGTCGGCAGGAGCCGCCGCAGTTTCAAAGCCCGAACCGATTCCGGCAGGGGAGTCGATAAGGACAAAATCAAAGCTGTCCTTTACTGAGTTGACAAGTTGAGTAAACACCGAGGGACTGAGTTCGTTTTCGGTGTCAAAGGGAGCCGCCATAAGGTAGAGGTTCTCATTGTTTTTGCTTTTGTAAACAGCCTCACCGAATGTACAGTTGCCGCATACGGCATCCGACGCATCAAAAATTATGTCCTGCTCCATATCGAGCATAATGTCAAGACCACGCATTCCGCAGTCACAATCAATAAGCAAGACTCTTTTGCCCTGCTTTACAAGAGCAACGGAAAGACAAATGCAGACGGTCGATTTACCCGTTCCGCCTTTTCCCGACGCTACAACTATAACATTATCCATAATAAATTCTACCTCTGCTATATTCTATCACAAAATCCGTTAAAGAGCAAGAAACGAACATTATTTTTATCAGCCAAAATTTTTGTTGATATTTTAGTGATAGTTAATAAAATTATTCTTCATTTTTAACGGTTTGCACAATAATTTCATTGATTTTTAATGCTAAAAGCAAAAAATAAGTTTTTTATGTTTGGTCGTTCAGCCATTATACGGTCGGGATTTTTGTTTTATCTTTTAACATATCGTATTCTCGACCATAATTTTCAATTTTCCATTTTCAATTTTTATTTAAAATATGCGTCCAGCAAATCCTTTGCAACCTGCATTGAATATCTGCCCTTTGCACCGTGTTCGATTACAACGGCAATTGCGACCTCGGGCTTTTCATACGGAGCATAGCAAATGAATGTTGTATGGTCTGAGCCCGAGTTTTCAGCCGTACCTGTTTTGGCGGCAACCTTAACTTTATAATCACCGAACATATAATTTGCCGTGCCGTTTTCGTCCTGAGTAACGCCGAGCATTGCTTTGCGGACAATGTCGAGATTTTTCTTAGAAATTCCGCAGTCGTCGTAGCTTTCAACATCTGTCGATTTTACGGTTTTTGTCCGCTCATAATTTGTAACTTTATCAACAAGGTGTGTTTTGAGCCTCTCACCGTTGTTGGCGATTGTCGCAACATAGGTTGCAAGCTGAACGGGAGTAAATGCGTTGTCGGACTGACCGATTGCGGCTGAAACTGTGTTGCCTGCCTGCCAGCTTGTGCTGTCCCTGCCTGCAAGCGTTCCCTTTGACTCCTCAATTTCAACACCCGTGTATTCGCCCAGTCCGAATTTCTGTGCATACAGATACATCGGTTCAATTCCGAGCCTTCTGCCCGTGTCGGCAAAAAAGTAGTTGCACGATTGTTCAATTGCGCCCGTAACATCAAGACTGCCGTGATAGTGCATACATCTTACCACATTGGTGGGGTAAAAATCATAGTCCTGTTTGCAGTAGATTTTCGTTTTATCGGTTATGATTTTCTCCTCAAGAGCCGCACCCGCAACACACGGCTTGAACACCGAACCGCAGGCGAATGTTCCGACTGTTGCACGGTTGTACATCGGAGAATTTTTGTTTTCGGAAAGTTTGACATAGTACGAGCCGTATTCGCTGTACCTGTTCAAATCGTATGTAGGATAGCTTGCCGCCGCAAGTACCGAAAAATCCTTGACCGACAACATTACAACTGCACCTGTTTCACAGTCCTCACCGTTATTTTTCTGTCCCGATTCCTTGCCTGCCTGCTTTGCCGCTTTGACATTTTTTTCAAGCGATTTTACAGCGGTTTTCTGCAATTTTGAATCAATTGTAAGGTAGACCGTGTTACCCGGTTTTGCACTCTCGGTTTCAATGCTTTCAACAAGAGTTCCGTCGGCATTTCGCTGAATAACCCTTGTTCCGCCCTTGCCTTTGAGGTCATCTTCACAGGCAAGTTCAATTCCGAATTTGCCTATCTTATCATCATAGGAATAGCTCTTGCCTTGTTTTTTCAGCTCATTGTATTCATCTTCCGACAACGAACCGAGTGCGCCGAGGATGTGCGGTGCAAGGTCCGGGTCCGAAGCACCTCGTGTGAGATAGGTCTGAATTTCAACACCGCTCACACCCTGAGTATTTTCGCTGACGGCATTCACGGCACTTCGGCTGATATTTTTGGCAAAAACATAATGGTTTGAATTTGAATACTTTTCAAGTTCCATATTGTAATGAATTGAAACGAGCGTTGTTTTTTGACTTATACTTAACCTGTCGGAAATTTTGTAGCGTTTTAAAAGTGCGTCAAAGCAATCACCGGCACTTGTGTTCCTGTCCATATCAAGAAAATCCGATGACAGAAGTTTTTCCGCATCTTCTTCACGGCTTGTTTTATAAACGCAACTGCCGTCCGAGCCGACCGAAATCGGCAATGAATCTGTTCTTGCATCTCCTGTTTTTGTGAGAATATCAGCAAGCTCAAGTAAAATTCCGTCAAGCCTGTCCTCCTCAATATAAAGCTTATTGAGGACTATTTTATACTTTGTGGTGTTTACAACAAGACCTACACCGTTGCGGTCAACGATTTCGCCCCTTGTTGCGTCGGTTTTTTCGGTATATCCCGTTGATTTTGCGGCAAGACTCTTGTAGTTTTTTCCCTGTACAAGCTGCCAATCGACAAGCCTGATTGCAAAGACTGCAAAAATTGCGGCTGTTATTATTATGCAGACTGTTGTTCTGCTCTTTTTACTTTTTTTGCCGTTTTTTCTGCTTTTGCCGAATCTCATACCGAACCTCCCTTTCACAAAAATTAAAGATTTTTGTTTAAAAATGCCGTGAGAAAATACAGCGGAATTGTCACGGCGAATGTGTAAAGTATTCTTGAAATGTAGTGCCGTACAAACAACACGCAACCGCTGTCAAGCCCTGCAATCAAAACAAACAACAGATAATAAATCAACATTACCGTCATCACCGCCGCAAACGAAAACACGATAACGGTAACAAATGACGGTACAAAATATTTGCTAAATACAAAGTTTTCCGCATAGCAGACAATCGTAAGTGCAAAGGCAAAATAGCCGATACTGCCGTCAAATGAAATATCCGTCAGCACACCGCACAACGCACCGAAAATTACCGACGGCAAAGTGTTTTCAAAAGAAGCAATGCAGAGTGCAAGTGAAATCAACATAAGCGGTCTGCCACCGAAAATTTCGGGAATTATAAAACCCGAACCCTGAAAAACATACAGAATTATTAACAGCAGGGAATAACCGAAAAATCGAAAAAAAGTTCTTGAAGCTCTCATCATTTTTTAACCTCGCCCTTGCCGTCAAAATCGGTAATAATTGCGGCAGAAGTCACGGTGCGGATGTCCTCATACGGCTCAACAACAGCATAACGGGTTGTGTCATAGGAATTGAACTTCAGTTCTTTAACCTTGCCGATTATGAGATTTTTCGGATAAACTCCGCCTGTTCCCGAGGTTACAACAATGTCGCCTACTTTGATTTTGTTGTTCTCTGCAATCTTTGTCAGACAGGTGAGATTATCGTCACAATATTCAGCGTTTCCGCTTATGATTCCGTTGTCGGAAGTCTTTTTGTCAATTGCAGACGCTTTGGTGTCGGGCGAAAGAATTGTTCTTACCCGACAGGTTGTGAGTTCAACATCACTCACCCAGCCGATAAGACCGTTTTCCGTGATTACGGGATCATTTTTTTCCACATTGTCTGTTGAACCCTTGTCAAGAGTGAACGAGTAGAAATCATCGTTCGCATCCCTTCTCAGCACACCTGCCGGAAGAATGTCGTATGACGGATTTTCCTTTTTAAGCTCATAATATTTCCACAGCTTTGCATTTTCTTCCTTGGCGTCAAGGTAGTCAACAAGCTGTTCACGGAGTTCGGCATTTTCCTTTTTAAGCTGTTCGTTTTCTTTTTCAAGTTCTTCCTTTGACTTATCGGAAGACGCCGCACCTGCGGTCAGCGTTGAAAGTCCTTTTGTAACCGTGTTTACCGCACCCGAAAAAATGTTACTGCCGTTATGAGAGAAAACACTCATCACAGTTAGTATGACGAGTGTAATTATCAAAATTTTTGAGTTTTTATTATGTAAAAATTTTCTCATATCTCATATTTATATTACAAATACGGTCGGGCGGTATTTTTTTAATCTGCCCGACCTTACTTTGTCGATTTTTATTATCTGTCGTGCTTGTACTGAACACCGAGCGGTTTGCCGAGCCTTTTGCCTGCACCGTCAACAACACAGTCAAGCGGTCTTTCGGCAATGTGAACAGGCATACCCGTCTGTTGCATAACAAGCATATCAAGTCCCTTGAGTAACGCACCGCCGCCCGTGAGCATAATACCGTGGTCGATTATGTCGGCAGAAAGCTCAGGCGGAGTTTTTTCAAGAGTGGTTCTGATTGCCTCAACAATTGTTGCAAGCGGATCGGCAAGAGCCTCTCTGACCTCGGCTGAGGAAATTGTAATATCCTTTGGAAGTCCGTCAACAAGGTTTCTGCCCTTGACAACAAGGTTTTTTTCTTCCTCACCCGGATATGCGGAGCCGATTTTCATTTTGATGTCTTCGGCAGTTCTTTCACCGATGAGGAGATTATATTTTCTTTTGACATAGGTTGAAATCGCCTCGTCAAACTTATCTCCGGCAACTCTTACGGAACAGGCTGTAACAATGTCACCGAGAGAAATTACGGCAACCTCGCTTGTGCCTCCGCCGATGTCAACAACCATACTTCCGCACGGTTCGTCAACGGGCATACCTGCGCCGATTGCGGCAGCCATTGGTTCTTCGATAAGAACAACGGGAGGCTTTGCACCTGCCTGATATGCGGCGTCCTCAACAGCCTTTCTCTCAACCTCGGTAACACCCGAAGGCATACAGATTATAACTCTCGGCTTGCTGAAAATTCCGGGTTTCACCGCCTTTTTGATAAAGTGCTGAAGCATTTTTGCGGTTATTTTAAAATCGGCAATAACACCGTCCTTGAGCGGACGAACCGCAACTATGGAACCGGGAGTTCTGCCAATCATTTCTTTTGCCTGTGAGCCGACTGCAAGAACCTCGTCGGTACGCATATCAACTGCGACAACGCTCGGTTCACGCAAAATTATTCCCTTTCCTTTAAGACAAACAAGAGTGTTTGCAGTTCCAAGGTCAATTCCTATATCCTTTGAAAACGAAAACATCCCACAGCCTCCTTTTACGCTGTAATACCCAAATGTATTTTACTCAGGCAGTATACTTTTATCATATATCTTTTCACAAATAAGGGCAATGATAAATTGTCGAAATTCTTTTATTTTTTACCCGTTGAGCCAAAACCGCCCTCGCCACGCTCTGTGTTGCCAAGCTCCGTAACCTCTTCAACATCACACGGAACAACAGGAGCGATGACCATCTGACAGATTCTTTCAAACGGCTCAATCTCATAAGGCTTGTCCGAAACATTGCAAAGACCTGCGCAGATTTCTCCACGGTAGTCGCTGTCAACAACACCCACACCGTTTGAAAGGCAGATGCCGTGCTTGATTCCCAGACCGCTTCTTGCATAGAGAAATGCGGCAACGCTGTTGTCGGGAAGTTCAATTGCTATACCTGTCGGAACAAGCACAAGCTGACCCGGATTGATTGTGATTTTTTCGTCAATGCAAGCATATAAATCCATACCGGCAGAACCGTTTGTGGCTCTTTTCGGGATTTTTGCATTGTCTTTTACCTTTTTTATTTTAACAGTCATAGTTTACCATCCTTCATTTCCTGCAAAAATTTGCAGGAATTATTCATTACTGTTTTTATTTTTCTCTAAAAAAATTATTTATTGCAAAAATGTAATTATAAATCTCTGTTAAACGGAAAAATCACTTTTTCCACAAAACAATAATGATTATTTTAACATTTTCAACAATCTAATTAACACCTCGGCGGTACAGTCCATATGTTAATTTATCTTTCAACATCGGATAAAGGCTTGATTCGTTAAGACTTTCCACGGTTTCCACATAGTTTTCAACACTAAATCTTAAAATGTTGAAAGATGTTAAAAGTGTTAAATTTTGTTTATCAGGAACGAAAAGCAAGTCACAATTCAGAACCTCGGTACAGTTTCCGTCGCATTTCAGTAAAAATTGTTTACCGAGTCGGTCTTTCATTTTTGAATGATTTTTGCAAGTTTTGCAGTCTATACCTGCACCCTTGACAGGGCAACTCCTACAAATCATAAGAGGAAGGTAGCCGTAGCTGATAATTCCCCTCGGGATGTTGCCTCCGAGTGCGTTAATTCGCTTAAAATCGAGTTCAAAACTGAGTTCTGCGTCCTTGATTCCGTATTCCTCCGCCCACAAAAGGTCGAGAGTATTTACAAAATTCATTCCGAAACCCGAATGAAGTGTGAAACCGAGATTTTTGGCAATGTATAATGCTCCGAGATTGTTGCACAACACATCGGATATGCCGATTTCTTTCATCTCGGAAAGCTTTTTTGCAATCGTATCTTCCCGTCCGAACATTCCTCTCGGAATTTCAACACCGATGTTGAAACCCTCGTTTTTGAGCCTTACAAGCTCCCTTTTGTCGGCAAAAAGAGGAACAAAAACAAGCTCGCATTTTTTAAAAGCATCGGAAAGCTTAGTCTGAGGCACTCTTGCACGGGTGGATTTTTCCACAGGCGGTGTGAATTTAGGAAAAGTTATTTCGTAATCACGGTTGATTTTGTAGTTGTGAACAACACTTCTCGCCGTATCGAGTTCGGCAAGAACATCTCTGCGCAAAGAATTGATAATTGAAAGCGGAATAGAAATGTCATCATCGATATTTATGTTCACATTGGTGGGATTATATGCCGTTGAGCCTGTTTTTTCAAGCTGTTTTCTGCACTTTTCCGCATCAATCGGTCTGTTGATTGCTTTTTCGGTTACTGTATCTGCAATCTTTTTGACGGTGTGAACTCCGTCAGAGGCGACTAAAACGGGATTTTCGCCGAGTTTTGCCGTAAAATCAAAAGTTACTTCAACATTTCCGATTTCGTCCTTGTAGGAAGAACGGATTGCCGAAAACAGCTTTTCATCGGCAGAAACAACATCCGATTTTGTTCTTGTGCCGAACATATGACTTCCCGTTTTGCCGATGTAATAAGCGTCTGTAAAGCCTGTTCGTGAAAAAACCCCTCTGAGCATCTTCTGAGTTTTGTCGCTAATAAAACCGAAATCACGCTGTTCAACACACGCTCTTACTGCGGCTGAAACATACTCGGGGCGTTTCATTCTGCCCTCAATTTTAGCCGAGGCAACTCCCATATTTTGAAGTTCGCCGAGGTAATTTACAATACTGTTGTCTTTAAGACTTAAAGCGTGACCGCCTTTTTGATTGTTTACGGAAGACGGCAGTCGGCACGGCTGGGCACAGGAACCACGGTTTCCGCTCCTTGCGCCTATCATTGCGCTGAGGTAGCATTGTCCCGAAACGCACATACACAATGCACCGTGAACAAAAACTTCGAGTTCAACCGGAATTTCACAGCATTTTTCAATCTCTTTTTTGCTCATTTCACGGGCAAGAACAACACGCTTGAAACCCATTTCATAAAGTGCCTTTACACCGGATGCGGTGTGAATGCTCATCTGGGTTGACGCATGAAGTGCAAGGTCGGGAACAAGCCTGTGTGCAAGCCTTGCTACACCCATATTCTGAACAATGAGTGCGTCAACATCAGCCTCTGCGGCTGAAATTATGGCTTTTTTCAGCTTTTCAAGCTCGTCATCGAACACAATCGTATTGATTGTGACATACACCTTTACACCGTGAATGTGACAGTATGCCGTTGCTTTCTTTAGTTCTTCATCATCAAAATTTTTGGCAGATGAACGGGCGGAAAATGCCTTTTCGCCAAGATACACTGCGTCTGCTCCGCTCCTTACGGCGGCAATTACACTGTCAAAGCTTCCCGCCGGAGCAAGTATTTCTATCTTTTTCATTTTTTATCTTCATCAAACAGAGAGAACTGCGTCATTGGAACATAACCGAGAAGTTTTTCATTACGCAATTCCTGTTCTGTTTTTTTAGCCTCGTTTGACAGAACATTCACCGGTATATCACCTGACTGCTCTGTCATATTATTTTTTGCATCTGAAGTCTTTTTTTCCTTTGAAACTGAATTTTTTTCAGGCTCTGATTTTTCCGATTTGGCTTTTTCTTTGCCTTTCTCAACACTTTCGAGCTTTTCTTTAAGCTGTGAAACCTCGTGTCCGAGAACAGCAAGTCTTTTTTCAAGCTCTTTATTATTATTTATAAGTCGAGTGTTATCGTTCATGGCCTCCGTGAGCTTTTCTCTGTATTCCTTGCAAAGCCTGTTAAGATCATTTGTCTGCTGAATAATTTTATCGGCCTTTTCAACATAATCTTTGTTCTTTTTAAGAGCCTTGTTGCGGTCATCGCAGAAGTTAAGCGCCGCAAGAACCGCACAATCACGGGTATCAAGCTGCTTTGTGCTTTGGGCGGCCTTTCTTATGTGAGAAAGCACCTCGTTTGCTACCTTTTGAACATACTTTTCATCATCTGTTGTGATAAGTGAATAACTTCTTCCCTCAATCTGAACGCTTACTCTCTTTTTCTCCATAGGAAATGCATCTCCCTTTTATAGCTTTTTCGTCCTCATTTGACTTCTTTACATATATAATCATTTTACATTATAATATAAAATCGGAAATAATAAAAGAGTAAAGAGAATATTGTTTAAATATTTTTTCATTCGTAGACAAATTTGGCGATTTTATGCTGTTTACAACTTATATCGGTTGAAATATTTATTCTCTTATGATAAAATAATCTTTGCGTCATTTTGGCGGATTTGTCCTAATTTCCGATTAACAGGGCATAACCGCCAAAACAAAATTGACATTTCGGAATATATTATTATGGGAAGTGATTATATGCCCGTACCGTTTGATTCACGAAAAATTTACTATCGTTCACCGTTTGGTGCGGTTGAACAGGGTACCGAGATTCATTTCAGAATTCTTTTGCCAAAGGCGGAGCATACGCAAAAAGCACAATTGTGTGTAAAGTATGATTATGACTGCAACTGGGAATTTACCGAGCTTATCTGGTGCGGTAAATTTGACGAGGATACCGAAATTTGGGAGTGCGATTTTACTCCGAAAAAAATCGGACTTTATTGGTATAACTTTAAACTTACTACCATTGATAAAACAAGATATGTTATTCCGTCCGATCCGTATAAGGTCAGCACCATTGAAGACTATATGGGCAGAAGCTGGCAGATTACCTGCTACAAAAAAGGCTTTAAAACTCCCGGCTGGCTTGTCGGCGGAATTATGTATCAGATTTTTCCCGACCGTTTTTATTTCAGCGGTGAAGAAAAGAATATAAAGCGTACCGACTTCAAACGCAACAAGGATTGGTATGCTCTCCCCGAATGGAAACCCGATGAAAACGGAATGATTAAGAACAATGATTTCTTTATGGGCGACCTCAAGGGAATTACGATGAAGCTTGATTACCTTGAAAGCCTTGGTGTAAGCTGTATTTACCTTAATCCTATCAGCGAGGCATACTCAAACCACCGCTATGATACGGGCGACTACTCAAAGGTTGATCCGATTCTCGGAACGGAGGAAGATTTTAAGCACCTTTGCGCAGAGGCTAAAAAGAGGGGAATACACATCATAAATGACGGTGTGTTCTCTCATACGGGAAGTGACAGCGTTTACTTCAACCGTTACGGCAGATACGGCAAGGGCGGTGCGTATAATGACAAAAACTCACCGTATTTCAGTTGGTACAAATTCAACGAATGGCCGAACAATTACCAAAGCTGGTGGGGCTTTGATACTCTGCCCGAGGTTATTGAGGAAACTCCGTCATTCAACGAATATATCAACGGCAAAGACGGCATTGTCAGAAAATGGATGAAATGCGGCAACTCGGGTTGGCGACTTGATGTTGCAGATGAACTTCCAGATGTGTTCATTGAAAATCTACGCAAAGCCGTTAAGGACGAAAATCCGAACGCCTTTCTTGTAGGTGAAGTGTGGGAGGATGCAAGCAACAAGGAAAGCTACGGTGCAAGAAGAAAGTTCTTGCTCGGCGAACAGTTTGACTCCGTTATGAACTATGTGTTCAGGGATGCAATTCTCAACTTCTGCAAAGGTCAGCACGGCAAATATACAATGGATCTGATTATGAGCGTAATCGAAAATTATCCCCGTCCTGTTCTCAGAGTGCTGATGAATTCACTTTCGACTCACGATACCGAAAGAGCAATCACAGTTATGGCAGGCGAACCGCTTGACGGCAAGGACAGAGAATGGCAGGCTGACACTAAGCTTGATGACGAGCATAAAAAACTCGGTGTAAAGCTGCTCAAGGTTGCAAGCGCAATGCAGTTTACTCTCCCCGGATTTCCGTGTATTTATTACGGTGACGAGGCAGGAATGGAGGGATATCGTGATCCGTTCAACCGTTGCTGTTATCCGTGGGGCAAAGAAAATAAGGAACTCATTGAATGGCACAAAAAGCTTGCCGATGTCAGAAAAAGCTGTTCGGCATTGTGGGACGGCGATTTTATAAATGTTCTTTCGGAGGAAAGAAGAATTTCATACATCCGCCACGACAAAGATTCCGCTATTTTCTGCACATTCAATCTCTATGATTATGAAGTCGAGGCAAAAATGCCGCCCGGATATGCAGACGGCAAACCTGTTTTCGGTTCAAAGCTTGAGAACGGTATACTCACAATT
>ENA-OPBM01000912-OPBM01000912.1-human-gut-metagenome-genome-assembly--contig:-NODE-912-length-20662-cov-3.784102_pt1 | contig 20662 bp, 21 predicted proteins | sample MGYA00241069_ERZ501454 | MGnify/ENA primary metagenome ERZ501454 (study PRJEB25962, sample SAMEA2042625) | human gut metagenome | biome: human gut; feature: human-associated habitat; material: faeces... | reverse complement strand
GGTATACTATAAATGGTGAAGTGTATGAGAAAAAGAAAAAATAGAAAGCAAGTTAGAGTAATAGTTGGATTATCAATTTGCTTATTATTACTTATGACAGCCGGTTATGCGGCTTTTAGTACTAATCTAAATATTACGGCTAAAGGAAATATTAAACCCATAAATGCGGCATTTCAGTTAAAAAAAAACATCGTAACGTCTGGTGAAGGATTGTATAAAGATGAGTATATTAATAATAGATATATTTTTAAAGGAAGTTCACCAAGTAACTATATAAAATTTAATAATGAAATTTGGAGAATAATATCTGTGGAATCTGATGATACTTTAAAAATTGTTAAAAATACTACTTTGAGTTCAGGTATTTCATTTGACGTTAGAACTTCAGAGAAAACAGGACCTAGGTTAAACGTCAATAATACTTATTGTAAATTAAATAGTGATGGGAACTATTATGGTTGTAATTTATGGGGATCAGTCAATGGGGCGATTAATAATGGAAATTATTCAGGTACTGTTTCTAGTGATTCATCAATTAAAACTTATTTAAATAATGATTATTATAATAGTTTAACTTCTGGGGCCAAAAGTCAAATTGATAATCATGAATATAAAGTTAAATTTATTTATTGGAATGTTTCTGGCAAAAGCATTGCCGAACAGCTAAAATTACCATTTTTTAGTGTTGGAAAGGCTAATGTGGGAATGATAAATGTTGATGATTATATTAAGGCTACTGCAAATACTGAATGTAATTTAAATTTATTGATTAATTATTTAGATGGAACTTATTGTACTAATGGTCAATGTAGCCAAAATTGTAATAAACAAAATTTTCTTTATTCAGCTAATACGTTTTGGACGATGGATCCACTTTATAATTATACCTCAATTGCTATGTCAGTTAGTGCTTATTCTGTTTTAGCTAATATGCATGTTTATGGAAATACTTTTTATGTTAAACCGGCACTTTATTTAAAATCAGATATTAAGTTAACTGGATCTGGAACAGAATCCGATCCTTATATAATTAAATAGATACTTATGTATCTTTTTTTGTGATAATGAACTAATAAAATTCATATACTTACATGGGTGATATTATGGAATTAAATATAGGTGACTTAGTAACCCGTAATTCTTATGGGAATGATGTGGTCTTTAAAATAGTATCAATTGAAGGGGATAGTGTTAAATTAAAAGGTGTTAATATTAGATTACTTGCTGATTCTAATTTAAGTGATTTAAGCAAACATAATGATGAGGATATTGAAGGTGAAAAAAACTTTTTGGATCGTTTAGATACTAAAGTTGATTTAGATCGAAGTGATTACTTTTATTTACCTGGTAAGATTTTACACATCGATAGTGATGCGGAGTATTTATCTAGATGCTTAGACTATTATAAAAAAATAAATATTTGGGCGATGGGTATTAATGAAAAAGAGGAAAATGTAGCTTCGCATATTAAAGAGTGGCTTGACGAGTATAAACCGAATATAGTGGTTATTACAGGGCATGATGCTTATAATAAGCGAAAAGGCAGTGTGGATGATTTAGATGCTTACAAAAGTAGTGGTTATTTTGTTGATGCAGTTAGAAAAGCGCGTGAATATGAAGGTAGCCATGAAAAACTAATTATTATTGCGGGTGCTTGTGGTTCATATTATGAAGAGTTAATTAAGGCAGGGGCTAATTTTGCCTCTAGTCCGAAAAGGGTAAATATTCATGCTTTAGATCCGGCAATTGTGGCGTCTAAAATGAGTTTGTCTGATATTAATAAGGATATTGATTTAAAAACAATATTAGAAAGAACTAGATATGGTAAAGATGGTATAGGGGGAATTATTACGAAAGGGACAATGTATGTTGGATATCCTAGATAAGGGCGTTTGTGATAACAATTCTATCCGCAAAGCCCTTGGCGGATATCTTGGTAAATCGGTAACAATTAAGTATAATTTAGGCCGTAATAAGTATGAAACTTATAAGGCAACTATTAAGAATTTATATAATTGTGTATTTTTAGTGGAATTAGATAACGAAAATCACGTTATAAAATCATTCTCTTATGCAGATATTATTACAAAAACTATCAAAATTTATGATAATTAAAGGTTTTTCCTTGCCTTTTAATGGAAATTATTGTATACTGAAATTGTAAACAAAGGTACCAGAAGGGAGAGGTTAGCTTGAAAATTACTTCAGTTAATGTTCGAAAAATTGAAAAAGAGAATTCTCGTATTCGTGGAATTGCATCAGTTGTATTAGATGATTGTTTCGCAGTTCACGGTATTAGAATTATAGAAGGTGATGGTGGATTATTTATTGCTATGCCTAGTCGCAAAACCAATAATGAGGAGTACCACGATATTGCTCACCCAATAACTCCGGAATGTCGTAAGATGTTCGAGGAAGCAATTATCGAAGAATATAATAACACAAAAGACGAATAAGTCTTTTTTTTCATGCATATAATTAGGTAGGAGGGACATTATGGACAAGATGGATACTATTTCCTCATTAACGCATGCAATTACACTTAATGAGCGAAAAAATATAATTATTACTGGAGTAAAAAAAATTGACAGTTTTGATGAAGAAGAGTTTTATTTAGAAACGACGATGGGTGATTTAATAATTAAAGGTGAAGAATTAGAGATAATTAAACTAGATACTTATCAAGGTAATGTTTCAATAAAAGGTAAAGTTGATAGTTTAACCTATACTGAAGATGGAAAAAAGAATAAAGAAAGCGGAGTATTTAACAAGTTATTTAAATAATGGATTTACAAACACAAATAATTACTTTAACTTTCTCTTTTTTCTATGGTATCTTTTTCGCAGTTTTTATAGGGATAAACTATAAAATTATTTACCATGATAAAAAATATATAAAATTAATTGGTTCTTTTTTAATAGTTTTGCTTGGTGTGCTTTTATATTTTATAATTTTAAGAAAAATAAATTATGCTGCATTTCATCCATATTGTTTACTTATGTTAACTATTGGATTTTGCTTAGAGCATTTCATTGTAAAACGCTTTAAAAAATGATATACTTACTTTAGAATAGTGGTGATATCATGGCAAAAAAGCAAATTACAAAAACAGCCAAAAGACGTTTAACGGTACTTACCCCCATTGTTATTTTAGCAGTGGGGTATCTTGCGTTTACATTGGTCACTACAGTTATTCAATTATATAAATTACATCATGAGGAAGCAGAGCTTAAGCAGGAGCTTACTGATTTAAAAGGAGATTCTAAGGAACTTAAAACGGAAATTACTAAATTACAAGATAAAGACTATGTAGCAAGATACGCTAGAGAAAATTATTTATATACTAAAGATGGAGAATATGTTATTAAAGTCGGTGAAAATGAGGAGAAAAAGAAGGAAAATAAGTTTCAAATTAAAGAAGAGTATATTTTTTATGGGGGGACTGCTTTAGGTTTTTTAATAATTTTATATGTGATTGTTAAACACCGTAAGAAGAAAAAAGAAAAACAGAAGCAAGTTAAAACTGTTAAAAAAAGAAAAAATACTAATAAAAAAGAAAAGTAAATTTTGCTTTTCTTTTTAATATGTTTTTATAGTTTAAAATCCTTAGTATCTTCATCACTCATATCTTTACCATCAAAATAAAGTTTTGATTTAAATTTAAAGATTAGGGCAATAATATTACTAGGAAAAGATTTTACCATTTTATTATAATCGGTAATTATATCATTATAATATTTTCTAAAGGCAACAATTTCAGCTTCAGATTCATTTAAGGATATATCAATTCTTGTAAATACTTCGCTTTGTTTTAATTCAGGATATTCCTCTTTATATTTATTGAATTCTTTAATTCCTTCATATAATTGTCTATCTAAATCAAAATTTGAAAGTTTACGAGAACGTAATTTTACAATAATTGATAAAACGTCTTCTTCTGTTTTGATGTTGGCTTTAATAATATCAATTGATTTATTTAGAAGATCAAATCTTTTTCTTAAAATAGAATCAATGTTAGCTTCTGCTTCGTTAATTCTAATAATATATGCTTGAAAATTATTATAAGCTGCAGCAATTGCTACACCGATAATAAAAATTATTATAATAATTGCAATTCCAATAATAAGTATTTCCATGTTTACCACCTATGGTTCATTATAGCAGACATTTTTACTTATTTCAATTATTTGGGTAAAATTCAGCACTAGAAATTATGCGTTCATTAAATTTTATATAGTTAATATAAATCATTAAAATTAAATACCATTCACCAGTTTTAGGATCGCTTAAAATAACGTGATCACGGCCTGATCTTTCGATGATTCCGCTGAAGATACGATCACGCCATTCAGTTGAGTCAGGATAAGAAGCGTAAATTTCTACTTGTTTGCCTCTATTTAATCTTAAAATGTTTTCGATGTAAGATTGTTCAAATTCCATATCACCTGCTAAATTCTGTGCAGTTTCTTGATTAGGAACAGCAGTTCCACCAGTATATATTGGTGTTCCAGGGAAGGTTCCTTGGTTTACAAAATTATTATTCATATAATCATCCTTTCTATAAAAATATATTTAATGAGATGGCGGAATATGATATAATTTATATTATAGGTCATCTTAAAACCAAAGGGATTGATATGGAATTGTTTTTTAGAAAAAGAATATAGAATATAAGGGGTGAACATAATGAAAATAATAGTTGGGGTGTCGGTAAGGCATGCACATTTAACTAAAGAAATTTATGAACGATTATTTGGTAATGATAAATTAGAAAAAATGGTTGACATTGATCAACCTGGGCAATTTTCTAGTACTAGTGTAATTACAATTAAAAATGGCGATAGAAAAATAGAAAATGTTAGAATTGTAGGGCCTTTACGTGATTATAACCAAGTTGAAATATCAAGGACGGACTGTTATAAATTAAAGGTGGATCCACCAATTAGAACATCCGGTGAAATAGAAGGAAGTTTACCAATTACAGTTGTTGGACCTAAAGGCGAAGTTAATTTAGATGAAGGTTTGATTTTAGCTAATCGCCATGTTCATATAAACCCTTCGGATGTTAAGAAATATGGACTTGAAGGGATTTCAAAAGTGGCTATTAAGATTACTGGAGAAAAAGCTGGTATTTTAGAAAATGTTTATTTAAAGGTTCAAGATACAGCGGCTCTAAGATTGCATTTGGATACTGATGACGCAAATGCTTTTAATTTAAAAACTGGTGATGAAGTAGAATTATTAAAAATAAAGAGGTGATATGATGGAGTTAAAAGATAAAGTAGCAGTTGTAACTGGTGGGGCAATGGGTAATGGTCTTGGAATAGTTAAGGTGTTTTTAAAAGAAGGCGCTAAAGTAGCAATATTAGATGTAGCGGATTCTCTTGAAAATACTTTAAAAGATTTTAACACAGAAAATGTTTGTGGATTTAAGGTCGATATTAGGGACGTTAATAAGGTTAATGAAGTTATGAAATGTATTACTGAAAAATTTGGTCAAATTGATATTGTGGTTAATAACGCTGGAGTATGCCGATTAAATACATTTTTAAAGACAACTGACGAGATGCGTGACTTTCATTTTGATATTAACATTAAGGGGACCTGGAATGTTACCAAAGCGGCAATCCCTTATATGAATGGTGGGTCAATTGTCAATCTTTCTAGCGTAACTGGTCCAATGGTTGCAGATAGTGGGGAAGTTGCTTATGCGACGACTAAAGCCGCTTTAATTGGTTTTACTAAAGGTTTGGCGGCAGAACTAGTAGATAATGGTATTAGAGTTAATGCAATTTTACCTGGTTATATTATGACACCAATGGTTGAGGGAATGGCTAAAGAGAGTAATAGTTCAGATCCGGAAAGTGTTGTTAAAGGAATTGCTGCTTTTATTCCCATGAAAAGACTTGGAACAATAGAAGAACTTGGCAATTTAGTAGCATTTTTAGCTAGTGATAGAGCTAGTTATATTACTGGTCAGGGAATTGTCATTGATGGTGGTTCTACTTTGCCAGAGACGATGACAATGGGAGTATAAGAAAAAAGCATTTTTCAGATGCTTTTTTAATATGGTTTAATTTTTAATATTTTTTTATTTTTCCTAAAGATGTTATTTCAACAGGATTAATATTATTGATGTTATATTGTTTAATTTCAGAATTTAAATAGCTATTGAAATAATAGTCGCCAGTATTTAAATTCATAAATACAGTATATTGAGTGTAATCTGGCGAGTTTTTATTAGTCATAACGATTCCCTTAGGAATGGAAACTGTTTTCATTAATTCAAAGCAAGCAAGGGGTGCTTGCTTTTTGTTGTCAGGCAACATTAAAAAGTTTTTTTGAAAAGCAATTCGAACGAATCTTGATGGGGAAGTATAATCACCAGGGATGCCAAGACCCCCAGCACCTTGCCCAAAAGGTTTTAATGGAAAATTACTCCAATTTATTTCTTCAAGTTGATACGGTGAAATGTTCATGTAATTATTTAAGTTAGTGAGATGCCATGAAAAATTGGGACTGTTTGCTAAAACACCGATTGGATTATTGATAATTTCAGTTCCATTAGCTGTTTTTTCAACGGTTATTGTTTGGCCATATTTATCGGATACAATCCAATGTAATGGGGCGATGCTATTGGTTATTTCATCTTGAATGCCAATTATTTCAAGGGTTGGCATTGTTTGAATTACTTCTTTTGTATTGGCACAATTACCTAATAAATAATTAACAACTTCAAGGCTAGCTATATTTTTTTTATTTGTTTTTATTTCTTCACTAAACACAGCATATCCTGGGAAGTATAAGACGGCAACACCTAAACCTTGTTCGTTCATTCCATCGGCAAAAATTATTTTACCAATATTTTGACCAGAACCAATAAATTTATATTTGTTTGTGAATTTGTCGTTAGAAGCAATACTTTGCCATTCATAATCTTTGGGGACGATATAGGTTTCAGGATTTAATTCATGAGAAAAATCCATGGTTCTACCAAAGAGAACCTCATTTTGTTTGGAAATTAAAGATACTGCAGTGCACATAATAACAACTCCTTTATAGAATTTATTCTTAATTTGTTTAAAGCATGTAAAAAAGATTCAGTTTTTTGAATCTTTTTATTCCACAGTTTTAACGGTTGGGACAGCATCGTCTAGAGCATATTTACTATTCGATGGTTCAGTTCCTTTTATATAATATAGAACTTTTGCTTTATTGCCATTAGTAGCAATTTTACCGCTTACAGGATCGATGGCGACGCCAACAACATTATTTGGTGTTTTATACCAGTTATCTTTTTTATCTTTTAAATAACCTTCCATAATATCAACCCAAGTGTTTTTAATGTTGGAGCTGTCTTTACTATCAACAGGACTGTTATCATCATAGCCGGTCCAAAGACCAACTAAGAGATCTTTGTTATACCCAAAGATTAGGTTATCGGTATCGGTAGTTCCACTTTTAATAGCGTATTTTTTAGTCATTTTAGGAGAAATGTTATAACAAGTTGGAACGCTATAGTCGACAAATTCTTTAGCTGAAGTAGTTGTTAGTAGCTCGTTTAAAACATAAACGGTGTTTTTATTTAAAACATTTTCAGGATCTGGCTTGTATTCATAAAGAACGTTACCTTCCATATCTGTTACTTTACTTATGAAGTATGGCTTTACTTTATATCCTTCATTGGCTAAAGCTGCATATCCTTGCATCATTTGCATCATGTTTATTTCTTCGGCCCCTAAGGCTAGTGAAGGAAGTTCACTAACTTTTTTATTGATACCGACGCGTTTTAAAATGTTGGCTAAATTATTTTCGCCGAGGAATAAGTGGGTTTTAACTGCATATATATTGTCTGAATAAGCAATGGCGGCAGCCATGCTTATTGGTTTGTCTGGATATTTATCATCATAATTTTTTGGTGCATATGTTTTATTGTTTCCAAAAGTGAAGGTGGTTTTTTCACTAGTGAAGGTTGTCGATGCAGTAAATCCGTTTTCTAAGGCTGAGTAATATAAAAATGGTTTAATGGTAGAGCCAACTTGTCTTGAAGCTTTTGTCGCTCTATTATATTGGCTTTTATTATAATCTCGTCCACCAGTGAGGGCTAGAACTTTTCCATTTTCGGGGTCCATGGCGACGCCAGCTAGTTCAATCTTGTCGTTAGTTATGTTTTTATTAGCGCTTTCTTCTAATATTTTTTGAGCCTTAGGATCTAGGTTGGTATATATCTTAAGACCACCGGTATCGAGAAATGAAGCAGGTATAGAATCAATTTTTTCTAATTCATCCATGACAGCATCTTGATAGTAACGCATCATTTTAAGAGAATCTTGTTCTTCGTTACTTTGATAAGTAAGATTGGTACTATAAGCTTCATCAGCTTCTTCCTGGGTAATATATTTATTTTTCACCATAGAATCTAAGATGACTTTTTGCCTACTTTTAGCTTTCTTTTCATTAACAAGCGGGGAGTATACACTAGGATTTTTAGGAATGCCAGCAAGGATAGTAGCCTCAGCTAGATTTAATTTTTTCGCGCTTTTGCCGAAATAGTATTGAGAAGCATTTTCAATACCAAAGATACCACCATAATTAATTGTGTTTAGGTAACCTTCAAGGATTTCATCTTTACTATAATGGGTCTCTAGTCTAATAGTTAACCAGGCTTCTTTAATTTTTCGTTCCCAAGTTTTATCAAAATCTAGAAAGAGGTTTTTTGAATATTGTTGGGTGATAGTGGAAGCGCCTTGGGATTTATTTCCAGAGGTAGTGACGATAAAAAGAGCTTTGGCAATTCTTAAATAGTCAAAACCGTGGTGTTTATAGAAGTTTTTATCTTCAACAGAGACGGTAGCATTGACGAGATTTTTGGAAATATCATCTAATTTGATCCAATCTTCACTAGCTGTACCAGTATACAAATCGCCATTGGCGTCATATAAGTAGTAACCGTTGGCTCCATCAATCGCAAGTTTCGGAGTGATTCTCGCATATAAATAAATTCCAAAGTAAACTGCGATAAAAAAGAGAATAATGCTTAGAAAAATTATAAGCTTTTTGTGCTTTTTCATGCGATCACTCCATTTCTAAACTTATTATTGGAAAAAAATTGAAAATTATGAGTAAAAAAAATACCAAATATGATATAATTTTGTCATCGGATGTGAGTTTATGAGTAAAATAAGTATAAAGTCAGAGCTTAAATCAAGCAATGAGTGTCATATTTATGAAGGTAAAGCTATTATGAAAGATAATAAAATTACTTATAATGACGAAGGAATAATGACAACTATTTTCCTTGATGATACAATTTGGCTTTTGAGAAAAAAAGATTATGAGATTAAATTGGGCTTTTTTCATAATTCAAAAATAAAAGGAACATATATTATTCCAGAAGGTGAACTTTTGGTGGAAACAGAGACAAAAGATTTTAAAATTCTGGAAAATGGTATAAAAATCAAATATAATTTAATGATAAATAATGCATTTATAGATGATTTTGAATTAAATTTAGATTATTCTATTGACAGCTAGTGAAAATACATATAAAATGTTCTAAGAATTAATAACTTAACTTGGAGGAGGACGTATATGAAATTAGATAAAATGCCTAAAGAGGAGTTAGAATTATATTCCTATATAGATTTAACTAAAATGATTTTGGAAGAAGAGGGTAGCCCTTTAAATACCCCAACTATTTTTAAGAAAATTTGTTCATTATTAGAAATGTCAGATAGTGAATATGCAGATAAAATTGGTGATTATTATACTTCTTTAACGACTGACAAAGATTTTGTATTATTAGATGATGGCAATTGGGATTTACGTGATCACCATCCAGTAACAGTTATTTTAGATGATGAAGAAATCGATGATGAGCTTGAGGAAACTTTGGAAGAAGAGGAACTTGAGGAAGAGATTATCGAAGACGATTTAGATGATATTGATGAAGACGATATTGAAGACTTAGATGACGATGAGGATGAAGAAGAGTTAACAATTATTTCAGAAGAAGAATTAGAAGACTAATTCTTTTTTAATGATATAATGATGGGAAAAGCTTTTATATTAGGAAATCTACTTAGGTTGAGTACTTTTTATTTGCATCACCACGTAAAATATAGTATAATTGAAAACGGTTAAAAGGTGATAAAATGAAAGAAAGATTACAAGCAATTGAAGAAAGATATAATGAGCTTACTTTGGAATTAAGTAAGCCAGAAGTTTTAAGTGATATTAAAAAAACAATGGAATTATCTAAGGAGCAGGCTTCACTTAAGGAAGCCTATGAGACTTATCAAGAATATAAGTATTTAAATAGTGATTTAAAAGATGCGGAAGAATTAGTTAAGGATAGTGAACTTGGTGAGTTTGCTAAGGAAGAAATTCAAAGGCTAAATAGTGAAATCGCTGATTTAGAAGCTAAAATAGAAGTTATATTGTTACCAAAAGATCCTAATGATGAAAAGAACGTTATTGTGGAAATTAGAGGAGCTGCCGGTGGTGACGAGGCTAACATATTTGCTGGTGATTTATACCGTATGTATAGTAAATATGCTGAAAAAGAAGGCTGGAAGTTAGAAGTACTGTCAGAAGAACATTCTGACATGGGTGGTTTTCCATTAGTTGAGTTTATGGTTAAAGGAACAAGCGTTTATTCTAAACTAAAATATGAAAGTGGAGCGCACCGCGTTCAAAGAGTTCCAGTTACGGAAACGCAGGGACGTGTACATACTTCAACAGCTACAGTAGTGGTAATGCCAGAAGCTGAAGAAGTAGATGTAGAAATTAAACAAGGCGATTTAAGAATCGATGTTTATCGTAGTACAGGTGCAGGTGGTCAGTGTGTAAATACAACAGATAGTGCGGTTCGTATTACACATATGCCATCAGGGATAGTGGTTACTTGTCAAAATGAACGTAGTCAAATTCAAAATAAAGAAAAGTGTATGCAAATGCTTAGAACACGTCTTTATGAAGAAGAACTTCGTAAAAAAGAAGAAGAGCTTGGAAATGAAAGGCGCAGTAAAATTGGAACTGGCGATCGTTCTGAAAAGATTAGAACATACAATTATCCGCAAAATAGAGTAACCGATCATCGTATTGGCTTTACAACTAAGAATTTAGACAGAGTTATGGAAGGTAATTTAGACGAAATTATAAATGCCTTAATTACTGAAGACCAAAACAGGAAGTTACGCGGTGAATAATGACGGATATTGAATACCTGAAAAAATATTTCCCTGGGAAATTAGAAGATGGGATTAGAATGCTTGAAGAAGGACTGCCTGTACAATATATTGTAGGCAATGTAAATTTTTATGGTAATACAATTAAGGTTAATCCTGATGTTCTAATACCGAGGTTTGAAACTGAGCTTTTGGTTTCAAAAACAATAGATTATATTAAGGAATATTTTGATAGAGATGTTAAAATATTAGATATTGGAACTGGTAGTGGTGCAATTGCGATTGCTTTGAAAAAGTCTTTGGATGCCGAAGTTGATGCGGTAGATATTTCAGCTAAAGCTTTAGAAACGGCTAAAATAAATGCTGATTTAAATTCAGTAAATATTAACTTTTTTGAAAGTGATATGCTTGATTCTGTTGTGGATAAATACGATGTAATTATTAGTAATCCACCATATATTAGATATGACGAAGAAATTGAGGATATTGTGAGAAATAATGAACCGGCTATTGCTTTATTTGCTGGTGAAAATGGATTAGAATTTTATGAGAAAATATTAAAAAATGTAGCGATGAGATTAAATGAAAAAGCAATAATCGCCTTTGAAATTGGAAAAGATCAAGGCGAAGACATTACTAGAATTGCTAAAAAGTATTTTAAGGATGCGAAGGTTAAAGTGGAAAAAGATTTACCCGGATTGGATCGTTATTTATTTATATTTATTTAAAGTTACAATTGATATGTAAAATCATCTTCAAAAACGGATGATTTTTTTGTAATTTCTTTACATTAAAAAAAATTTTATTAAATTGACAAATGGTTAAAATATGCTATAATAATCACAGACAGGAGGGGTATTTATGACCTTGGAACAACGTATCGCCTATTATGTGGGGCAAGGTATGGATTTGATGTCGGCGAGAAGAAACGCTGAAGAGGACATAAGACAAAGATTATCTGAAATTAGAGAAAATAATAATAATATTAGAACGGCAGAAGGTGAAAGACAAGAGGCATTAAGAAATGCGGGAAGTGCGTTTGGGAATGTAGAAGTTGTTGGAAACGATAATAATATTGAAGGTGTTAATACTGATGGAATTATTGTTGATGAAAGAACGGCTCTTGAGGGTGATTTATCAAGAGTTCATGAGATGATTTCAAACGCTGAACAAGGATATTTGCGTGATCAATATTTGAATGAACGTAATAACCCAGCGCAACCTTCTATTAGTGAGCAGTTAAAACAACTTCAGGAAAAAGAGGCTGAAGTTAGACAAAGATTATCTGAAATTAGAGACAACAATAATAATATTAGAACAGCGGAAGGTGAAAGACAAGAAGCATTGAGAAATGCGGGAAGTGCTTTTGGAAATATTGAAGCAATTACTGACAATATTGAAGGTATTATTGCTGACGAAAGAACAGAGTTGCAAAACGAATTAACTCAACTTTTAACTAGTCAAAGTGTTTTAGCTGCACAATTACGTCAGGAAAAAATTGAACAAGATAAACTAGCCCGTCAATCTAGACTTGATGAAGTAAATAAGAAAGCAGCGTTAAATGAAGCTTATAAATTTTTTACTTATTTAGATACGGCTACGACAAAAGGTTATGATGTTAGCGGATTAAGTAGTGATGAAGTTCTTAATTTGTATAGTAATTTTAGAAATGATGAAAATTATCGTGCAAAATATGAAGAAACTATGGCTAGAATGCAAACAGAAGATAGGGAAGTCATTATTCCTAATGATGCAATTAAGGATGAGCAAAGTCCAATTCAACAAGATTCAGAAGAAGTTAAACCTAGTGCTTTTGCTACACATCTTTATGCTGGTGGAAATAATCCGATGTTTGAAAATTTAGAGGCTGCAATGGCTTATGCTGCTGCACACCCTGAATTAGAAGAGTCTTGGACAAAAGATAACGAAGTTCAAAATAAGAGAGAAGAAGAATTTGACCCAACACATGCACTTCCACCAGATGATGAAATGCCACCTGAAACAGCGCAAGTAGGGGAAAGTAAAGATGCACCTTTATCTAAAATCGAAAAGTTTAAAACATGGATTAAAGCCCACAAAAAAGGATTAATTATTGGTGCTGTTGTTTTAGCTGGTGTGGTAGTGGCAGCAGGAATTTATTCAATGGTAACAGGAGATACTTCGGCTGTACAACAGGCAGTACAAACAGCAGGAACACAATCAGTTCCAGACGAGCAAGTTGTTCAAGCCACTCAAATGTATGATCCTAGTGTCGATATGTCACAGTTGAATAATATATATAGTGATGCATATAGTGCTTCAGCAGGGGTAGATGGCTTTCAATTTGATCAAAGTGCAGGTCAGGTATATACAGGAGATTTCTTTAATCCTGATACCGGACAATACGCTGGAGTAGATACTAGTACTCTTACGACAGATCAAGTTCAGCAATTAGGTGAACAAGGTTATACAGTTCCTTTATATACAAATGATCCAAGTATGATGGCTGCTGATGGTAATACAATTGCCAATGCTGGTGCAGCGACAGGATTTGGCGGACCTACTAGGTAGATTGGAGAATTATATGAATAATGAGGGTTATAAAGTAGTTAAACTAGCAGATGGAACAAAATGGTTTGTTACTTCTGAAGTAATATATCAAAACGGAAGATATCAATATATGATTGGTTTAAGTGAGAATGAAGAAGAATTTCTTGAAAAAGCTCAAGTTATGAGAGTTTATCATTATCAAAATCAAGAATACTTTGATTTAGTTAAAGATCAAGATTTATTAAAAGTTCTCGTGCCAATGTTAATGCCAGAGGCAAAAGAGTATATTGATAATCCAGACAAACTTAAAGAACTAATGGAAGATTAGTTCTTTTCTATTGCTTTGATAACGGGAAACTAGTATAATTTAAGCAGAGGGAGTTTGGTAGAATGAACAACTTGACAGTTTTGGAAGTTAGTTTGTTAGAGTATATAAGGGGTAATAAAAAGAAGCTTAATATTGGTGACTTAAAAACATTTTTTAAGGTTGATTACGACGAAATGGCTTCTTTTTATGATGCTTTAAAACACTTGCAGTTACAAGGCGAAATATTTTTGGACTATAAAGGTTGCTATAGAACACTTGATAAAGAAAAAATGGCTGTAGGTCAGGTGTTTTTTAAAGGCAAATATTTTTATGTTAAAGTTAATGGTCAGGATTTTTATGTAAAAAAAGCAAATTCAAATGGAGCTTTATGTGGTGATACAGTTTTACTCGATGATTTTGTTTTACGTGAGTATGAAAGTGGTAGTAGGTTATTAGCGTCTGTTAGATCGGTCTTAAAAAGAGATACTGGACTTGTTGTGATGGAAAGTAAAGATGGCAAATTAAAACCAGTTGATTCAAGAATTGCAATAGAAGTGGATTTTCCCGATGAGTTGCCTAGATGTATTTATTATGGAGTAAAGGTTGGAACTGATTTGGGTTTAGAAGGTTATGAAGTTTTAGATATAAAAGAAATAGGAAGTAAATTTGATAAAAGCACTTTTGAAAAGGCAATTATTTTTGAAGGTGGATTTGTAGCACACTTTCCAGAAGCAGTGGAAAATGAAGCTCTTTCTTATCAATTTGACCAAGAAGTTCGAAGACGTAATAGGGGTGGGCACAGGACTTTATTACTTGAAGAAGACGGTAAGCTAAATCATCAGAATGCTTTTTCAATATTTCAAAATGATAATGGTAATATTGTCTTGGAATTGCATGTTCCTGATATTGCTTATTATGCTAATCCAATTATTTTAGATGAGGCAATAAAGCGTGGAGTAAAATTTGATTTAGATGGAAAAATTCCTATATATCCAGATATTATAGAAAATAGTTTATGCTATTTTTCAACTAACCATGATTGTTTATCAAAGACTTGTCAGGTAGAATTTACACCCGCAGGAGAAATTGTAGGGCAAAAATTTTATGATGGCGTAATTAAAATTGATGATGAAGTTTCAGAAAAGGATACAACCGAAGAAGTTTTACTTTTAAAAGAAGTGGCTCGTAATTTCGAAACCCAAAAATCACTTAATCAAACCGTTAGGGAAGCTGTGGATAAGGTTATTGCTTCAACATATTCATGGTATGATGTTCCTTTAGTGTATCGTGGGAAGTTGAAAGTGTTTACTTACCCAACTAGTGGAGATCAAATAACTGACTTTTCTTCACCTTTAGATAGAAGTACTGGTGTATTAGTTCAGTTATTGTTAGAAAGGTATAGTAATGGTAATTTTGAAGTTAGTGATTTAGAAGAAAAAATTAATTATGCTTTAACAATTATGGAAGAAAGAGAAGAAAGATTTACTAGAACAAAAAGAAGATTAGGTGCCTTGAGGGCCGAACGAGAAATTTCTTTGTCGCCAAAAGAAAAGAAGAAAGCTTCTAAAAAAGAAGGGCCACTAAAAGAGCACAGGCCTTCAGATGCAGTATGGGGCGAAGAAAAGTTTGGTGATGCTTTTCTTAGTATATCAAATAAGTTTTCAGTTGATGACTGTTTGGCTGACATTAGTGTTTCAGGTGACGATGTGATTAATTTCGGTGAGCCAGATTTAAGTAACAGGCAGTCACTTATTGATTGCTGGTTAGCTGATGTAGAAGTACCTAGTGGTGAAGTTGATTTGGGTACGGTGAAAAAGCTTTAACTAAAGCTTTTTTTCTATTGTAAAGGAGGAAAATGTTGACACTTTTATTTGTGGGGAGTGGTGTCTATCTCCTTAAAATGTTACCTTTAGTTTTTTAATACAAACGATTACTTTGCGTATAAACTACATTATGTGATGTAAAATAGAAAAGCTTAAAATAAAAACAAGTGATTTAGTCTTTATCCGAACAAGAGTATGTGCTATAATGAAAATAGGTGATTGATATGCATGATAAATTAGATTTACTTTTGGAACAAATTAAACTCACGGACGATGATAAAAAATATTTTGAAGGCGGAAAATTACAGAAAATTATCTGTAATAAAAATAAAGATAATTATGTATTTTTAGTCGAGCTAGAGTCAGTTTTACCTCTAGGTGTTTTTTTGAATTTTAGTAATCTTTTAAAAGAAGGATTTAAATGTGCGAAACATGTATCTGAAAAGTTGACATGCTCTAAATTTGAACTTGAAGATATAGCAGATTATTATAGATATTATTTAAAGGATTATAGTAAAAATGCTCCTTTACTTGAAATCTTTGTTAATAGTAATTTAGTATTAGAAGAAAATAATTTAGTTATTGAAGTGGCTAACACAGCGGAAGAAATGAAGTTTAATAGTATTTTAGAGGATTTAGAAACTAAACTTAATAATGCAGGATTTGATATTAAAATAAAGATTAAAATAGATGAAGAACGTTCAGAGGAAATTCGTAAGGAAATTGAACTTTCAAAGACTAGTGAGGTACCAAAAATCCCCAAAAAAGAAAGTCCAATTATCATGGGTAGAGAAATTAAAAGTAAAGTCATGGATATTAGTAATTTAAGCTTTGAGTTAGACGATGTAACTATCGAGGCTAAAGTGTTTGGAAAAGAATTATTTGAATCATCAAAAAGTGATTTTAAGATAATAACTTTGAAAGTTTATGATGGTACTGATAGTATGTACTGTAAGATTTTTTGCCGCGATTCTGAAGATTTTCATAAATATGATAAGAGACTAAAAGAAGGCATTTATTATAAAATCAGAGGTTATACTAAAAATGATAAGTACTCTGGAGAAATTGTTTTAAATGCGAGAGAAATAAATACTTCTTCTAGAAAAGATGAAATTAGAGTAGATGAAGCGGCAGAAAAAAGAGTAGAATTACATGCACACACTAAAATGAGTCAAATGGATGGTATTACCGATGCAAAAACATTAGTTAAAACGGCATATGCTTGGGGGCATAGGGCAGTAGCAATTACCGATCACAATGGGGTTCAATCTTTTCCTGATGTTTATCATACGGTATGTGACATTAATAAGAAAAACGAAGGTGAACCATTTAAAGCTTTATATGGAACTGAACTAACTTTGATTGATGATTCAGTGGATATTGTTTTAAGGCCAACTGATGATGAATTACTTAAAACAACTTATGTTGTCTTCGACTTTGAGACTACAGGTTTTAATGCTGGTGGAGCTGATTCGATTATTGAAGTTGGAGCGGTTAAGATTTGTAATGGAGAAATCATTGATAGATTTTCCGAATTGATTGATCCAGGAAGGAAATTGCCAGCTAAAATTACAGAGATTACTAATATAACTGATGAAATGTTAGTGGGTAAGGATAATGAAGAAGCGGTAATTGGTCGTTTTAAAGAGTGGTTTGGCGATTTGCCAGTAGTTGCTCATAATGCAAAATTTGATATTTCATTTTTAAAAATGGCGTATGAGAAATATGGTTTTGGCGAATTTAACAATACAGTTATTGATACTTTAGAATTATCTAGAACATTGGATAATAATTTCGCACGTCATGGTTTATCAGCGTTAGTTAAACGTTATGAAGTGCCTTGGGAAGAAGATGCGCATCACCGTGCAGACTACGATGCTGAGGGAACGGCTTTAGTTTTTCATAAAATGCTTAAGAAATTAGAATCACGTAATTTTGAGAAAATTAGTGATTTAGATAAATTAGTATCAAAGGATGAAATCCATAAATATGGAACATCTTATCATGTTAATTTGATTGCTTTAAACCGAGTTGGATTAAAGAATTTGTTTAAAATTGTGTCTTTGGCTAATACTAAATATTTATATAAAACGCCAAGAATTTTGCGTAGTGAAATTACTAAACACCGTGAGGGATTATTGATTGGTAGTGGTTGTTATGAAAGTGAAATTTTTAGACAAGCGCGAAGTAAGTCTGACGAGGAATTATCTAATTTAATTAATTTCTATGATTATGTAGAAGTACAACCAATTGATGTTTATGATCATTTAATTCAAATGAATGACTTTGGTAATAAAGCTGAGCTTATGGAACATCTTAAGAAAATCATTAGGGTTACTAAGGAAGCAGGTAAACTTATTGTGGCAACTGGTGACGTACATCACTTGAGCCCTGACGATCGTATTTACAGAGAGATAATTGTTAACCAAAAAGTCCCAGGTGGCGGAAGACATCCACTTTCTAGAAAGAATATTACGCAAATACCTAGCCAATATTTTAGAACAACTGATGAAATGTTAGAGGCTTTTAGTTTTTTATCAGAAGAAGAAGCGCGCGAACTAGTTATTGATAATCCTAATAAAATTGCGGATATGGCTGAGGTTATTGAGGTTATTATCGAAACTGGAGGTATTCCTTTTGCGCCAAAGATTGAAAATTCTGTTGGTCAAACTTTAGACTTAGTATATGGAAAGGCTAAAGCAGTTTATGGAGATCCGCTTCCTTATTTAATTGAGGAGCGTTTGGCTAGCGAATTATATGGTGATGAGCCTTTTAAAATAATTAAGGAAGAAACTTCTCCAGATGGGTTATCAGAAGAAGAGTATAATAAGATTATTTATAATAAATTACACGAGCTAATGCTTGCTGGTTATGATGCGGTTAAAGAATTAGTGGGTAATTATATTAGAAAAAAAAGCGATAAAGAATTAACTGATGAAGAAGTGGATAAAGAAATTAACTCTAAGCTTACAGCGATTATTGGAGCTAATTTTGACGTTATTTATTTGATTGCTCAAAAACTTGTTAAAAAATCAAATGATGATGGTTATTTGGTTGGTTCCCGTGGTTCTGTTGGTTCATCTTTTGTAGCAACGATGATGGGAATAACTGAAGTAAACCCACTTCCACCTCATTATGTATGTCCTGAATGTAAACATAGTATATTTGAGTTAGATGGAGAATCTTTAGGAAGTAATTATGCTAGTGGGTATGACTTGCCTGATTATAAATGCCCAAAATGTGGTCATAAGATGAATAAAGACGGTCATGACATGCCATTCGCAACTTTCTTAGGCTTTCATGCTGATAAAGTACCTGATATTGATTTGAATTTTTCGGATTTAAATCAAGCGGCAGCTCATGAATATACTAAGGTATTATTTGGAGAAGATAATGTTTATCGAGCAGGAACGATTGGTACTGTTGCTGATAAAACAGCGTTTGGTTATGTTAAGGGATATTGCGAAGATAAAGGAATTATGATGAGAACAGCTGAAGTTGAGCGCCTGGCTAAGGGTTGTACAGGTGTGAAAAGAACCACTGGTCAGCATCCGGGTGGAATTGTTGTTATTCCGGGATATATGGATGTCTTTGATTTTAGTCCTTTCCAATATCCTGCTGATGATGTAAATTCAGCTTGGCGTACAACGCATTTTGATTATCATGCTATCGACCAAGATGTTTTAAAATTGGATATTTTGGGACATTCTGGTCCAACTAAATTACGTATGATTCAAGATTTAACGGGTATTGATGTTACAACAGTACCATTAGATGATAAAGAAACAATGGAAATATTTGTATCAACTAAACCTTTAGGGGTAACACCTGATCAAATAATGTCAGAGGTTGGGACTTTAGGTATTCCAGAGTTTGGAACACCATTTACAATTGGCATGGTTAAAGAAACTAGGCCGAAAACCTTTGCTGAACTTACTAAAATTTCAGGACTTTCTCATGGTACTGATGTTTGGAATGGTAATGCAAAGGATTTAATTGATAATAATATCGTTCCATTCAGTGAGGTAATTGGGTGTCGTGATGATATTATGGTTTATTTGATGTATCATGGGCTTCCAGCAATAAGAGCTTTTAAAATTATGGAATTTGTTCGTAAAGGTAAAGCTAGTAAGCTTCCAGAAGAATGGGCGTTATATAAGAAGGAATTACAAGACGCAGGAATTGATGATTGGTATATTAGTTCATGTGAGAAGATTAAATACATGTTTCCAAAAGCTCATGCGGTGGCTTATGTTATTAATGCTTTTAGATTAGCGTATTTTAAAGTTCATCGTCCAGGAATTTACTATGCTGCACAATTTTCAGTGGAGTATGTTGACTTTGATGTTGAGGCAATGATTAAAGGTTACGATGCGGTTAGACAAAAAATGGTTGAAATTATGGAAAAAGGGTATAGTGCGACTAATAAGGAAAGCAGTATACTTGAATGTTTAAAACTTTCATTAGAAGCGTTAGCTCGAGGTATTACTTTTGGACCAATTGATGTTAATAAGAGTGATGCTTTGAATTTTGTTTTAACGGAAGATGAAAAAACTTTAATTCCGCCATTTAGAGCTATCGATGGTCTTGGCGATGTTGTTGCTAAAAACATAGTGGCAGAACGTCAAAAAGCACCTTTTCTTAGTATTGAAGATTTACAAAAACGTGCTAAGATATCTAGTACTTTGATTGAAAAAATGCGAATGATGGGTATTTTAGATGGTATGGATGAATCTAGTCAATTAAGTTTATTTTAACAGCTGAATAATTCAGCTGTTTTTGTGTTAAAATAATTGACAATAGGGGGGGGGGG
>ENA-OPBM01000900-OPBM01000900.1-human-gut-metagenome-genome-assembly--contig:-NODE-900-length-20841-cov-5.903060_pt1 | contig 20841 bp, 18 predicted proteins | sample MGYA00241069_ERZ501454 | MGnify/ENA primary metagenome ERZ501454 (study PRJEB25962, sample SAMEA2042625) | human gut metagenome | biome: human gut; feature: human-associated habitat; material: faeces... | reverse complement strand
CGACACAGTGTCCGGTATGGGAAAGGTTGTTTTTAACTGATGGTCCTCTCAACAGTACCAGGATCTCTGGATTTTTCTATCATGTAGTTGTTTCAACGGATAACTTGGACTTCCGCCTCTGATCCGCCTTTCATTCACAATAAGAACATTCCGTTCTACTTTAAATATGATAGATTTAGAAAAAAAATTTTTTCACATATAAAAAAATGAGCCTAAATTAATAGGCCCTTACATTTTGCTTTGATGGCACAAACAGGATCACCGACATTATAAAAACAAACAACAAATATTTTTTCCATTTTTTCATAATGATTCTCCTTTCAAAAAAAATACTTCATATTAAATATGAAAGATTGAAAGGCAAAAAAAAGACGGTCATTTGACCGCCATTCTTACATTATATTAAATCCCCGAAATCCCAAATTTCTCTCTCATTCTCCCCAGAAATTTCAGGCATGACTTCTATGTCTTTCTCCATTTCTTTTTCGATATCATCAATGTCATCATCATTCAAAGTAAGATCAATGTGATCAGACGACTCTTTTTTACATAATTTTGATAATTTTGCAATCACAATTGTGATTCCTCCTACAATGGCAGCAGGGATTAAAATTTTTTTGATATGTTTCATTTTTTTTACTTCCTTTCTTTTTGCTTAAAAAAAAATCTTATATTTCAAATATGAGATATTTGCACAAAAAAAAAGAGGCATGACATAAATCATGCCCCACTCTTATATAAGAGCAGCCTCGTCGGCCAAAAATTATTTAATTTTTACCTTTCTGGAATTGTTCCAACTTCCATAAATCCTTGTCTTACCAACCTGTTTGTAAGCTCGGATCTTCACATATACTTGTTTTTTACGTTTCAATCCTTTGATCTTATACGTTGTTTTCTTGGAAACCTTGTATTTGGAAGATTTAAAGTTTTTCTTATAAGAGTAACGAATCTGATATCCAGTAACGCCACCACCATTTTTTCTAATATAAAGTGTTGCTGTTTTCTTACCAGATTTTACTTTCTTTAAAGAAGCTTTCTTTGGAGCGATCTTAAATGTTTTTGTAATTGTTCCCTGGTGATTGCCGGTTCCAATGATCTTCATTGTGACGATTCCACAGTTTTTATTATTACTATAAGTAATCTTGTAGTCTCTTCCTTCTGTTAAAACCTCATTACCAGATCTTACGATCACTTTTCGAGTGATATTCTTTCCATTATAAATCGCATTTTCTGGATCTGTTGCGCTCGTAAGAGATTCCTTTTTAGTTTCTGTTGTAGAATCATTATGAGAAGGTTTCGTATCTTCAGATGGTATTACAGGAGTTTCTGTTTTATGGATCGTGAAAGTATAACCTAAGCTGCATCCTTTATAATCTCCTAATCCAGTGATCTCAACTTTTGCTGTCCCTGGATTGATATTGTTGGAATATGTAATCTTATAATCAGTATCTTCTTTTAAAACAACATTCTGATGATCAGATACAACTTGTCCAATATCAAATTTTACTTCTTTTCCCGTCCATTCTAAAGTTCCTAAGTTTTGCCCATTTTCATATCGACCGCTATGGAATGTTTTGTTTTTGATCGTATAATGATATATTTTTTCAGTCCCTTCAAATTGTCCCATTCCTATTACTTTGACTGTTGCAGTTCCAGGATCTACATTATCAGAATATCTGATCATATAATCAGTTCCTTCTACTAATGCACGATTGCAATGTTTACATTTTAGATTTTCTGGATGCTTTCGGATTTCTTCTCCTGTCCATTTAAATGTTCCAAGGGAAGCCTCTTCATCTAACTTTTCATCATAAAATCCGCCATATCCACAGTCCTCTTCGATTTCAAATGAAAACTCATAAGAATTATCTTTGTATTCTCCAAGTCCTGTAACTTTTACTGTAGCAGTACCTGGTTCTACATTGTTACTGTAAGTAACCGTATAGTCTTTATTCGCTTCCAGACGTTTTCCAGATGCATCTACAACAGTCCCAATATCATATTTTGATTCTTTTCCCGTCCATTTGACCTTTCCTAAAGAATCTCCATTTTTATGATTTTCTACTGTAAATGTTTTATGTCCAATCGTGTAAGTGAAGCTCTGTTCGTAACCCTTATATTTTCCAATTCCAGTAACTTTCATTGTCGCTTTACCAGGATCGATGTTGTTACTGTATTGAATGATATAATCATTACCAATTTCTAATTCTTTATTGCAATGTTTACATAAAATTTTTCCAAGATAAGGCTGTACATCAGATCCTGTCCAATCAAATTTCCCTAAATCTGTGCCATTTTGATGCATTTCTGCATAAAATCCGCCATATCCACAGTCTGGTTCGATCGTATAAGTGAAATTCAGCTCGCATCCCTTGTAATCATTGATTCCGATTATTTTTATGGATGCTGTTCCTGGTTCAATATTATCTGTATATTCGACCTTATAATCTTTTTCTTTTTCTAAAACTGTTTCATTATGATCGGACACAATATTTTCTGGAAGATAATTTACTTCTTTTCCAGTCCATTTCACAGTTCCAATATTATCATGGTTTTGATGATGATTTAGATGAAATGTTCGATGTTCGATCGTGTAAGTAAAACTCTGCGCATATCCTTTGTATTTTCCAATACCTTTTACTGTAACAGTAGCTGTTCCAGGATCTATATTATTCTTATGTTTCAGTTCATAATCTGTCCCTTCAGTTAATTCCTTTTTACAATGTGAACAACGAATTATCCCAGGATTCTTTCTAATCGGATCGCCTGTCCATTTTACAGAACCTAAGTCACTTTTGTCACTTGCATTTTCCACATAAAATCCATTATAACCGCAACTTTCTGTGATCTTATAAATGAACGTTAGATCACATCCTTTATAATCGCCCATTCCGATCACTTTTACTGTAGCTGTTCCAACATTGATATTATCAGAATAAACAAGTTTATAATCAGTACCTTCTTCCAGCACTCGATTATCATAATCAGATAATACGTTTCCGACACTAGGATTTATTTCTTCTCCTGTCCACTCTTTATCATCTAATGAATCGCCATCCTTTTTTCCATCAATATGAAACGTTTTGTTTTCGATGGTATATGTGAAAGTAAGCGAACACTTTGCATATTTTCCAAGTCCTGTGATTTTTACAGTAGCAGTTCCGGGATTCGTGTTATTTTCATATTCCAATTCATAATCTGCTCCCTGTTTTAAAACACTACCGTCATCTTCAGAAACGATATCTCCAATGGAAGGCTTTACAGAACTACCCGTCCATTGAAAACTTCCAAGATCTGTACTGTTTTTGTGATCTTTTGCATAAAAGGCAGAATCTGTCTTTTCGGTCACTAGCTTAATAGACCAGTTTCCAAAATTAGTCCCCATGTCATAGAGATCGTCTAATTCTCCATTGGCATAAATATAGCTTTGTCCTTTTTCTAATGTCGGGATATAAAGTTTTTTTCTGCCATCAGAAATGGATCCCTCAGCTCCAAGACCGGCACTGTCTTCATTACTATCGATCATTACCATGATCGCAGCTTTTTTTACATTGATCTCTTTCGTGATCTTTTCTGTATGATATCCCGGAAAATCTAAGGTCTTTTTCTCTGTGATCGCCTGTTTGTTCCCGATATCTAATGATCCATCATCTTTGACCGGAACATAAAACAACTGATATTGTGCTCCTGTTTCTGCTTCATAAAATGTTACTTCTTTTAATTTCTCTCGTTTCTTCAAAGAAAAAGAGTTGATAAATCCGACTTGTGAAGTTCCATCATAAGTTACCTGAGGATAAAGCGCTCCGCTTTCATCCAGGTTGTAGATTGTATCATCATCACTGACTTCTTCATAGCTTCTGATCGTACAGGAAGGGATCAATGATTTATCCTGATAAGATACCCAGAAATATCCGTTATCTCCAATATTATTTCCCCAACTATTTCGAACCAGCCATGCTCCATTTTTAGTCACACCCTTAAAATGATCCGCACTGTAATCATCATCCCATCCTACGATCAGAACTTCGTGATTCGAATCATTTCGTGCATTATCGTCATTATTGTAATAAGACACCTTGTCTTTCTGGATCATACTACTGTCCCATGTGATTCCACAGGTAACACTTCCATTATTATAAACTGCCTGTTTTACTGTATTGACGGTTTCACTGTTTAAAGCGCCATTTGCATCATCTGTTGTTTTAAAAAACTGTACATCTGTTGCACGATAATTTCCTTTTGCATTTAAAATAGATGGAATGATCTGCAGAGTTGATTTTGTTGTATCATATGGGAAAAGGCTATCTGATACTGGACCGTATCCAGATGTAAAATATCCTGAATACATATATTCATTTCCACCAGTATCTTTACTTGTGATCTGATATCCTGTATCTCCATTTTTCGATAATCTCTGAATCATATGTTCTTCTGAATAATCTGTATTGCTCCCTGTTTTTTTATCCACTGCATATTCAAAGCTTCCTGTCCCTGCAAATGCCCAACAGGTTCCAAATGGGTTTTGATCACGAACGTCTTTTTCCATTGATCCATAATGTACTGGCAACTGTGCTGCTTTCTTCAATTTTGACTTAGGATTTGTCGCATAAGATTGTCCTGCAGGTTTAATATATCCATATTTTGAAGCTTTTGAATTTTTTACTTCTACTTCAAATTTTGAATTGCTGTTTGTATTTTGTGATGCTTTCACTAAGACTGTTGGCGGCATCTGATTGAGACACATGCTCATTGCTAATCCTGTTACTAATAATCGCTTTCGTATCATTTACTTTTACTCCTCCTGTTATTTTCTATTTTACGAAAAATCACAATTTTTGTCCATCTTTCTTCTATCTTAAATATGAAAGATTTATTCATTTATTTTTTTCACATATAAGATTTTTGTCCAAAAGAAAAAAGAGCCTGTTATGACTCCTTTTTCTCCAGAATATTTTGCAATTCATAATAATAATCAGAAGGATTTGCATCTTTTCCTCGAAACATACTTGTTGTGATAACAAATAAGCGTTCTTTTGCTCTCGTCATACCAACATAAAACATCCTTCGCTCTTCTTCTAATTCCGGTGTTGTTTCTGCTTTTTCATAAGGGGTGATCCCTTCGTTGACATCGATCATAAAGACGACTTGATACTCTAATCCTTTACTTCCATGCATGGTTGTTAGATTGACTGCGTCTTTTTCTTCATCAATGGAAACTGTTCTTTTGATGGTTGCGGTATATTCTTTTGCACGTTGCTGCCATTCTTTCATGGAATCACATTCTTTTGAATCTTCTTCCAGATCATTTAGAATTTCTAATAAAAGAGTTTCATCTTCCCCTTTATATTCTGCATAAGAGATCAATCCTTCTTCATAATTTAATGTTCTTTTGATATATCCAACCTGTTTTTTGAAATCTAACACCTTTAATTTTCGGATCTTTCTTTCTACAGCTTCAATATTCTTTTTGATATATGGTTTTCCATGATCAAATCCCCACTGCTTCAGATCATCTAAAGATTTGCATTCTTTAAAAGCATCATTTGGAATATAAGCAGTTGGACGTTTTAATGCTCTGGTCCATCGTGCCATGCTTTTGGATCCTTTGGCTAATTCCATAAAGTTAAGAATATCATTGAAGATAAAATGATTGTAGATATTGATCACATCTTCAATCTTTGCCTGAAATGGAATGTCTTTTTTTACTAATTGATCAATCACTGTTTTACTTTCTCGGTTTGTCCGATAGATCACAGCCATTTCAGAGTATGGAACACCTTTTCTGTATAATTCATTGATCTTTTTTATAATCCATGTATTCTGCTCTTTGTCATTTGGTAGCTGCTGTAATTGGATTTTGTATCTTCTTTTATGAAAACTCTTAATATCCTTTGGAAATCTTGTTTTGTTGTACTCAATAAACTTCTTTGATGCGGCAACAATATTACGATCAGAACGATAATTGATATTCAGGACTACCTTTTTCGTCTTTGGATATGTTTTTTCAAAATCAAGCATGATCTCTGGTTTTGCTCCTCGGAAACGATATAAAGACTGATCATCATCTCCGACAACACAAATATTTTTTCTCTTTTCAGCAATCATGTTAAAAATTTCAGCCTGTACATTGTTTGTATCCTGAAACTCATCGATCATGATATAATGGAATGTCTCCTGTACATCTGCTAAAACATCTTCATGCTTTTTTAAGTTATCACGACAACGAAGTAACATATCATCAAAATCGATCTTATGTTCTTTTTCTAAAACTTCCTGATATCCTTTCATCATTTTTTTGACCTGATATTCAGATACATCAAATTTTGAATAATTGATACCTTTCCCATCACAGTTTTTAATGTACCCAATCGCCTTTGCAATATCTGCGATAAATTTATTATAATCTAAAGATGCAAAATCGTATTGTTTTGCCAATGCATATAGAATGCGATATTTTTCATTTTCCTGTATTAATTGGGAATAATCATATCCAAAATAGCTTACTAAAATCTGAAAACAGATAGAGTGAATCGTGCCAAAATGAACGCCAGTATATTGATCTGGATCCTCTTCTTCCAGACATAATTTTTGGAAACGGATACCCATTTCTTCTGCTGCAGATTTTGTAAATGTTACAACAAGAATCTTTCTAGGATCTATATGATGTTCCTCAATTAAATTTTTTGTACGATTTACGATCACTGTTGTCTTCCCGGATCCTGGGCCTGCAATGATCAATAATGGACCTTCTTTATGATGAATTGCTTCTGTTTGTGCTTCATTAAAACTCATTAAATTTCTCCTTTCACTCATGTTTCAATATAAATATGAGATTTTTAGAGAAAATTAAAATTCACATATAAAAAAAAGAGCAGCCTTAGCCACTCCTTTTCTATGAATCATAATGTCATTTCTTCGAAACTTTCAAAATAAGCTTTCCCGTTATTGATCGTAACAGTTTTATTTTGTTCTTTTAGAGCTTTTTTAATCGCCTCATTTTCTGCTCTTATTTCCTGACACTCAATTTTAAGGTCTTTGTATTCAGCAAAGATTTTATTTGCAAATTCTTTGAAATTCGTAAATTCACTTAGCAAAGCCTGTATCATTTCCATATCCGTTGCTTCTTCCGTTACAACTTTAACTGGAGTTTCTTTGATCGGATCGATCACCTCTCCTGAAAGATCAGAGAATGTTTCTGGCAATGTTAAATAAATAATCTCTTTATCTGGATCATATAGAACCCTACAATCAGAACAATCAATTCCTAATCGATTGATAAATTCTTTTGTGATATAAACTTTACGGCCACTTGCTTTTGCAATATAGGATAATTTATCGCCATAAAAATTTTTTAAATGAGTTCCATAAATTTTTCCAAGTTCTCTGATGCTAAAAAGATTTTGAATTTCTTTAGAACCAGCTTTTTTTAACGAAATATACTGTTGTCCATGATTGTAATAAGTTATAACATAATATCCATTCTCTTTTACATCTATGATATTTTTGTTAATATTAGTTCCAAAATTAACTAATTTTTCAAAGTCAATTTCATTATAGATGAGCCTTGTTTTATTTGGAATGGATGGAGTTTTAAATGCTTTTTTTTCACATGCATTTAATCTTCCATTTAAAAAATAAGTATTTTCCCCTAACTGGTATAAGCGACTACTTTTTCCTCTTTCTAAATGATATTTTTTGTATAGATCATTTGGAATTTTGTATTTTCCGTTCTGGTATCCTTTTGAACAATATTTATCTTCTTTTGGAGTGTTGGTCAGTTGAATGATCATTCCCTGTGCAATACAGGTAAACTCCGCATATTCTTTTTCACATGCCTTTAAAAAAATTTGTCCTTGATAATAACTTCTCTGGTCCTTTTTTAAGCATTTTGATAAGTTAATAGTTTTTCCATTGTAGATAATTGTTCTTGTATTTGACATAATTTGTTCTCCTAATATAACTTCTCCCTATAGAAAGCCCTAAAATAATAAATTTTCTCCTATATCATTTTCTTAGCTTAAATAACTTTTTTAAATACCTGAATATCATCGTTCAGCATTTTTTCACTTTTGATAACTTCAAGTAAAAACAGCCCCATCAGATTTTCTAGTTGCTTGTTATCACAAACATTTAGAATCCTTGTCAGAAAATAATTTCCTGTTTCTTTACGGCACTTTGAATTTAAATCACAAATAACTCTTCCAGCTTTTCCCAGAAGCTTTTCAGCTTCACTTTCTTCATCTTTTAAACAAGACTGCAGATACTTTTTTAAATAATTAAAAAAAACATCGATTTCTTCCACTGTTCTTGCGTTTCTAGTGTTTCCTGTAAAGTTTTTAAAATTTTCATAATTAAGCATAATTTGCCTCCTTAAATATTAAATATATTGATTGTTAATTTTTCTCATTTCTTTTAACATACCTGATAGATCTAGCTTCGTCTGATCTTTGATCTTCTGCATGCTTTTGATTTCTTTGCTTTCTCCTTGGCTGATAGTAGCAATTTTTCTTCTTTCTTCGAATGGGTTAAAGAACTCATTTGTGATTTCATCCTTCTGCTCTTTAGGAATTACCAACATTGTTGTTTCGTTCATTTTTTTTAAACTAAAATGATCGCCTCGTTTCATTTTTACATTTTGTAGAAATGTATTCGGAATATACAACTGACGCGCTGGAACAAGATTAAATGCTTCATAACTAAACATATCCTGTTCTTTTTCTTTCCTTGGTAAAGCTCTTAAAGTTTTTTCTGAATGAACTTGATTTAATGGAATCTGTGTGATCTTCATATAAAGTTTTGCACCCTGATAAACATCGACATGGTATCCATGATTTCCTCTAAAAAATGTCAGATCATTTTTCTGAACACTCAGACTATCTTGAGTGCTTCTTACCAATCCACTATTCTGGGTTCTTTTGGATTTCACTCTCATTTCGATTTCTTTTAATGTAGATTTCTTCATTAAAAGATGCTTTCCGCAATCATAGAATGAATAGTAACATCCAAACAGAAGATCCGGCTCATCAACATAAATCTTTAAAGTTGTTTGAGCACTAGGTAATATCTTCTTAGGTCTTGACCATTCAGAATATGGTTCTTTCGTGATGATATACGTTTCTTTTCCAAACTTTGTAAAATATACAAAATCACCAACCTGAACACCGTCAAAATACTTCTTAAAAAAAGATACACTTAACATTCTTGCTTCGCTTCTTGCAGTTCCTGAAACTTTTCGGATTTCAATAAACTGACCTTGGCCTAAATTATGATTCATATGTTTTTCCTTTCTTTCTCTACATCGTCAATAATTACACTGTAAATATGTAAGTTAGGCCATGGTTATAACTGCAAGAAATCTTATATGTGATTCAGATTTTTTTCAAAATAACTCATATTTATAATAGAAGGCTAAGAAAGGGGTTTATTTATGAGAAGAAAATTAGTTAGTTCACTTTTATGTATGATGATGATGTACACTGTTTGCACACCTGCATATGCAGATGAAACCGTAACAGCGGATACTTCTGTCACCACAGAAGTCGTAGCAACTGAATCAACGACAGCGGCTGCAACTACCACAGCAGCACAAAAAAAAGTTCAAAAAGTAGATAAGAAAACAAAGCAAACAAAAACCAAGAAAAAGAAAGCAAATACGAAAAAGCAAAAAAAAGAAAAGAAAAATAGTAAGAAAAAGAAAGCACCTAAGAATTCTAATAAAAAAGATTCATCCTTTGTTCAGGAAGCCCCAAAAAAGAAGATCACTTTTGTTGTAAAGAAAACACAAGGGCAATTAGAAAAGCTGGCAAAAGAAAAACGAGACGCTGTAGGTCATGTAAAAGAAAAAAAAGCAGAGAAAAAAGAATACCAAGAAAAACTTCAGATGATTCAAGATTTTTATACTCAATGGAATTATGGATCGTATATCGGAATTCAATCCTCTTCTGATCAGTCCTTAGACAACCTAAATGACCCAGCAGATCAGGCAATAAAACAATTAGCAGACAACTTAAATGATACGGAATTGATGCAGGCATCTATGAATTATCACTTTGGATTACAGGATCAGAAAAACATTTTGATCATGATGGATTCACAAGATTCCATAGATCTACAACCGATCATTGAAAAGAAAAAAGCATCTTACCAATCTTCCATTCAGTCCATAGATCAAGAAATTAAAAAGTTAAAAACGTCGATTCAAGTAGCAGATCATAGTATGAAATTGATTGAAAATAAAAAATCAATCGTATTTGATCCCATGAATTTATTAAAAAAGAGTAATCTAACAAAAGATAAGGCAAAGAAAATTCTGAAAGGGACTGCCTTAGAAGATTGTTCCGACTACTTTATCGAATGTGAAGAAAAATATGGAGTAAATGCAATTGGAATTATGGCGATCGCTGTTCATGAAAGTGCGTGGGGAACGAGTCGAAGAGCTCTGGAAGATCATAATCTTACCGGATATGGCGTTTACAGTGATTCTGCAAAGGGGATTAATGCCCCATCCAAAGAAGAGAATTTGTTAATGACAGCAAAATTATTAAAAGAGTCTTATCTTACAAAATCAGGAAGTCATTACAAAGGAACTAGCCTTATGGCAGTCAATGAGAGCTATTGCACGAGTGGAGACTGGGCAATTAATGTAACAACTCATGCATATACTTTAATGGATCGATTATGATCCGACACAAGAGACATTTTGGAATATTCCAGAATGTCTTTTTTTTAAATACGCACACAAAAAAAGGAAGCATCTTTCGCTTCCTTTTTTTTATTCTCCAAGAATCGTAAGTCCTTCTCCTTTTTTGTAATAATATAATGTTGGATATCCATTCATTTTCTTTAATTTTTCTGGATGTCTTTCATACTCATCATATGATAGAAATGCAATATTACGATTATTAGGCAATTTTAACACGATCTCATCATATTCAATAGAGTCAAAAATTCTATCCATATATTTAGGAAATAGGAATAACTGTGTGACCGGTTCCCCATTCTGTTCTGTTAAAATATCTGGGAAATTCTCATTTTTCATGATCTTAAAATGATAACCACGCTGCACATTCATTCTTGCTACATCATAAGCATCAGACTGTAAAGGCTTTAAGAAGTTTTCTAATTCTTCCAGTTTTTCTCCTTTGATCTTGATGTTAAAATTCTTAAAATATGATCGTAAATAGAATACAGGTTCAAATTTCAAATCTAATACTTCAATATAAGGATTTTGTTCCCTACTTACTGGCAGCATTCTTAAATATTTCAGATTTTTATGCATTGTGTCAATATCAGAATCTACATTGTAACAATGATAATAAACGTAATAATGCTGAATGATCATTTTTGTCAGTAGATCTTCATCATTCTGGATTGATTTTTTTACTTTACTATCAATTTCTGCAAGATTGATATCGGCCATCGTAGTATCCACATTTTCCACTTTTAAATGGATAACCTGTTCTCCCTTTTCGTTTAGATATGTTGAAATCCTTGGATTCTCATAATGGTCCAATAATGCTTTCTCCACAATTTTATTATCAAACTGTAACATCTTATTCTCCTTTCTCTGTCCGTCATTTATTTAAATTATAACATATAAAATAAGTATGACAGATAAAATGAACTATAATTTTTCTCTATGATTAATTAACTTGATATTCTGTTGCTCCTGATGAAAGATACGTCACTAAATTAAAAGCGATCGTTCCTTGACCAGAGTTCACGTTGTCAGATCCAAAATCATATTCTTTTGCAACCTGTAGCAAATATGGGTCATTTAATTCTTTTGCAAGTTTTTCAATGTGCTGGTTGATTTTGCTATGATGTTCGGTATCTGTTGACAATCGCTTTGTTCCAGTATAAACAACTGTTAATGGAAGCTTTTTCTCAAAATCATTCATATCATTTGTTGTTTCAAGATAAAATGAATGAATGATCTGGTCTTTTACCTTTTCCTTGTTCTTTAAAGTTTCTTTTTTATGATCGATTTTTTTCTTCTTTTCGATCTTTTTGATTCCTTTTGATAGCTTAGAAATCTTTTTTTCTTTTTTTACATCTGTATTCTTATTTGATCTAACAATCCAGAATGGACCTCCAGCTCCTGCTGCTTTTGATTCTCCGATCACGTCTTTTAAAGCATATTTAAATTGGCTTCTTCTTCTACTTCCAACATCTGCAACTGTTACTTGATCATCTTGGTTAATTTCTACTAAAGTAATAAAATGTCCACCATTTGTAAAATATCCAGGACCCATTAATCCAATAACAAAGTTACCATTTTTTAATGCAGCTTTAATTTTTTCATAATTTGTTCCCGCGCCTTCGCATTGTAACCCAAAGTGCTCTACCATGGCAGGAATTCCTTCATGCACAGATCCCGCAGAGGAATAATATCCATTTTGTGATCCCCATGATGCAACATCAACCGGTGTTACCCATTTTGATGTAAGATTTGTAATGCATACAGCGATCGCACTTGGGCCACAACCAGCAGAATGAATGCTTAAGCTACTATGGTTCCATGCCTCATCTGCCTGATTAAAATAAACATAGGATCCAACGTATTCTTTATGATTTTTCTTTTCCAAAGACATTTCGGCATAAGTCTTGATTGATTGTTGTTCCGTATTATACTTCTTCTTGTTTTTCTTTTTTGTATTATCTACCTTCTTTTTTTTGTTCTTCTTGGATTTTTTCTCCTGCTTTGTTTTTTTTGTCTTTTTCTTCTTTTTGTCTTTATGAGTCTCCTTTTTGTGTGTTTCATGTTTTTGATGTGTTGTTGTTTCTGTTGTGCTTTCTTCGACATAAGCATCATTCGTAGGTGTTTCAGCTACTTCCGTAGATGTTTCTGACTGCGCCTGATCTTGCACTATTGCAGTTTTTTCTTCTGCATGTAAGTTTACATTCGGTGTCATTCCCATCATACATGTTGCTAGTGATAAATAAAGTAATTTCTTTTTGTACATCAAATGCCTCCTTATTTCTTTCCTATTACAAATATGAGAGATTTGACAAAGAAAAAAAATCACATATAAGAAAAAACCACAGGCAAACCTGTGGCTGGAATTCTTAGTATTAAAGCTCCTGTGAATTGTGTAAATTTTCTCTTGTTTCAATTTTCATTTTTTTTGGCTAGTTACTCTTACTTTGAGAAATAATATTTTTTGTTATTTTAATTGCAATACAATTCTTCTGTTGTCCTATATTCATTTTGTATTTAAATCAAAATGGTGTAAAAATGGTGTAAATTATGTATTTTTGTATTACGTTATTATGCGTTAAACAGCATTTTTCAACAATTTTCTTATTATTATCATTATTATTAGATTTATTAGTTGGATGTATGTTATTTACTGTATTTGTAACAAACCCAATCATCGTATTTAGTATGCTTCGCAGAAACCCATATCCACTGATCTTAAAATGCTTAAAAGAAAGTGGTTTAACAGCATTCTTTACAAGAAGTTCTGCTGCAAACATTCCTATGAACATGGCTCTTTGCGAAAAACTGGGATTAAATGAAGATAACTATTCTGTATCTATCCCTCTTGGTTCTACGATCAACATGGATGGTGCTGCGATCACGATCACAGTTATGTCTCTTGCAGCTGCTCATACAATGGGTATCTCTGTTGATATTCCTACAGCGATCATCTTAAGTGTCTTAGCTGCTGTTTCTGCATGTGGTGCTTCTGGTGTTGCTGGTGGATCCCTGCTGTTGATCCCTCTTGCATGTTCTTTATTTGGTATCTCAAATGATGTTGCCATGCAGGTTGTTGGTGTTGGATTCATCATCGGAGTAGTACAGGATTCTGTTGAAACTTGCTTAAACTCTTCTTCTGATGTATTACTTACAGCTACCGCTGAGTTATATCAGAGAAGAAAAGCTGGGGAAGATATTGTATTGATCCCTAATAAATAAAAACTTATGAATAAATAAAATTTGTGGAAATATATAAAAAATAGATTGTTTCCCTTGGACCCACTCTCGTTCAGATTCGCACGTAGCGGACACTAAATTCGACAGCGACGATGAATCGTCACTGCTCATTAAGTGCCGACGAGCTCATATGGTCCAAGGGAAACAATCTATTTTTTATATATTTAAATTTTGTTTATTGATAAGCTGTAGGTATGAGTGACTGCTCATGAGTATTGAATTTTAACTTTAGTTTTATAATAAAATAAAGATTTTAAATGCTTGTTCTCATTCCCAGGGTACAATGTTCTAAAAGTTTTTCACTATTTATGATTTCAATTTGTCTCCTTGATAAGAGAAGCTCTCGCCATTGTTACAAGATCTGCTTTGTCTGCTTGTAAAACACTTTCTGCAATTTCAACATCATTGATTCTTCCTACTGCGATCACTGGAATATCTACCACTTTTTTGATCTCTGCTGCATTTTCTACATATGCTGCTCTTGGAACAACAGATGGTGGAATGATCACATGTGTGGATGCATAAACACCCTGTGAACAATGAATACAATCTGTTCCTGCTTCCTCTACCAGTCTTGCAGGTATCTTAGATTCCTCGATTTCTAATCCACCTGGGACATATTCAACCGCTGACATTCTGTATAAAACTGGATAATCTTTTCCGCATTTTTCCTTAATATTCTCAATGATCTCCATTGCAAATCTTGCACGGTTTCGGATCGTTCCTCCGTATTCATCACTTCTCTTATTGGAAAATGGAGAGGCAAATGCTCCAATCAGATATCCATGTGCCCCATGAACTTCAACTGCATCAAATCCAGCTTCTTTTGCTCTTCTTGCGCAATCTCCGAATTGCTCAACCAGTTCATGAATTTCTTCTACTGTCATTTCTCTTGGTGTCTCTGGCATTGTTGGATCTTTTAACGCGGAAGGTCCGATTGGCTGTTCTCCTGTGATCGCACTGCTTGTCTCTCTTCCTGCATGATAAATCTGTGCTGCGATCTTTCCACCTGCTTCATGAATTCTTCTTGTTAACTCCTTATGGCTTTCAATCTGTCCATCTTCCCATAATCCAGGAAGCTTTTTAAATCCACCTGCAGTTGGTGTCACTGCATAATCTTCTGTGATGATCAGTCCCCATCCACCTTTTGCTTTATGTTCATGATAGGCAATAAATTTCTCTGTTGCCATTCCATCCTCAGAACAATAGTTTGTTACCATTGCTGATACGACCATACGGTTTTTAAGCTCCATCTGATTGATTTTAAACGGTTCAAATACTTTCATTTTACTGCTGCTCCTTCCTTTCATATCCGCTATCCTTTTGATAACTTTACTATAGTCTGATTCCTGGAATTGTTCTCCCTTATATGAGGGAGAAACGAAAAAAAGTAGTTATACCAAACATTTTTGTTTCATACAACTACTTTTGTTTATATTATTCATTTTTCTAATAAATTAAAATTCTTTTTTTAGCATAATTCCTTCAGCTATTTTCAATGACAGGAACCAAATGACAATGGAAATTATATATATAGAAGCCCATAGTGTAATATTTTTTAAATACATTTGATTCATCACGATGTCAATCAGCTCAATCCCTGCCGTTTCAAACATTTTGAAAAAGAAGATAACAACAAAAACAATCCCTCCGATCATAGCTGCTAACGCGATTCTTCCCTTCTCTGCTTCATATTTTAATAGAAAAGGAAGGGCCATTGATTGAAAAATCAATAGCATTGGAATATTGAGTAAGACTGTCATCACAATTTCTTCTGACCTCATTAACAATGTACCTTTTGCTGCTGTAACGATGACTACTAACAATATACCTCCAATGACTGTTATCATTCCCCAAAAGAGGCTAAACAGATATTTTTCTCTTGTATATTCTTTTCTGCTAAATGGAAGCGTAAATAAAAACGCATTGCCATTATCAAATGTATCGTAACTGATCGTACTGATTGCTGTCATGATTGTAATCACAGACGTATAGGTAATTGCAAATGATATTTGATCCGTAGCGATTAAGATTCCTGCTGCAACTAGCCAGATCACTGCCAGATTTTTTTGTTGTGATGAGATTAATCTGATGTCTTTTGTCCATAATCCTTTCATCTTCTACACCCCCTGTATCATTAATGTAATGATCTGATCGATCGTTCCTTTTTCTACCACGATCTTTGGATAATTCTCCAGATAAAATTGTTTCTGGTCTGTAAGACATGCATATCCATAGGATTCTTTCTTCATTTTTATTATATATTGTGGATCTAGTGTTTTTGACTGTTCTTCATCAACCTTTAAGATCGCATAATTACTTAATAACCGGTCTGTTTCTTCGTGCAAGATGATATTTCCTTCATTGATCATATAAATATTATCACATAAGGTTTCAAGATCTGTTGATATATGAGAACTTACAAGAATCGAACGTTCTTCATCTTCTTCCATATAATCTCTTAACATATCAAGCATCTCATTCCTTGCCATGACATCAAGCCCTGCCGTTGGTTCATCTAAGATTAATAGTTTTGCTTTGTGGCAGATTGCTGTAATTAACTTTAATTTTGCTTTCATTCCAACAGAAAACTGTTCTAGTTTTTTGTCTGTTGGCAACTGATATTTCTCTATATAGTTTGTAAATAACTGTTCATCAAATGCTTCATATGTATTTTTTAGAATATCCTTGATGTCTTTTACTGTAAGATATCTGCTAAAACCAGAATCAGAAAGTACGACACCGATCTGTTCCTTATCCTCTGGTTTTATATCCTTGACATTCTTTCCAAAAATCTGAATATCTCCTCCATCTATGTAAATCAATCCAAGCACTGCCTTTAAAGTTGTGCTTTTTCCAGATCCATTCGGACCTACAAACCCAGTGATCATCCCCTCTTTTACTTCCATGGAACAGTTGAGGGTGAAATTCTTATATTGTTTCTTTAATTTATCAATTTTTAACATACCTTATCCCTCCAATATTAACTCAAACAAGGTTTTGATATCTTCATCACTGATGCCAAAACGCCTTCCTTTTAGAATTGCTTGTTCTAAGTCCTGTTCTACTTCCTTCTTTTGCTCTTCCATCATCAACTCCGTGTTCGCCGCTGTCACATAGCTGCCTTTTCCATGAAGCGTTACTGTAAAGCCTTCTCTTTCCAGTTCATCATAAGCTTTCTTTACCGTTAAAGCACTGATCTTTAATTCCTTTGACAATGCCCGAACAGATGGCAGCTGGTCATTCTGCTTTAATTCTTGCTTTCGAATCATTGTTTTGATCTGGTCTATGATCTGCTCATAGATTGGAACCATGGATGATGTGTTGATTATGATCTTCATTTTGTATCATCCTCCTTTACTTATAAACAGTGTATAACAGTATCGAACTGTTGTCAACTGTTATATGGTGTTTGTTTTAAAATAAATAAAAAATAGAGTTATTGCATTATCATAATAAAAGTTCAAAAAGAACTATAGATAACGCAATAACTCCATTTTTATGTTTAAATTTTATATAATTTAATAATATTCTTCTACATATTTATCAGCAACTTCTTTATCCAAAGAAAAGTCCTCCATGATATTTTTTATTGTATCTTCTCTTGATGCTTCCATCTTCTTATAAATTTTAATTGCACCCTCTACTCTTCCTTCTATCCTTCCTTTCTCTCTTCCTCTTTCTTCTAATTCTTCTAAGATCTTGCACATATTCAACTCAACTCCTTCCTGTTCTAATTTCAATGAATCATCAATTAATTTCTGCGTTTCTGTAATTGAACCTATTACCATTCCAAGTTCTGGTGATATTGTTTTTTCTTTTTATTCCATTTTTAATTCATTGTCGATATAATTTTTAACAATTCTTGCAATTAATTGATACTATCTTCAAATATTTATAAAAACAAAAATAGAGATTGGAGTACAAAATACCATCAATGGCATTCATTTTTCATACTTCAATCTCTATTTCTATTTTTATGAATATTCAATACACTTCTGTATTACAATCTAATTTTTCTCATCCATCAATCCAAACTGTATCGTCACACAAGTAGCAATGATCAATCCAAACATATAAAATGAATATTTTAACACATTAAGTGGTGACACATCTGCGAGTGCCGTGATCATTAACATACCTCCATCATGTGGCATCAATGAGATAAATGCACAGGCAAAAATATCTACCAGACTGGCAAGTCTCTTTGGTGCAATCTTGTATTTTTCACCGATTTCTTTTGCGATCGGACAAGTAACAATAATAGCGATCGTGTTATTTACCATTGCCGCGGAAAGAATTCCTGACATCAGTCCGATTCCATATTCTGCACCGCGTCTGTTCTTGATCTTGCCACTGATCGCTCCTACCAGCCACTCAACTCCGCCATATTCGCGAACAATACCAATGATTCCAGATACCAAGATCGCAACCATACTGATACTAAACATATCACTCATACCATTTCCAATTGCCTGAATCCAGTCAAAGAATCCACAACTTCCCACACAAAGTCCGATAATACCTGCAGAGAGGATTCCTACAAAAAGTACAACTGCAACGTTAATCCCCATCAATGCTGCTCCAAGAACGATAAGATATGGAAGGACTTCAATGATATTGTAACTTCCTGCCTTGATTGCTCCACTTCCAGTACCTCCGACCACTGAATAAAGGATCATTGCCACGATCGCAGCCGGTAATGCGATAAAGAAGTTCATCTTAAACTTATCTTTCATCTCAGAACCGCATCCTTCTGCTGCTGAGATCGTTGTATCAGAAATCATGGAAAGGTTATCTCCAAAATAAGAACCTCCGATCACTGCTGCTCCAACAATCGCAACATTTAAGTGTGCTCCCTGTGCCACATTGATCGCGATTGGTGCCATTGCTGCAATGGTTCCCATGGATGTTCCTATCGATGTTGCCATTATCATTTGTACACATATTGTTCTGGTCGTTACTACTAAAAGAATACATTTCTGTATCTTTTTCCTTTTGTTCATATGCTTTAGCTACAAATTTTTTTTTAGCTTCTTTTATTTCATCCTGTATTCCTGTTTTATATATAAAAGTAATCTTATATGGATCTTTATTACCATTTTCATCAAAACCACCTACAATGGCTTTTTCAACTATACTTTCAAAAACAACTCTATCAAATTCTTCCAGAATCGGATTGTTCATTATATTCTTTCTAAATTCACTAATTCTGTTAGAAATATTATCTTTTTCATCTAATTGTTTCTTAAGATATTTTAACTCATTCTTTTTATTTAATAAAGTAGTTTTTAATAATCTTTCATTTTCTTCATAAATATCTTGGGGTATTGTTCCATTCAAATATTCATTTAATAATTTATTTCTTCGCACCTTAATCTTTTGAATTGATTCATCTGTCTGTTTAATTGCCTCTTCTATTTTTTCTTTTTTTAAAATTGTTTTTATTTTTGCTAATAAATCTTCTAAGACATCTTGCTTATTATCACATAACCTATTATAAGATTCTACAAAAGCTTCTTCTAAAACACTTTCAGAAATTGCTTTTGCATTTGGACAATATTTCACTCCCTTCCTACATGGTTCTGAACAATACCATACTGCTTTAGAATATTTTGAATTACTGTGCCATTGCTTTCTTACTAAATTTTTTCCGCAATAACCACATTTTAGCATAGAACTAAATGCATATCTTCTATTGATTACAACTTGATCTGTTCCATTAGCAAGTTTCTTTGTACTTTTAGCCTTACGTAATTTCTGTGCTTTATCAAAAATTTCTTTTGAAACAATCGGTTCATGATGGTCTATTACATAATATTTATCTTCCTCTCCATTATTATGTAATCTTCGTTTTGAAATAGGATCAATCGTAAAAGTCTTCCCTTGCAACATGTCCCCTTTATATTTCTCATTTTTTATGATACCTAGAACGGTTGGTGCTGACCATTCAACATTGTTTATCGTAAAAATTCCTTTTTTATTTAGTTCATTAGCGATCACTCTTCCTCCTGCCCCTTCTAAATATCTATTGAAAATATACCTTACCGCTGTTGCTTCTTCTTCTACAATTTTTAGCTGCCTTGTTTCTTTATCAACCTCATATCCAAAACAACGATGGGATCCTACCATTTCACCTCTTTTCATTTTCATCTTAAGTCCTTTTTTCACATATGCAGAGGTATTTTCTACTTCTTGTTGTGCTACAGAACTTAAAATTGTTGTCAAAAATTCGCCGTCTTTTAACGTATTAATTTTTTCAACTTCAAAATAAACTGCCACGTTCATTTCTTTTAACATTCTGACATATTTCAATGTGTCTAATGTATTTCTTGCAAATCTTGGTATACTTTTCGTTATAATCATATCGATTTCGCCATTTGTACAATCTTCTATTAATCTTTTAAAATCATTTCTTTTTTTTACATTCGTTCCTGTGATTGCTTTATCCGCATAAATCCCAACAAATTCCCACTCATCATTTTTTTCAATTAAATCTGTATAGTACTTTATCATAGAATTATAACTTTTGATTTGATCTTCACTGTCTGTGCTAACTCTACAATATGCGGCAACTCTCAATTTACGAACTGTTTTACGAAAAGCTCCTAAAGCTACTTTATTTCCTTTTATAAATTTGATTTCCATTTTTTATCCTTTGACATATTATAATGCTACACATTTTAACGAACACAATTTTTCACGTCAAATAACTAAATCTGACACAATTTTATACTCTTCCATTAATTTCTTTTTTATCTTTTCATACTCCTTTTCATTAATTAATTCTTTTCTTAATAATTGTTTTAACATAGCTATTTGCATGCTATATTTTAATATTTCATCTTCTTCCATAAATCAGTTCCTTCCTATTAAATAGAATATTAATCCTACAAGCATCC
>ENA-OPBM01000869-OPBM01000869.1-human-gut-metagenome-genome-assembly--contig:-NODE-869-length-21353-cov-4.105268_pt1 | contig 21353 bp, 19 predicted proteins | sample MGYA00241069_ERZ501454 | MGnify/ENA primary metagenome ERZ501454 (study PRJEB25962, sample SAMEA2042625) | human gut metagenome | biome: human gut; feature: human-associated habitat; material: faeces... | reverse complement strand
TACATCCGCAGATACTGCATTGGTCCTGCGAAGAAGGGCCTCTACTCTTGCAACCAGGATCTTTGGACTGAATGGTTTGGAAATGTATTCATCCACTCCTAAAGAAAATCCCTGAAGTTCGTCCCGTTCCTCACTTCTGGCTGTCAGCATGATCACCGGCACTTTAGAGTATTTCCGGATGGTCTTAAGGACTTCCCAGCCGTCCATTTTCGGCATCCAATAAGATCAGCGCAATGTCTTTCTGGGCAAAAAAGATCTCCAGAGCCTCTTCTCCGTCACCTGCTTCTACTACAGAAAATCCCTTATTGGTAAGGAAATCCTTTACCAGTTTCCGCATTCTCTCTTCATCATCTACCATTAATATTTTCAAAGCATCCATTTCCTGCTCCTCCTGCTTATTTTATGTACTTATAAAAAACTTACTTCGCCCTTATTATAACAAAAAAATACGGGTTTTCTACGCTTTCACACAAGTTTCACAACTAGGCTGTTTAAGTGCAAAAAACCGGGACATGCACATTTACATATCCCGGCTTTTTTTCCGCTTTATAATGCTTTATAATGCCCTACAAGCATTCAGATACATGATCTAATAGAATTAGTCGTCTAAATCTTCTTCGCTTACCAGCTCATCGTATTCCTGGTCATCTAACATTTCGTCAAATGCGTCAGCAACAGTTTCGTATTCTTCATCTGATTCGATGTTTTCAAGAACCGGTTCACCATTGTCTTTTTCTGTATATCTGTAAAGATACACTTCATCGTTGCTGGCAGCTTCACCTTCAAGAGGAAGAAGTGCTATATAGTTATTATCTCCGGCAGGAAATATTCTTACTATGGCACATTCACATTCTGTGCCATCATCTAAAGATAATGTAACAGTAGAATATTCATTTGCATTGTTATCAGCCATTACTAACCTCCATATAAATAGTTTTTCTTAATAAAACTTTAGCAGAATAATTGTATTATTGCAATATGAGTTAACAAAACTTAATGAAATTTCAAAAAAACTTGCATATGTGATGAAAAAGGTGTATATTAATTACAGGATTAAGAGAGTCAAAGGAGACAATTTTGGAATGTTTTTCCAGAATTGTCTTTTTTCTCTTTAGAGGGAAAATATATGAAAGTTGGGAATGTGTTATGGATAAGATTGATAAGAAACTGATTACATTGTTACAGCAGGATGCAAGAATGCCTTTGAAGGCACTGGCAGAGAATGTTTTTTTGTCATCTCCGGCAGTATCTGCAAGAATTGAAAGGCTTGAAAAAGAGCAGATTATAGAGGGATATGAGGTCAAAGTCAACCAGTTAAAACTTGGATATCATATTACAGCTTTTATAAATCTTGAAGTTGCACCTGTCCAGAAACCGGATTTCTATCCATTCATCAAGTCGTGTCATAATGTTGTAGAATGTAACTGCGTTACAGGAAATTATTCAATGTTACTTAAAGTTGTATTTCCTAGTACAATGGAGCTTGATACATTTATAGGACAACTCCAGAAGTTTGGAAGAACGAGTACACAGATTGTGTTTTCAACACCGGTTGAACCAAGAGGAATAGATGTCAATGTAGAACTTCCTGTTAATGATTAATTATGTATTTAAATGACATTTTAATATTAAAAAAGTATAAAATAGCACTGATACGTTGTTTGTCAGTGCTGTTTTTGTTATTATATATAAAGTTAAATGAAAAGGTTTTGGAAAAACAAGGAGGACAAATCCTCTGCTCCCCGGAGTGGTCGCATTTTTCCTTCGGAAAAACAAGGAGGACAAATCCTCTCCTCATCAAGGGATTCGGATTTTTCCTTCGGAAAAACAAGGAGGATATAGATGGAATTTCAGAGTAAAGCAGTACAGATGAAAGAAAACGTAAGTAAAGTTATTGTTGGAAAGGGAAATGTTACAGATTTAATTCTTACAGCATTGATTGCAGGAGGACATGTTCTCCTTGAGGATGTTCCGGGAACAGGTAAGACTATGATTGCAAAGTCATTTGCAAAATCAATAGATGCTGAATTTGCAAGAATTCAGTTTACACCTGATTTGCTTCCGTCAGATATTACCGGTATTAATTATTATAATCAGAAGCAGGGTGAATTTGTTTTCAGAAAAGGGCCGGTATTTTCTAATATTCTTCTTGCTGATGAGATTAACAGGGCTACTCCACGTACACAGTCAGCCTTGCTTGAATGTATGGAAGAACATCAGGTGACGGTAGATGGTGAAACAAGAAAACTTGGATTTCCATTTATCGTAATTGCAACACAGAATCCGATAGAAACAGCAGGAACATATCAGCTTCCGGAAGCACAGCTTGACAGATTTTTGTTACAGATTTCAATGGGTTATCCTAAGCAGAATGAAGAACTTGAAATTATAAAAAGATTTATGACAGATAGTCCGCTTGAGAGCCTGTCAGCAGTATGTAATGCAGATGACGTAAAAGGCATGGTTAAAGAAGCAGAAGGCGTGCATGTTGATGAGGCGATTATGAATTATATTGTTGATATTGCTGATAAGACAAGAAATAATATAAATATTGCGATTGGTGTAAGCACAAGGGGCGTTATTAATATGGTGAAAGCTGTAAAAGCATATGCATATATCAACGGAAGAAATTATGTAGTTCCTGAAGATGTATATAATCTTGCAATTCCTGTATTTGCTCACAGAATTTTACTTTCTCGAGGAATATCAGACTCAGCACACAGAGAAGATGTTATGAGGGAAGTTATCGGACAGTGCAAAGTGCCTACAGAAGACTGGAGCAAATAAAGAAGGATTGGAGACAGAATGCTTATAATAGTAATGTTGCTGGGTGCCGGTGCCGTGTATATGGTACTCAGAAAAATATATGCTGCATTATGGTATAAAAATCTTACAGTCAGAATTGATTTTTCAAAGAAAAATGCAGTCTGTGGCGAAACCATAGAACTTATAGAGACAGTTACAAATAAAAAGAGACTTCCGCTTCCGTATATTAATCTTAAATTTCAGGTAAATCGTGCGTTCAGATTTGAAGATGGCGAAGAAAATTCTGTGGTTTCTGATAATACTTACAGAAATGATATTTTTTCACTGATGATGTATCAGAAAGTGACAAGAAAGATACCGATTAAGTGTACTAAAAGAGGTATTTATTCAATTGGGCGTGCAGATATGGTTTCATCGGGGCTGTTTATGAACGATATCAATCTCGTTGGAACAAACCAGAATGCTAATATTGTAGTTTTTCCAAAACAGATTAATCCTGAACTGACTGATATAACATTTTCAAAAATAATGGGTGCGGTTGAAAAGAATACTTATCTAAATCCTGATATTTTTGAGTTTCGTGGAATTAGGGAATATGATACACATGATACTATGAATATGATTAACTGGAAAGCATCTGCGAGAACAGGGCAGCTTATGGTCAACCAGTATAAGGAGACAATGTGCCAGTCAGTATGTATTCTTGCCAATGTTGAACCGGAAGGAATGTTAAAACAGGAACTTTTGTCAGAGATAACAATCTCGATGGCTTCAGGACTCGCACAGTATCTTATATCACAAAAAATCAATGTTTCACTTATTTCAAATGGTGTAGAAACTGATGGTGAAAAAACAGATTTTCTTGAAGTTGAAGAGGGGGGTGGATTATCACACCTCAATGAGATTAATACAGTTCTTGCAGGGATTGATCTGTCAAAAAATGCAAACAGATTTACAGATATTCTTGAAGAACTGACAGACAGAACTCACAATAAACATGAATATGGAATGTCAGAAATGGCTGATACTCTTTATATTATGATATCACAGAATAGAAGAAAAGATTTGCAGAAATCATTTGACATGCTTACTGGAAATAACAGGCAGTGTGTCTGGATTGCACCATATTACGGTGAGCCGGGTGAAAGACTTGAAGATACTTGTGCATCTGTGATTGATTGGGAGGTGCATTACAGTGACGATTAAATCTGATAGTTTTAATAAAAATAAAACAACAATCAAAAAAAGTGATTCTGTTCTTTCAATTATGGAACTGATATTGCAATGTGTATTATTTGAATCATTTATTCTTATGGAATATATGGGGGTATTTCTGATAAATGACAGCAGGGTATATATGTGCCTCTGGGTTATTCCGGCTGTAATATTTGCATATTATACAAGAAGAAAGATAAAAAAATTCAATCTGTTTATGTTGTGCAATATTGCAATATTTGCGGTATCGGTTGTAATGTCCGGAAACGACAGTGAATTGTTTGCAAACATGTTGTGTGCGATTCTTATATGTGCATACTCAATATGGCAGAAAAATAATACAGTTCAGAGATATTCAACAGAAAATCTTATAGTTCAGGATGGAAAGACAATTGATGATGCAAAAAAAGCACTTGCAAAGATGTATGCCGGTGAAGATATTCATGTAGTTTTTATAGCAGCACCTGCATTCGGATATCTTGTGGGATATTGGAGAAATGTACTGCCACTTATGTATATTGAACTTACATTGTGCATATTGTTTGTAGTGTTAAAAATTATTTATAACAATATGAGCCACCTTAATAATGTTCTCAGCCTTAACAGCAAAAAGAATGATTTTCCGGCAAAACAGATGAAACAGGTAAATACGTTTATTACGGCTGCTTCTGCAATTCTTATTTTGTTTGGAATGCTTATATTTTATAATGGAAGATATGGTGGACTTTTTGGTGTTATAGGAAGTTCAGTGACAGGAGTTGTGAGAATCCTTGTAAAAGGATTTTTATGGCTTCTGGGCAAGTCAGGACCGGAGAGCAGCAATACACCGCAGATGGATGATGAGACGCAGGAAGATATTGAAGATGCTATGCAAAGAGAACTTGAATATCCTGACTCACCGATTATGCAGGCATTGTTTGAGGGGATGGTCTTTGCAATAATAATTGCCATGATAATTGCAATTATTTATATGATAAGAACATATGTAAAGACATTTAACAAGACGAAAAAACTCGGCAGTGACTATATTGAGTATATTTCACCTGATGATGAAAATGTAAGGGCTGATAAAGATGTATCAAAGGTAAAAACAAAAGAACCACGTGAGGTACGTTCAGTAAGGAAGCTTTATAAAAAGCATATACTGAAGGGAACGGGGGGAAAAACACCTGATGAGACAGTTCTGCCAAGTGTTCTTACAACTGAAAATATTACGGCTGACAGTGAACTTTCAGAAAAAATAACAGCGGTATATGAAAAGGCAAGATATTCCAGAGAGCAGATTACAAAAGAAGAAAAAGATATTTTTAACAATCTTTGATAATATATAATAAAATACTATTGACATGGTTAAAAATATAATGTATTATTTAGATAATAATTAGCAAAAGCAATGAAGAGGAATAATAGGTATTAACCGGAGTCAGAGAGTTGCCGTGTGGTGCGAGGCAATGGAAGGAAGATATTGAACTCACCTCGGAGCTGCTATCTGAAAGTATTATTATATATGAGTAGGCGTAGCCGGAAGCCAACCGTTATATTGGACAGAATATAAGGCAGAGATGTCCGTATTCAGTGAGTGCACGATTGATTCGTGAATAAGAGTGGTAACGCGTGAGACTATAGTCTTTCGTCTCTTGACAGATGTTTTGTCATGGACGGAAGACTTTTTTACTTTATAGGAAATTGCATTTCCTATAAAGTAAAAACGCTCCGCGGGGATGCGACCCATGTGGAGATGAAGATGCACTTGCGTGCCCACATGGGCGCGCAAAGAGTCACAAAGTGACTCTTTGTTCTATGACAGGATATTTTGAGCAGATATACTAAAAAATGTCTTGTTATAAAAATACATGCGTTCAAAAAAACGAGAAAATTGCAAATGCTTTTTATTGAATTTAAGAATAGTATTAATTTTTTGGAGGTATTAAGATGTTTGATTACAGACAGTACAAGAGAGGTTATTTCATGCCACCTGTAGAGTGCAACGACTGGGTGAAAAAGGAGTATATTGATAAGGCACCAATCTGGTGTTCAGTTGATTTAAGAGATGGAAACCAGGCACTTGTAGAACCGATGAGCCTTGAACAGAAACTTGAATTTTTCAAGCTCCTTGTAAAAGTTGGATTTAAGGAAATCGAAGTTGGTTTTCCGGCTGCATCAGAGACAGAATATGTATTTTTAAGAACACTTATTGAAAAGAACATGATTCCTGATGATGTTACAATTCAGGTCCTTACTCAGGCAAGAGAACATATCATCAAGAAAACATTTGAGGCTGTAAAGGGTGCACCGAGAGCTATTGTTCATGTATATAATTCAACATCTTTAGCACAGCGTGAACAGGTATTCAGAAAGTCAAAAGAAGATATCAAAAAGATTGCTGTTGAGGGTGCAAAGCTTCTTAAAGAACTTGCTGCAAAAGAAGAAGGAAACTTTGCATTTGAATACAGTCCTGAAAGCTTTACAGGAACAGAACCTGAATATGCACTTGAAGTATGTAATGCAGTAATTGATATCTGGGAACCTACAGCTGACAATAAATGCATAATCAACCTTCCTGCTACAGTGGAGATGTCACTTCCTCATGTATTTGCAAGCCAGGTGGAATACATGGATAAGAATCTTCATAACAGGGAAAATGTTATTATTTCGCTTCATCCTCATAATGACCGGGGAACAGGCGTTGCTGATGCAGAACTTGGTCTTCTTGCAGGTGCGGACAGAATTGAGGGAACATTATTCGGTAATGGTGAAAGAACAGGTAATGTTGATGTAATTACACTTGCAATGAATATGTATGCACAGGGTGTTAATCCTGAACTTGATTTATCTAATATGCCTGAACTTTCAGAGACATTTGAAAGACTTACACAGATGAAGATAGATGACAGACATCCGTATTGTGGTAAACTTGTATTTGCAGCTTTCTCAGGTTCACATCAGGATGCTATTTCAAAAGGGATGCATTACCGTATTGAAAATGATACAGAGCATTGGACAGTTCCATATCTTCCAATTAATCCTGAAGATGTAGGACGTACATATGATTCAGATGTTATCAGAATTAACAGCCAGTCAGGAAAGGGTGGCGTTGCATATGTCCTTGAACATAATTATGGAATGATAATACCTAAGAAGATGAGAGAAGATCTCGGCTATGCTGTTAAGGATGTATCAGATGTTAATCATAAAGAGCTTACACCTGGAGAAGTTCTCGAAATATTTGAAAAAAGATATAAGAAATATACACCTGTATTTAAGATTACAGAAGTTCATTTCAGACAGATTGATGGAATCCAGACAACAGTTACAATAGAAAAAGACGGCGAAAAGATTAATGTTGAATCAAAGGGTAACGGACGTCTTGATGCTGTAAGTAATGCACTTTCAGAATATTTCAACCATAACTGCGATATCTGCTGCTATGAAGAGCATACTCTTAATAATAAGGGTTCAGAATCAAGTGCTATTGCATATGTAGGTATTGTAAGTGATGATGGAAAGGAATATTATGGTGCAGGTGTTGACCATGATATTATCCGTGCATCTATAGATGCTCTTGAGTCAGCTATGAACAGAAGTTTGGAAAAGGCTGAATAAAAATGAAAAAAGAGATTATACTTGCTTCGGGGTCGCCTAGAAGAAGAGAACTTCTTAATCAGATTGGAATTGATTTTACTGTGATTACAAGTGACGCCGATGAGATAACAACAGAAAAATCTCCCGAAAAAATAGTTATGCAGCTATCAAGCCTTAAAGCAGAAGCGGTTGCAAAACTTCCTGTTAAAAAAAATACAGCTGCGGTACAAAATAGTGCCGCAGCCTCTTTCGGTGATAGCGATAGTTATGTTATAATAGGAGCTGATACGATTGTCTATGCGGATGGTCAGGTTCTTGGCAAGCCAAGAGATGAGAGACATGCATTTGATATGATAAAAAGTCTTTCGGGCGGCAGCCACAGTGTATATACGGGAGTTACATTTATTTGTGGAAAAGAAAAAACGTCATTTTATGAACAGACAGAAGTTTATGTATATGATATGACAGATCAAGAAATTCTTGATTATATAAAGACAAAAGAGCCGATGGACAAGGCGGGGGCTTATGGCATACAGGGCAGATTTGCGGCTTTTGTATCAAAAATTGAGGGCGATTATAACTCAGTAGTCGGACTGCCTGTTGGCAGAGTATATCAGGAATTAAGAAAGGCCGGGTATATCGGATGATAAAACTTGTTGCAAGTGATTTGGATGGAACGATTCTTCTGAATGGAGCACAGCATGTTGACGATTCAATGTGTGAAACTATAGACATGCTTGGCAGAAAAGGAATAATATTTGCACCCGCAAGCGGCAGACAGTGTGAAAGTCTTGTAAGACTTTTTTCAAAGGTAAAAAGTCCGTTAATGTATATTTCTGATAATGGTGCATTAGTAAGATATAAAGGTGAGACAATTGTAAAGACACCAATGAATTATAATCTTGCAATAGAGATTGCGAAGGATATAATTTCAGTTCCGAATTGCGAGGTACTGTTATCAGGAGAAAAGACAGCATATATAATGCCAAAGACAGAAGAATATCTTATCAGGATGACAAAGGTTGTGCAATATAAGACGACAATAATTAAAAGTCTCGATGAGATTCAGGAAGATATTTTAAAAGTGTCTGTCTGTGATTTGTCAGGAATTGCCAATTCTGAAAAGTATTTTGCGGATAAGTGGTCTGATAAAGCAGCAGCGGCAGTTTCCGGTGACCAATATATGGATTTTATGGATTTGTGTGTCAGCAAGGGGGACGCTTTAAAGAAAGTCCAGAAAATTTATGGCATAGACAGAAGTGAATGTATGGCTTTCGGAGATAATTATAATGATTGTGAAATGTTAAAGCAGGCAGAGTTTTCTTATGCAATGGCATCGGCTGCTGATGATATAAAGAAAAATGCATTATATGTAACTGATTCGGTAGAAAAAATATTAAGAGGAGAGCTGTTATAATGAAAGATGATTTAACATTATGTGCTGAAGTTTTTTTAAAGGAACAGACAAAGCTGTATGATGAACCGGTCGCACAGGATATAGAAGAAGCAAAGGAATTTCTTGAAGATTGTTTTGCACAGGTATTTGACAATATTAAAGAAGTAAGGGAATATCTGAGTGAAGAGGGAATGGACGTTGATGAAATTACGGACGAAGAACTTGCAGAAGAACTTGAAGTGTTCGCTCTTCCGGATGGCAGATTCTTTGTGGTGGAAGGCTGATGCGTATAAGTATTGTATGTGTAGGTAAAATAAAAGAAAAGTTTTACGTACAGGCAGTCTGTGAGTATGTGAAAAGACTATCAAGATACTGCAAGCTCGATATAATAGAACTTCCTGATGAAAAAACACCTGAAAATGCAGGCGAACAGCTTAATCTGGCAATTAAAGCAAAAGAAGGCGACAGGATTCTTTCATCATTAAAAGATGATGCATATGTCATTGCACTTGCAATAGAAGGAAAGATGCTTGATTCAGTTGAATTTTCACAAAAGATAGAAAAACTTGGAATTGATTCAGTAAGTCATATAATGTTTGTTATAGGAGGTTCATTAGGGCTTGATGAGCGTGTACTTAAAAGGGCAGATTATAAACTTAGTTTTTCACATATGACATTTCCACACCAGCTTATGAGAGTTGTGTTGCTGGAACAGATTTATCGTGGGTATAGGATTATGAAAGGTGAACCATACCATAAATAATAAAAAAATAAAACAGGAGCGGTTTATTTTATGGAAAATAAAAAAAGAGGCAGTTTTTCCGGAGGCATAGGATTTGTACTTGCAGCAGCCGGAAGTGCGGTAGGTTTGGGGAATTTATGGAGATTCCCATATTTGGCAGCCCAGTATGGCGGCGGAATATTTATTCTTGTATATATTATTCTGGCACTTACATTTGGTTTTACACTTATGACAACAGAGATTGCAATAGGAAGAAAGACAAAGCTTAGTCCGACAAGAGCATATGGAAACATTGATAAGAGATTTGCTTTTATAGGACCGATATCATTTATAATTCCGGTAATTATTCTTCCGTATTATTGTGTAATCGGCGGATGGGTTATAAAGTATGTTACCGTATTTGCAACAGGTCAGGACATGGCGGCAGCAGACAGTTTGTTTTTTGCAAACTTTATCGGACAGGAATATGCACCGCTTGTATTTTTCTTTATCTTTTTAGGACTCACAGCACTTATAGTAGTTTTGGGTGTTGAAAAAGGTATTGAAAAAGTCAGTAAGTATCTTATGCCTGTGCTTATTCTGCTCGCTATAGTTATATGCATATATATTATGTTTATTCCGGGAGCCGGAGCCGGTATCAAGTATTATCTTCTTCCTGATTTTTCAAAGTTTTCGTTTAAGACAGTCTGTGCAGCAATGGGACAGATGTTTTACTCAATGAGCCTTGCGATGGGAATTATGATAACATATGGTTCATATACAAGAGATGACGTAAGCCTTGTGAAATCAGTAAATGGTATCGAAATTTTTGATACGGGAATTGCATTGCTGGCAGGTATGATGGTTGTTCCGGCTGTATATATTTTCAGTGGTGAAGCAGGAACTTCACAGAGTGGTGCCGGACTTATGTTTATGACACTTCCTAAAGTGTTTTCACAGATGCCTGGCGGACGATTCATCGGACTTATGTTTTTTGCACTTGTATTTCTTGCGGCACTGACAAGCTCTGTATCAATCATGGAAGCAATTACATCTATGCTTATAGACAGATTTCATATAAGCCGTGTATTAAGCTGTGCAATTATAATTGTAGTTGCGGTTGTACTCGGAATACCTTGTTCGCTTGGAAATGGAATATGGTCACATATTACAATAATGGGGATGGATTTCCTTACATTTTTTGATTTTATAAGTAACAGCCTTCTTTTACCGGTTGTGGCTTTCTTTACATGTATTATGATTGGCTGGTTTGTAGGTGCTGATTATATTATAGATGAGGCAGCAAAGAATGGTGAGAAGTTTGGAAGAGAGAAGATTTATCGTGTTATGGTTAAATATATAGCACCTGTACTTCTTCTTATAATTCTTGTGTTCTATACACTCGCACAGTTTGGAATTATAAAATATTAAAAATTTTTTTGGATAAAAATCAAGTGCATATTTTTCACATTTGTTTTATAATAAAGCAAATGTGAATGAAGGAGCTGCTTTTATATGAACAGAAAAGGCTTTATGGTAATGCTTGGCGTTATTTTGATAAATACAATTCTTGCGATTCTTGTTGTTGTGCTTGGAATTGTAATAAAAAGCAGAATGTAATAATTAAAGTTTTTATACAAAGGAAAGGGACTTCATATGAGAAAATTTCTGAATGAGTTTAAAATATTTATAAGCAGAGGCAATGTCATGGATATGGCAGTTGGTATTATCATCGGTGGTGCATTTACAAGCATAGTTACATCACTTGTCAATGATATTATCAATCCGGTTCTTGGATTGTTTGGCGGAATGAATTTTGACAAGTTGAGTGTTAATCTTCTTGGAGAAGTAACTTTATATTACGGAAAGTTTATTACAGCAGTTATTAATTTCCTTATTATGGCCTTGATAATCTTTATTATGATTAAGGCAATTAATTCTGCTTCAGAGAAGTTTTCACGTAAAGAAAAAGAGAAGCCTACAACAAAGACATGCCCATATTGCAAAACTAAGATTGCAATAGATGCAGTAAGATGTCCTAATTGTACTTCACATCTTGAAGACGGCGTCAGCAAAAGCTGACGCTATACTTTTGTAAATCAGGACAGAACATAATCATTTATTTGTAATAAAGAATTTATATATGGAGGCAGATTGTGAAAAAACAGAGAAAAAAGAAACTTATTGCGGCTGTAATTGTTGCATTTGTGTCATTGCTGATATTTGGATATATCAAATTTTTTAACGGAACATTTATTTACATTTCGACAGGATTTGGAAAAGACGGACTTTTAAAGACTGGAAATAAAAAGGCATCAGTTATGGAAGCAGATATTCTTCTTTCTGATGCAAAAAGTGAATATGAAGATTTATTTGGAACAGATATCTGGAATCAGAGTGTCGGTGATGTGAAATTTGATGAGTATGTAAAAGAACAGGTAAAAGCCAAGCTTGAACGTGTTTACTGCATGAATGTTTTAGCTGATAAAAAAGGTGTTGTACTCTCAAGAAACCAGAAGACAGCTGTATCTGATGCGGCAGAGGAATATTATAATTCATTAAGTGATGAAAAAAGGAATGAATTTAATATTACAAAAGAAAAACTTGTTAATATGTTTACCAGCTTTGCAATAGCAGATACACTATATAATGATTTGACAGATAATCTTGATATAGAAGTAAGCTATGATGAAGCGAGAGTTATAACAGTACAGTATATCTGTGCAGATACGCTTGAAGATATAAAAAAAGCACAGGAAAGACTTGATAATAAAGAAATTTTCTATGTTGTTGCAAAAGATTATAATGGTGAAGAATATGAGAGAGAATGCCGCAGAGGAGAACTTGACGAGAATTTTGAAAATGCGGCTTATAATCTGAAAAGCGGCGAAGTAAGTGATATTGTTGAATCGGATGGCAGATATTATATTATAAAATGTAACAGCGATAATGATAAATCAAAAACAGAGGCTAACAAAACAGCAATTCTTGAAAAGAGAAAACTTGAAGCATTTAACAGCGAATTTGAGTCATTTGAGGCAAAGCAGTATGTTGAATTTAATAATAAAGCATGGAATGAAATAAAGCTTACATCAATTGGAAATATTAATGTAAAATTTGAAGAGGTATTTAACAGTCACTTGAAACAGTAGAAGGGAGAAATCTTTACATGGCTAATCAGAAGTACGATGCGTCCAGTATTTCAATTCTTGAAGGACTTGAGGCAGTAAGAAAACGTCCTGGAATGTATATTGGAAGTGTGGGAACAAAAGGTCTTAATCATCTTATATATGAAATTGCGGATAATGCCGTTGATGAGCATCTTGCTGGATATTGCAGTGAGATACGGGTAACTTTGAATAATGACGGTACAGCAACAATAAAGGATAACGGTCGTGGAATTCCTGTAGGAATTCATCCGAAAGCAGGAATACCGGCAGTTGAAGTTGTATTTACAGTGCTCCACGCAGGAGGAAAGTTTGGAGACGGCGGATATAAGATTTCCGGCGGTCTTCATGGTGTTGGTGCATCTGTTGTCAATGCACTTTCAAAGTGGCTTGAAGTTGAAATAAGAGTTGGTGGAGAAGTTTATTTCCAGAGATATGAACGCGGAAAGGCTGTTGCACCACTTGAAAAAACCGGAACATGCCGTAAAAATGATACAGGAACAACTGTAACATTTCTTCCGGATGATGAAATATTTGAAAAAACGAGATTTAAGTCAGAGGCAATAAAGAGCAGGCTGCATGAGACAGCATATCTTAATCCGGGACTTACAATTTATTTTGAAGATAAAAGACAGGGCAGTGAAGAGACAATTGAGTATAATGAGCCGGACGGAATTAAGGCATATGTAAAAGACTTAAATGAGGGAAAAGAAACAGTAACTGATATTGTTTATTTTAAAAAGAGCCAGGATGGCATAGAAGTTGAAGCTGCATTTCAGTATGTCAATGAATTTGAGGAAAATATACTGGGATTCTGTAATAATATTTATACGCAGGAAGGCGGTACACATATTACGGGATTTAAGACCAAGTTTACTATGGTAATCAACCAATATGCCAGAGAGCTTGGAATATTAAAGGATAAGGATGCCAATTTTACAGGTCTTGATGTAAGAAACGGAATGACAGCGATTGTTGCCGTAAAACATCCGGCACCAAGATTTGAAGGACAGACTAAGACAAAGCTTGATAATCCTGATGCAGGAACAGTAGTAAGTGCTGTCACTAATGATGAAGTACAGCTTTATTTTGACAGAAATATAGAGTCCTTAAAGGCTGTTATTGCATGTGCAGAAAAATCGGCAAAAATAAGAAAAGCGGAAGAAAAAGCAAAGACTAATCTTCTCACAAAACCTAAGTTTTCAATAGACAGCAACGGAAAACTTGCAAACTGTGAGAGCAAGGATGCATCAGAATGTGAAGTTTTTATCGTTGAGGGTGATTCTGCCGGAGGCTCTGCAAAAACAGCGAGAAACAGGCGTACACAGGCTATCCTGCCTATACGAGGTAAAATATTAAATGTAGAGAAAGCTTCAATAGACAAGGTTCTGGCTAACGCTGAGATAAAAACAATGATTAATTCATTCGGCTGTGGTTTCCTTGAAGGATATGGAAATGATTTTGATATAAATAAGCTCCGCTATGACAAAATTATCATTATGACGGATGCCGATGTCGATGGTGCACATATTGATACGCTCCTGCTCACATTTTTCTACAGATTTATGCCGGAACTTATTAATCAGGGACATGTATATATTGCAACACCTCCGCTCTACAGGGCTGAGATTAAAAAGGGAACAAAATCAAAGTCAAAGGGAGAATTCCAATATCTTTATGATGATAAGGCACTTGAAAAATACAGAAAAGAGCATGCTGCCGGTTCATTTACGCTTCAAAGATACAAGGGTCTTGGTGAGATGGATCCTGACCAGCTCTGGGAGACAACGCTTAATCCTGAAACGCGGATTTTAAAGCAGGTAGAAATAGAGGATGCAAGACTTGCAGCAGAAGTAACTTCAATGCTTATGGGCAGTGATGTTTCGCCGAGAAGGCAGTTTATTTATACACATGCTGAAGAGGCAGAAATAGATGCCTGATTTTAATATATAATTTTAAGTATAAAAATATTATCTTATAACGGAAAGATTGAGGAAAAAAGACAATGGCAGAAAATATCGTTAAGACCGAATATTCGGAACTTATGCAGAAGTCTTATATAGATTATTCCATGAGCGTAATTACAGCAAGGGCACTTCCTGATGTAAGAGATGGTTTGAAACCGGTACAGAGACGTGTTCTTTATGCTATGGACCAGCTTGGACTTAATTATGACAAACCGCATAGAAAATCGGCACGTATTGTCGGTGATGCAATGGGTAAATATCATCCACATGGTGACAGCTCAATTTATGAGACACTTGTTGTAATGTCCCAGGATTTTAAGAAGGGCATGGCACTTGTTGACGGGCATGGTAATTTTGGCTCTATAGAGGGTGATGGTGCCGCCGCTATGCGATATACAGAAGCTAAATTAAAGAAATTTACACAGGATGTATATCTTGCCGACCTGGACAAAGATGTAGTTGATTTTATTCCAAACTTTGATGAAACTGAAAAAGAGCCGGCGGTTCTTCCTGTAAGAGTTCCAAACCTTCTTGTAAATGGTGCTGATGGCATCGCAGTAGGAATGACAACTAATATTCCTACACATAATCTTGGAGAGGTTATAGATGCGGTATGTGCATACATGGATAATGTAAATATTACCACGCAGGAACTTATGCAATACTGCCCGGGACCTGATTTTCCGACAGGGGGTCTTGTTGTAAATAAGAGTGAACTTCCGGCAATATATGAGACAGGAACAGGCAAGATAAAGTTAAGAGGCAAGGTGGTATTTGAGCCTGCACAAAAGCGTGGTGAAAAAGACAAACTTGTGATAACTGAGATTCCATATACTATGATTGGTGCCAATATCGGCAAATTTATATCGGATGTTGTTGAACTTATCGAGAGCAAAAAAGCAACGGATATTGTTGATATTTCAAATGAATCTTCAAAAGAGGGAATTCGTATTGTACTTGAATTAAAGAAAAATGCTGATGTAGAAAATCTAAAAAATCTTTTGTATAAAAAGACAAAACTTGAAGATACATTTGGCGTAAATATGCTTGCAATTGTTGACGGACGTCCGGAAACACTTGGAATTAAAAAAATAATAGAGCATCATATCAATTTTCAGTATGAAATAGCAACAAGAAAATATACAACACTTCTTAATAAAGAGCTTGCAAATAAAGAAATTAAAGAAGGTCTTATACGTGCATGTGATATAATTGACCTTATAATTGAGATTTTAAGAGGAAGCACTAATCTGAAAATGGCAAAAGAGTGTCTGATGACAGGTAATGCTGAGGGCATAAAATTCAAGTCGGAAGCGTCAAAAAAACAGGCTTCACAGCTCGATTTTACTGAGAGACAGGCATCTGCAATACTTGAGATGCGTCTTTATAAACTTATAGGTCTTGAAATACTTGCATTGCAAAAAGAATATGATGAAGCTTGTAAAAAGATTGCCAGATATGAGAAAATTCTTGGCAGCAGAAAAGAAATGGCAAAAGTCATTAAAGAAGATTTAATGAAAATCAAGAAAGAATATGCAGTTGACAGACGCACAGTTATAGAAGACGGAAAAGAAGCAGTATTTATAGAAAAAAAGATACCTGAACAGGAAGTAATGTTTATTATGGATCGTTTTGGATATGCAAAAACAATTGATATGGCTGCATATGAGAGAAATAAAGAAGCTGTCCACAATGAATATAAGTATATTTTCTCATGTATGAATACAGATAAAATCTGTATTTTTACTGATAATGGCATGCTGCATCAGATTAAAGTTAAGGATATACCATTTTCTACAAAATTTAGGGATAAGGGTACACCAATTGATAATCTCGGCAATTATGACAGCAGTGGTGAACGTATAATTTATCTTTGTGCTTCAGAAAGAATAAGACAGAAAAGGCTTCTGTTTGTTACAAAACTTGGAATGATGAAGCTTGTTGATACATCTGAATTTGATGTTATGAAAAAAACGGTTGCATCAACAAAACTTACAGATGGTGATGAACTTATAGGAATTTATGAAACTGATGCGAGGACAGAGGTTCTGTCCAAGTTTAATTACGACGGGACAGTTGGCGAAGAAGAGGTCGTTTCAAGTGACCAGAATATTATATTACAGACTGCAAACGGTGTATTTTTGAAATTCCCGCTTACAGATGTTCCTCAGAAGAAGAAAAATGCAGTCGGTGTGCGTGGCATAAAACTTGGCAGTGATGATTATATCGAAGATGTATATATACTTACAAATGGTGATGAATTATCAATGGATTATAAAGGAAAAATGCTTGATTTTGGAAAAATGAAAATGGCACACAGGGATACTAAGGGGACGAAAGTCCGTAGATAAAAATTGAATAATAATTAGAAAAATCAGATATTTTTTTGCCTCGGGATTTTACAATCCAATATGCAAAAAAATATCTGATTTTTTAATACAATGATTTTATCTGCGGACTTTGTCCAGGTCAGGCAGGAAAATTGCTGCTTTTCATGTAGTCATCATAGATGGCAATGACTTTATTCATTACGTCAGCACCCGGAGCACCGAGAGTAAGACGTTTTTCTACACATGTCTTTAAGCTGATTGCATCATAAATGTCATTTTCAAATACAGGGCTGATTTTTTTATACTCGTCAAGAGAAAGGTCGTCAAGAGCAATTCCTTTGTCGATGCATAAAAGAACGAGCTGGCCAACAATACCATGTGCATCACGGAAAGGAACCCCTTTCTTTACGAGATAGTCAGCGGCATCTGTAGCATTAGTGAAGCCCTTCTTTGCACTGTCTTCCATACGGGCCGGGTTGAATTTCATTGTGTCAATCATGCCTTTGAAGAGGCTTACACAGCCTTTGACAGTATCAATGGCATCAAATGAGAGCTCTTTATCTTCCTGCATGTCTTTATTGTATGCAAGAGGAATTCCTTTCATTGTAGTAAGAAGACTTATCAAAGCACCGTAAACACGGCCTGTCTTTCCTCTTACAAGTTCTGCAATATCCGGATTTTTCTTTTGAGGCATAATGCTTGAACCTGTGCTGTAAGCATCGTCTAACTCGATGAATTTATATTCATTTGAATTCCAGATACAGATTTCCTCTGAAAAGCGGCTGAGGTGCATCATTATAGTTGAAAGTGCATTTAAAAACTCAATAAGGTAATCCCTGTCTGAAACAGAATCCATACTGTTTAATGTAGGACCATAAAAGTCAAGAAGTTCGGCAGTCATTTCGCGGTCAAGAGGATAAGTTGTTCCGGCAAGTGCACCTGCTCCGAGAGGGCAGTAGTTCATTCTCTTGTAAATGTCGGCAAGTCTGCTTCTGTCACGCTTGAACATTTCAAAGTAAGCACCAAAATGGTGTGCAACAGTAACAGGCTGTGCTTTCTGAAGATGGGTGAACCCAGGCATGTAAGTGTGTACATTTTCTTTGATGATTCTTAAAATAACTTTCATGAGAGCTTTTACTTCATCGTCAATGTTTTTAACTTCATCTCTTGTATATAATCTCATATCAAGGGCAACCTGGTCATTTCTGCTTCGTCCTGTGTGAAGTTTTTTGCCGGCATCACCAATTCTTTCAATTAATGTTGCTTCCATAAATGTGTGGATATCTTCGTATTCATCCGTGATTTCAAGCTTTCCGCTCTCTATATCAGCAAGTATAGAAGTAAGACCATCTTGAATCTTAGTGCTTTCTTCCTCAGAGATAATTCCTGCTGCACCAAGCATTTTTGCGTGTGCAATGCTTCCCTGAATGTCCTGTTTGTAAAATTTCTGGTCAAAAGAAATAGATGCATTGAAATTATTTACAAGTTTATCAGTTTCTTTTGTGAAGCGTCCGCCCCAAAGTTTCATATTATTGTTCCTCCGTAGTGTTAGTATCCGATTCTGTAAGAGAATCATTATTTGCATGATTGTTGAAAATAACAATGAGCTTCTGTTTGAGTTTTTTATCTATGCCACACCGTTTTGCAACAGCAGTGCCAATTAATATAATAATGCATATAAATGTAATAATGCAACCCTTAATAAGATTTACTGGCATAAATTTCAATTTTACGCTGTGGGTGCCTTTAGTAATATCAACTGCAAGCAGTGCATCTGCTATGCTGTATGTGCTGCATTTTTTGCCATCAATATATACAGACCAGCCTTTGTCGTAAGGTATTGAAAAAAGAAAAGTTCCGTCGTTGTCACATGTTACCGAACCTGTAAAGCCTGTTGAATTCCATTTTTCTACCTGAAATGAATTGTTGTTTAAAATATTATATGCCTGTTTAAATTTATTTTCGTTTAAAATGTATACATGAAGATTCATTGATGTTTCGGCATTTACATTGATCGAGTCGCCGGCATTGACATATCCGATATCAACTGTCCTGTTACCGTTTTTTAATCCTGAATATCCGGTTGTATTTCCATTGATTGTAACGCCGATGTTATCAACACCTTCCTTTTGGATTACAAGATACATATGTCCGCTTGATGACGGCGAAAATGTCACATCAATCTGTGACGGATATACAAAGTTTTCAGTAAATGTATCCTTAACTCCTGTCAATGCTTCAATAAGCGAATTCTGGTTTTCAATTCCGTTATAAATAGTGTCGGGTTTCCATTTCTCAGAAAGATTTCCGCCTGAAACATATCCGGCCGGAAGAGTATATTCATTTTTATATATAAATTCTCCGTCATACCCATTGTAATAAGTTCTTAGTGAATCTGTTGAAAGAAGTTTATTGCTTATAAGATATTTAACGGAAAAAAGTGAGTTGGTCACGATTGTTGAACCGTCATATCCGTAAGCATTAGTCGAACTTACCATTCCAAGATATTTGTAAAGCTGTGACATTCCGGCACTGCATGTTGATGAAAATGTCGATATAGTATGGTAATTGTGCCACGCACCGTCATTTTTGCTCCTTGCACCTGTTATTTTATCCATGCGGTAGAAAGAGCCGTCGTTGTCAGAAACATCAGAGGTGACTGTTTTTACGGCATTATAATCAAGCAGATATGCTGTGCGGCTTGTTGTTCCAAGCCCTGTAGATTCCATATTAATAGTACATTCAACAACACTTACACATAAAACGGCAAAAAATATGACCGGAATTTTGAAATTCTTTGTCTTTTTTAGATATATGAGCAATGCATAAATCAAAATAAAAGCACCGCTTATATAAAATATTTTAAAATCGTAGGTGTCGCTGTCTTTAAATATCTGTTCTGCAAGCACAAGGAATATAATTGAAAACCATACTGAGGCACTAATCTGTTTTACAGTTGACTGCCTTATCCGGTAAAAGGCCTCATAGCTCATGCTTAAAAGAAAGAATATATAAATAAATGACTGGCGGCATGGAAGGCTGTTTGGATAGTGGAAACCATGCCATATAAAGTTAGGTATATTAAGATTAAATGCAAGTAAAAATACGAGAAGTATAATGCATTTACCAATTTTTTCAGCCGGTTTAATTTTTTTATTCATTATATAAAGTGGTATGAGTAAAAAAACAGCAACACCACAGTATATATTAGGATAATGTTCAAGACCGAGATGAACCGGAACATTAATCAGTTGTCTTACAAGCATTTCCATTACCGAAAAATAGGATGTAAGTTTTGCCGGAAATGAAGTAGATGAAGAAGCTGACAGTGAAAAAGTATACATTTCCGGGAGAAGCAGGCATGCGGCAAGTCCTCCGGCTATCAGTGAATAAAAAATCCAGCGTAATATCTTTTTAATATATATTCCAAATGATTTGTCACCGTCATATGCAATCATAAGCACAATGAAATACAGGCATACACTTATGCAGACCATAATTGAAATATAATAATTTGTAAAAATACATAAACCGAGGCTTATGCAGTACAAATAGCATTTATTTTCATCTACAAGTTTTTCAAGACCCAGCATTATAAGCGGAATAAGCACTATGCAGTCAAGCCACATAATGTTCCAGCTGTATGCAGCACTGTAAGCTGATAACGCATAAAACGTGCCAAAAAGTGCAATTGTACATTTTTTTGTATGAAAATGTTTTGAAATATAATATGAAAATGTTACAGATGAGGCACAAAGCTTCATAACGATAAGCATATTCATAATTTCAATCATATATTTCTGTGGCAGCAGTGCTATAAGCCAGTTTATGGGACTTGCAAGGTAATATGCAAAAAGTGATGTGAAATTGACCCCCATGCCGATATCCCATGAATACAGGAGTGTATCACCTGTACGCAGTTTGTGCCATAATTCAGAATAAAATGGTGCATACTGGTGATACATATCTGAGCGTAGATAGCAGTCATTTCCGAAAGGAAAGATGTCACGCAGATAATATAATGCAAGAAAAATAAGTGCCGGTATGCAAAAAGACAGAATAAATGTAATATTGCCGGCGGGAATTGACTGAGATGTATTATCAATCAGGCTGAAATTAAAACTTTTTTTCTTGTTTTCTTTATTAACAGTTTCCAATGTAAACCTCCAAGTTTATGATACATTTTTATAATTAATAATTGTACTATAT
>ENA-OPBM01000863-OPBM01000863.1-human-gut-metagenome-genome-assembly--contig:-NODE-863-length-21489-cov-4.401838_pt1 | contig 21489 bp, 19 predicted proteins | sample MGYA00241069_ERZ501454 | MGnify/ENA primary metagenome ERZ501454 (study PRJEB25962, sample SAMEA2042625) | human gut metagenome | biome: human gut; feature: human-associated habitat; material: faeces... | reverse complement strand
TATGTCGCTGAAGCGACCCGCCGCAGGCGGAGAATCCTGCAAGCAGGATTCTTTCTTGTATGTACTGACTCAATGATGGTTGTTTGTTTTGTATTATGCAATTCTTAAGATTATGCATAATATAATAAGATGCAAATCAATCTCAGCATTTTATAATTCGACAATCTGTCCTTTTTCTACGTCATATCTGCAGTACTTACCATTTCCGGAAATAAATGGCTGATATGTATCTGTCCTGTTATCTTTAAGATATACAATTCCGGTAGCGATCATCTCCACTAATGAAAAGCGTTCGCTGAGACTGGAAATCCACTTATATGTTTTGTTCTTTGATGAATTTGCCATAACCATATTGTAGGCATGTCCGTCTTCGGTGGCTTCCAGAGAAAAATATACTTTCTCTGCCTTATCAGGAGCATCAAAGACCTGACTTGTAATATAGGAAGAAAAATTGGTGCTTACAAAATTTCGGAAAGATTTTATATCATAAGTAATTCCGGATACTTCGTCTGTGATTTTATCTCCGCGTTCCAGACGTGTTTTAATAATCTTTAGTACCTCTACAGTCCAGTTGATAAAAGAGATACTACTGTAATTCATACTTTCCATCAACTGTTCGATTAGTTTGCGTGACAGGATATTGGAGCGTATTGCCTCATCATAAAGTTCTTTGTTCATGACATTTTCCCTCTTTTTTGATTATTTGTAACTATTCAGCAGTCTACTATCCCGCGAGGTGTTTTGGCATGAACATGCCAAAATCCCGAGACATACAAGTCAAAATCCCATCGCCGAAGGCGATTTTTAATGGATTTTGACTCGTAACTGTGAAGGTACTGAACAGTTACGATTATTTTATGTTTGTTATAGTGTTTCCGCACATTTCTATGTTATACTGATTATAAATCTGTTTGTTGTAAAATGCAACAAAAAACAGACGAATAAATAAAAATATTTGTGAACAGTAACGAATATATTGTTGCCTGTATTTTTGTTTCTCGGAAGGATAATGAGATATAAGGAAAATTGAGGAGGAATAAAATGGAGATAGAAGAAGAGTTTATTTCGGGATTTTGCAGAACATGTAATGGAGGGCAGACTGTCTGCTGCGAATATACGATGGAAGGAGATAAAAGAACCCTCACATTTATGGATTGTGCACATGACAGATGTGTGAATTATGCTGCCTGTGAAATCTACAAACAGGCACATGAAATGGAACGATAAGAATATGTGAGGGTGTACGAAAAGCAGTGAACTGCGAAATGTATTGCTGAGAACGGAGGGGACAGTAACCCGCAAATGCTGTAATTATCGGATTAACCGGAGTTAGAATCAAACATATATGAAAAATAGGCATCTTTGAATGCAGAATAGTTATTTCTGGAAATAGGGACAGAGGAAATGCCGGTAGTGACCATAGTTCTTGTAAACTGTTTTATGTGCGACAGGTTTACAATATAGCTTCGGTGACATTTAAAGAATCCTTTTGCCGGAGTAAAGATCCCTTCGCACTTTGCAAATAATTCGCGGATTTTTAAAGTAGTTCCATTTGAAAGGCAGACCAGAACCTGTTTATTCTGAGCTTCCAGATAATCTACATCATTGAGCGTAATTGAGCAGAATCCATCTGCAGTATGTGCGACGAAAGTTTCCGCCGGAACATTATAAGTTTTAAAAAAATCATCCATAACAGAAAAAAGTTTCAGAGTATTTACTGGTTTTAAAAGATAATGAAAAGCTTTTACATCATAGGAATCCAAGGCAAATTCTCTGGAAGAAGTCAGAAAAATCACAGGAACAGTCAGTCCCATGCTGCGTATTTCTCTTGCTGTATCTATGCCGTTTAATAATGGCATGATGATATCGAGAAAGATCAGATCTATCGGAATTGTCCGGAGAGCTGTTAACAGATCATCGCCGTTGGAATATGGATACAGGGTAAGTGAAAAATCATTTTTTTTCGCCCAGTGCGTCAGGAGTGAACTTAATTCCCGGGTAAAGAGTATTTCATCATCACAAATTGCAATATTCATAATTTTTATCAAAACCTTTCTGTGAGTGAATAAATGTTATGTATTGTATCCGGCAGTGGAAATCCTGTGTCAGATGATAATTCGCAGGACAAAGCAATGGTCCACGATAGAAAAATGACATTGTCCATGCAATTGTTCCACATAATAAATAATACTCCTGACACCGATTCCATGCCCGTTTCTGGTAGAAACCGGAACTCCATCTACAAATGCCGGAATTTTTTCTACGGGATTTTCCAGTTGGAACAGAATGTGATTCTTTTTCTGTGAAAGAGTAAGCCGGGCCCATTTTGAAGGTGATTCCAGCTGCTCCAGTGCATGCATGGAGTTTTCCAACGCATTGGACAGGATTGTACAGAGGGACAGATCGGAGCATGGAAGTTCTTTTCCTGTAGAAACATTGCATATAAGAGACAATCCTCTGTCTGCGAAACGGGAATGATAAATGGAAAGCACAGAGTTCAGCATTTCATTTCCAGAATAGGCGGCGATGATCGTATCGTCATATGCAGAATTAATTTCATGGATGTATTCCTGTGCTTTATCCGGATGTCCGTTTTGCAGCTGGGTCAGAATAATACTCAGATGGTGGCGCATATCATGCCGCAGGATCGCCAGTTTCTGGCTGCTGATCTTTACCTGTTCAATTTCGTTTTGCATGGATTGAAGCTGCATTTCACGAAGATTGCTGTACTGCGCTATCTCCTGTTTATTCTCATATTCCTGAAAGTAGATGATGAGAAATACCAGGTAGGCAATGCAGAATGCAAATCCCATGAATTCAACAACTGCTTTATTTCCGGAATAAAGTAAAGTTGAAAATTTGGTGAAAGCATAATCAAAAACGTAATATACAAATGGCAGGAAACCGATGATGGAAAGCTCACGTGCATTTTTTGTAAAAATTGTTTTTGTAGATCGAAATACATATCGATAAAGAAGGACAAAAGTTAAGGTTGTTGTTAAGATCCGCACAGAATAATAACACCACTGTAATCCTGTTATTGCCAAAGCGAATAATCCGGTCCAGTTGCTTATCTGGCAACACAGATAGGCAGAAAAGACAGAAACAGCGGAAGAAATCAGAGGATACTTATAATGAACGGAGAGGAATAAAACCAATGGAAAATGTACGATCAGAGGATAGGACATATTTGCAAGAGTTTCCCCAAATAATGCCAGATCAATTACATATAACAGTCCCTGCCCTGAAAATAACAGAAACATAGTCAGGATATTTTTTCTGATCGGTTTGATCCCAAGAAAAAATGCAGAACAGTAAATTCCAAAGAGCATGGTAGTGACACCATGAACAGCAGATAAAATCTGTTCAGACATAACAGCACCTCCGTCTGATAAGGATTGATAAAATTTGTCATCAAAATGTTGTATATATATATCAAGTATAAAAGATTTCAAATTTAAAGACAACCTTTTTCCATACCATTCACGCCATATAATTACTGTTCGCGTGAAAGAGAAAAAATGTTGTTGTTCTGTGTTATAATCAGTCTATAAAGGAATATCGAAAAAACATACGAGGAAGGAGATGAAAGAGAGACCATATTTAACGATATACCGGCGTTGGATGAAAAAAGAAAAACAGAAGAAAAACAGACCTGATGGAAAAGTACCATGCAGGTCTGTTTTTATATCATTCTTTCCTGTTTTTACTTATTTACATCAATATAACTGTACAATGTATATTTGGAGATTCCGAAATAATTTGCAACCTTATCTCCGGATTTTGTAATAAGGAAAGCACCTGCATCATTTAAGAACTGAATAGCAGTAACCTTATCCTCCTTATTCATTAAAGGAACAGGTTTGCCTACCAGAGCTACAGATTCTTCGATCAGATGATCAAGAAGATCATTGACATTATGAGTGATTTCTTTGGGTTTCTCTTCCTTATTTTCCGGAGTGACAAGAGAATGAAGGGCAGATTCGATCATAGTAAGCTTGGTAATGTCATAATTGATTCCGAAAACATAATGAAGGGTACCATCGTCATCATGAATGTAGGAAGTGCTGCACTTCAGGATCTTGCCGTCTGCTGTTTTCATCAGATAACCGGTATGGTCTTCGGGGGTTGCTCCTTTTTCCTGATTGCGGATCGCATCAAAAACAGCATTGGATGGTCCGTCTCCGATATCTCTGTTTGTAACATGACCATTTACGATGTAGACGATGGAATGTTCCGGCTCCGAAGTTTTCAGATCATGGATTACTACTTCACAGTCAGGTCCGAACTGGGAAGCAAGATCAGCAGCGATTTGTTTTAACACAGTAAGTCGTCCCATTTGATTTCCTCCTATTAATATAACTTTTAAACGGATCATAACCGAATCAGGCAGGGGCTTCTATAGTCTGAGCAGTAACAGTCATTCGATTATGAGCATGTAGTAAAGCGGATAAATTTATCCGTCAAAACGTTCAGTGCAGACACATGGAAACTGCACATTTTCTATATTCTATCATAAAAAAAAGGAAATAAAAAGAGCCTAAAAAAAATAAATGTGAATACCTTAAAAAATTTGTGATTATAATCATAAATCATTGAAGTGATATAGGAATCGTGGTATATTTTAAACATGAGAATTGCGATAAGTTAGGGGTAAAATACTTTTTGTCCCTAACTTATAATAAAGAAAGGGGTGTCAGAAACAGTGAAAACTTTACTGAAGAATGGTACAGTAGTATCGGGGGATATGTCTGTCAGAGAAGATGTTCTTATAGATGGAGAGAAGATTGTAAAAGTAGGCCGGAATCTGGAAGCAGAGGATGCACAGGTAGTTGATGTAAACGGTAAGCTGCTTTTTCCGGGATTTATAGACGGACATACACATTTTGACCTGGAAGTGGCAGGAACAGTGACGGCAGATGATTTTGAAACAGGAACAAGAGCTGCCATTGCAGGAGGAACAACTCTGGTGATCGATTATGCGTCTCAGGATAAAGGTGGTCATACGCTGAAGGAAGGCCTTGAGAAGTGGCATAAGAAAGCAGATGGGAAATGTTCCTGTGATTATTCTTTCCATATGTCTGTTGTGGAATGGAATGAGGAAACTGAGAGAGAAATACAGGATATGATCAATGAAGGGATTACCAGTTTTAAGCTTTACATGACTTATCCGGCAATGATCGTAGATGACGGTGACCTTTATAAGATTATTAAGAAATTAAATGAATATGGATGTTTTGCAGGGGTACATTGTGAGAATGCAGGGGCAATCGATGCTTTGATCGCAGAAGCCAAAAAAGAGGGACGTCTGGGACCTGAGAATCACCCGTTGGTGCGTCCGGATATTATGGAGGCAGAGGCAGTTCACCGCCTTCTTGTGATCGCAGATGCAGCAGATGCTCCTGTAATGGTAGTACATCTTACCAACCGGAAAGCATTTGAAGAAGTGATGCGTGCCAGAATGAACGGACAAAAGGTATATGCGGAAACCTGTCCGCAGTATCTGCTTCTGGATGACAGTGTATATTCAAAACCGGATTTTGAAGGTGCCAAATACGTGTGTGCACCTCCAATCCGTAAGAAAGCAGATCAGGACTGCCTGTGGAAAGCACTGGCGAATGATCAGATCCAGACGGTTGCAACTGACCAGTGCAGCTTTACAATGGAGCAGAAAGCTCTTGGTAAAGATGATTTCACGAAGATTCCGGGAGGGCTGCCGGGAGTACAGACGAGAGGAACTCTGCTTTATACATACGGTGTACGCACAGGCAGGATCACGCAGGAACAGATGTGCCGTCTGTTAAGTGAGAATGCAGCTAAACTTTACGGAGTGTATCCCAATAAGGGCGTGATACGTGAGGGAAGTGATGCAGATATTGTTGTATTTGATCCTGAGAAGGAAAACGTTATCTCTGCAAAGACACATCTGTATCATACGGATAATAATCCATATGAGGGATTTAAGCTTCATGGAGATATTGACAGCGTATATTTAAGAGGAGCTCATGTGGTGCAGGATGGAAAAGTAATTCTGGAGAAAACAGGAAAATATATTAAACGCGGTAATAAGCAGTGAATATAAAGAATAACAAGAGGTGACAGAAAATGAAACATGAAGTAAATGCAATGGGAAAACAGTGCCCGATTCCGGTAGTGATGACAAAGAAGGTTATTGATAATGCGGCAGTCGGTGATGAGATTGAAATTCTGATCGATAATGAAACCGCAGTGAATAATCTGAGCAGACTTGCAAATAAAACAGGCTGTACGTTTGTATCTGAAAAACTGGGAGACAAAAAGTATCAGGTGAAGATGGCAGTACAGACTGAACAGACAGGTGGTACCTTGGAAGGAGAGGAATTTGTCTGCGAAGCACCGCATAAAAAAGTGACGGTAGCGGTAATCTCCTCAAATGTTATGGGAAATGGTGATGATGAACTGGGAAAGATTTTGATCAAAGGATTTATCTATGCCCTTTCTCAGATGGAAACACATCCGGATACAATCCTTTTCTATAATGGAGGTGCAAAACTTACAACAGAAGACTCTGAAAGTCTGGAAGATCTGAAAAAGATGGAAGAAGAGGGCGTGGAAATCCTGACCTGCGGTACCTGCCTGAAGCATTATGGACTGATGGAGAAACTGATGGTTGGAAAAGTTACCGATATGTATACGATTGCAGAGCGTATGACAGGTGCAGATAAGGTGATTCGTCCGTAAGAAAATGAAGGCCATCATATCTGAAAAAAAGACAGATATGATGGTATTTTGAACTTTTATTGCAATTTCTGTTCTCTGATATTGTGGTATCTGGCATATCCGGTAAGAATCAGAGTCAGGGCACCATCGCCTGTTACGTTACAGGCTGTCCCAAAACTGTCCTGAAGGGCAAAGATAGTCAGCATCAGAGCTGTAGCAGAATCGCCGAACTTCAGGATACCGGTGATAATACCGAGAGATGCCATAACAGTGCCTCCCGGTACACCCGGAGCACCAATGGCAAAAATTCCAAGCAGGACACAGAAAAGAACCATGGCCCCCGGCGCAGGAACTGCACCATAAAGAATTTTGGAGATTGCCATACAGAAGAATACTTCTGTGAGGACAGAACCACAGAGATGAATATTGGCAAACAGCGGAATACCAAAATCTACCAGATCCTTTCGGAGAGGTTTTGCCCTGTGTGCGCATTGGAGGGCGACCGGCAGTGTGGCAGCAGATGACATGGTACCTATGGCTGTGAGGTAGGCGGGACCATAATGTTTTACAACTTTCAGAGGATTTTCTCTGGAATAAATTCCTGCAAGTATATATAGAAGAGCTATCCAGATAAAATGTCCGATCAGAACAATGACGATTACCTGAAGGAATACAGGAAGCTGTCTGGTGATTGTTCCTTCGTATGCCAGTGAACAGAAAGTCAGTCCGATGAAGTATGGGAGAATCGGAATAATGACTCTTGATACAATAGCCAGTATGATCTTCTGAAATTCTTCAAGAAAAGAAGAAATCAGACTGGCTTTTGTCCATGCAGATGCAAGTCCCAGCATAATGGCCAGTACAAGTGCACTCATGACAGGCATTATCTGTGGAATGGAAAGTTCAAAAACTACATCCGGCAAAGCTTTGAGATGACTGGCAGTGGAGCTGAAGGACAAATGTGGGATCAGCAGGTATCCGGATAATGCAGAGAATAAAGCAGCTCCCAGTGAGGAAGCATAAGCAATACTGACTGCAACACCTAACATTCTGGAAGCATTGTTTCCGAGTCTGGTAATAGATGGTGCGATAAATCCAATGATGATCAGCGGAACAGAAAAGCTGATCAGCTGACCAAGAATATACTTCGATGTTACAACCACATTCAGTACTGCAGTCGTAATGGCAGATTCATCTATTATATTAAGAAGAAGTCCGATACAGATTCCAAAAGCCACGCCGACAAGCAGTCTGAAGGGCAGACTGTGTAGAAAAAAGTTTTTTTTCATAATAATCCCCCTTTTTCTGTCAATTATAATATATAATGATGTCATGGTCAAAAGGTATTTTATATCGAAACAGGAGAGAGTTATGTACAGAAAAATTTATCAAATTTTGGAAGAAACAGGAAAAGTAAAAACAGCAATGGTTTTAAACGGGAATCATAAGGGCGAAAAATGTCTGATAAAAGAAAACCATTGTTTATCATCCGATGAAAATACAGCAGATTTCTGGAAAAAATATGAAGCTGATCTGGCGGAGTGCCAGGAGACAAAAGTTGTTCATATGGGAGATGTAGATTTCTTTGTGGAAATTTATGTGAAAAATCCGCAGCTTATCATTTTTGGAGGCGGACATGTTTCGCAGCCTGTTGCAAAAATCGGAAAAATGCTGGGATTTCATGTGACTGTTATGGATGACAGAGAAGATTTTGTGACTTCAGAGAGATTTCCGGATGCCGATCGGCTGATCAAAGGCAGCTATGATGAGTTTTCAGACAAAATACCGGCCTATGAAAATGCTTATTATGTGATCGTGACAAGAGGTCATCTCGGAGACAGTGCCTGTGCCAGACAGATCCTGAGACGCCCTTATACTTATCTGGGAATGATCGGCAGTAAAAATAAGGTAAAACTGACCAGAGAAAAATTACTCGGAGAAGGTTTCAGCGAAGAACAGCTCAACAGTATCCATGCACCGATTGGATTGCCGATCGGAGGACATATGCCGGCAGAGATTGCTGTAAGTATTGCTGCGGAGATCGTTCAGGAAAAGAACAGGTATGATGTTTCTTATATTGATGGAGCTGTGGAGGATGCTGTCAGGAAAAAAGAAAATGGAATTATGATCACGATCATATCCAAGAGTGGTTCTTCTCCAAGAGGGACAGGAAGTAAAATGTTTATTGATAAAGACGGGAATTCATATGGAAGCATCGGAGGCGGAAATGTAGAATTTCAGGCTTTGAAATATGCACCAGAAGCGCAGCATGGTGAAATCAGAAAATATAATCTGTCTAACCAGGGCGGTGCGAATCTGGGAATGATCTGTGGCGGCGAGGTGGAAGTCCTTTATGAATTGTTGTAGATAAACACAGAACCTACAGCGTTACTGTTCACATATCATTATCCCGCGAGATGTTTTGGCATGACTATGCCAAAATCCTGAGACACACAAGCTAAAATTCCATTGCCACAGGCAATCTGGAATGAATTTTGGCTACGTTACTGAGAACGGAGTGAACAGTAACCCTGCAGCAATTCCACGCAGATAGAAGAAAGCAGACAAAGCAGGACAAAACGCATACTTGAATTATCTGTAAGAATCGTGTATATTAATACATAAAGCGAACACAGAAAACACGAGGGGACAGAGCGTGTTTGATAAAGGAGGAAACTACTTATGAAGAAATCACTTTGGCTGGTTCTTGTACTGGGACTTGCATTTGCTGCTCAGGGATGCGGATTTGATCCTACTATTGATTCCAGCGTTATGATCGTTAAAGTAACACCAACACCGGAAGTCACACCTACTCCTGAGGCTTCAGAGGCAACACCAACACCGGAAGCAACACCAACGCCGGCAGCAGAGCAGACAGCCAGTGGTGTAAAAGTAGAAGTGAAATCCGATACCTATTATGCGTCATCAGAATTAAATCTTCGTTCTGATGCAAGTGCAGATGCAGATCTGATTTCAAGTGTGGCAGCCGGAACTCAGCTGAACAGTACAGGTGTATGCGAGAATGGATGGATTCGTGTGGATTATAATGGACAGACCTGTTATGCAAGCGGAGATTTTGTGACAACAACAGCTCCGGCAGCAGACGCAGGTGAGACTGCAGCAGATACATCAGCAGATACGTCTTATGATGAAAGTGCAGAATAATCTGATGATATAAAAATTTGTATCAGTCCTCTTTGAATATATTTCTATGAGAGGTACAATAAAGGCTTTTTTGGAAAAATGTTGACAGAAATGTATAAGTAAAAGCAGAAGCTGCAGGGGATAATGACCTGTCAGCTTCTGCTTTTTTTGTCTGAAAAATACGATAGAAATCTTTTTCGGTGTGTTGTTTATGAGGATTGCTATAATACTGTAGAATGTTACTGTGGATAAATAAGTCTGTCCGGCTTGATATCATAAAGAACTTCATCCAGAAATTTTCCTGCCAGATATTTTGCCATAGGCAGATTCATATCCAGATAATTTCCGCAGTCTTTTGCAGATGCTCCCGGAACTTCACCTTCAAAATCACGTATAAATTCAAAAGTCTCGATCATAAGCGGAACGATATCCTTGGACTCATAATCTCCATTTAAAAGAAGATAATTGCCTGTACGGCATCCCATCGGTCCCCAGTAGATCATTTTAGAGCCGAACTCTTTATGATTTCTCAGGAATGTTGCTGCCAGATGCTCGATCGTGTGAAGCTCAGCGGTATTCATCACAGGTTCTTCGTTAGGAGAAGTCATACGGATATCGAAGGTAGTGATAATACTGCCGCCAACCGGATCCTTACGTGAAACATAAATTCCAGGCTGTAATTTGATATGGTCAATGGTAAAACTTGTTATTTTTTCCATTTTGGATTCCTCGCTTTCTTTTGCAGATATATTCTGACTGTTCATCAGTCTGTTGTTCCGGTTTCACTGCAAAAAGGGAAGGTACAGAACTGAACAGCCATATACATTTTAACAGGCAATCAGAAAGAAGTAAACACAGGAAACATTCACAATCTGAACATTTTGTGAAAAGAGTTGTTTTTTTTCTGAGATAGGTTATAATCAGATTGTTGTAAATGATTTCGGAGGTAAAGGAAAATGAAAAGAAAATTACTGGCAGCACTTTGTGTTACAGCTATGTCAGCAGGTTTACTGGCAGGATGTGGCAGCAGTGATAAAACAGAAGAGAGTACAAAAACAGAGGAAACAGCGAAAGAGGAGACTTCTTCTCAGGAAGAGACGGAGACAAAAGCTGCTTCTTCTGACAGTGATAATGTAGCAAGTGAAGAAGAGGCAGAAAAAGCCGGATTTTCTGATGGTTCTGATGAAAAGAGTGATTCTGCTGATACAGATTCTGAAAATAAAGATTCTTCAGACAGCAGTACAACCAGTGTGCTTCTGGATACTTCCAAAGAACTGACAGGAATTCATCACGCAGAGATTGAAGTAAAGGATTACGGTACGATTGATGTGGAACTGGATGCAGATACAGCACCGATCACAGTGACAAATTTCGTGAAACTCGCACAGGAAGGTTTTTATGACGGATTGACATTCCACCGTATCATGGATGGATTCATGATCCAGGGTGGTGATCCCAACGGAGACGGAACAGGTGGATCAAAAGAGAATATTAAGGGTGAGTTCAGCAACAATGGAGTAGACAATGATATTTCCCACACAAGAGGGACTATTTCCATGGCAAGAGCCAGTGATCCGGACAGCGCAAGCTCGCAGTTCTTTATTGTTCAGGCAGACAGTACATTTCTGGACGGAGATTATGCAGGATTTGGCCATGTGACAGAAGGCATGGATATTGTTGATAAGATCTGCGAGGATGCAAAACCGACAGACGACAATGGAACAATCCCGTCAGATCAGCAGCCGGTTATTGAGAAGATTACCATTACAGATTAAGTAAAACAGAAATCGAAGTATAAGTGCCCGGAGAACAAACAAAAATTGAAGAAAAGGCATAACAAGAAGCAGCAGGAGAGATATGAAAAATCTTTTCTGCTGCTTTTTGGAACAGATACAGTTAATTTTTAATTATCAGCACTGGTATCGGTGGGTTGTTGGGGCGATTATAATATTCGCTTTTGATTACCAGATATTGATGGGGATCAAGGTTTTTCAGCCAGTCAAGGATCTGATCCCGCTCTTCAAATCCGGAATCGCCGCCACTGTAGATGCAAAGAGAAATCATTCCGCCTTTTTTCAGAAGGGTTAAAGCCTGGGTCAATGCCTGAATGCTGGTTTTACCTCTGGTTGCAAGTGAATGATCTCCACCGGGAAGATAACCAAAATTAAATACAATGCAGCTTACACTGTCTGGTGTGGCATATTCTGCCATATTTGCGTGAGATTCCAGAAGCAGTCTGTAATTTTCCGGAACATGTCCGGCGTTCAGTCTCTTTTGGGTTGCAGTCAGTGCCTGCTCCTGAATATCAAAGGCAAGAACCTTTCCTGATTCTCCGCATAGCTGCGAAAGCAGAAGCGTATCATTTCCGTTTCCCATTGTAGCATCAATACAGAAGTCTCCTTCCTGTACCTGCTGTCTGATAAAAGCTGCGCACCATTGCGTGATCTGATAATTCTTCATATATTCCTATATTCCTCCACAAAGTCATACGCCGGATTTATATGTTGATATCAGTATATTATAGTAATCCGGTCTGTCAGTTAAGTCAGGTAGAGTCCAGTGCAAATTATGGATATCTGACTGATTATTATTATAATGCAGGAAATTTTTATAAACAACGGTTAAGTGTAATCTTGTTGCGGTTCACCTGCAATATCCTATTGTCCTAATGTTACTGTTCACATACCTCTATCCCGCGAGGTGTTTTGGCATGAATATGCCAAAATCCCGAGACATACAAGCCAAAATTCCATTGCCGCAGGCAATCTGGAATGAATTTTGGCTACGTTACTGTGAACAGTAACGTTCTGATTGTTTCGCAAATAAAACAAATCACTTATTGCATTTTTGATAATAATTAGTCTATAATAAATAGAATTGTAAAAGTCAGAATCCTGTTATCAAAGATGAATTATGATAGATTTTGACATGTAAGTATAAAGACGTAGAAACAGCTATAGAAATAATATTACAAATAATATGGTTCGGAGAAAGAGGTAAAGGAAAATGACACTGGAAGGAAAAACAGTATTACTGGGAGTGACAGGCAGCATTGCGGCGTATAAGATTGCATATCTGGCAAGCGCGCTGAAGAAACGCCATGCAGATGTTCATGTGCTGATGACAGAGAATGCCACGAATTTTATCAATCCGATCACTTTTGAAACTCTCACAGGAAATAAATGTCTGGTGGATACCTTTGACCGGAATTTTCAGTTTCAGGTAGAGCATGTATCGATTGCAAAGAAAGCAGATGTAGTGATGATCGCACCAGCAAGTGCCAATGTGATCGGAAAACTGGCACATGGGATCGCAGATGATATGCTTACTACCACGATCATGGCATGCAAATGTAAAAAATTCATTTCCCCGGCCATGAATACCAATATGTTTGAGAATCCTGTAGTACAGGATAATTTAAAGATTCTGGAGCATTACGGATATGAAGTGATCGCTCCGGCGTGCGGATATCTGGCATGTGGCGACACAGGAGCGGGAAAAATGCCGGAACCTGAGACATTACTTGCCTATATTGAGCGCGAAGCTGCCTGTGAGAAAGATCTGAAAGGAAAGAAAATCCTTGTAACTGCAGGTCCTACACAGGAATCTGTTGATCCTGTTCGTTATCTTACCAATCATTCTTCAGGAAAAATGGGCTATGCTATTGCGAAAGCTGCCATGCTCCGCGGTGCAGATGTCACGCTGGTCAGCGGACGTACTTCAATTGAACCTCCCATGTTTGTAAATCTGGTGCCTGTTGTGACTGCAAGGGATATGTATGAAGCTGTAACTTCTGTCAGCAACGAACAGGACATTATTGTTAAAGCTGCTGCTGTGGCAGATTACCGCCCTTCCAGGATCAGTGAAGAAAAAGTTAAGAAAAGTGACGGACAGATGTCCATAGAACTGGAAAGAACAGATGATATCCTGAAGTTTCTGGGAGAACACAAACGGGCCGGACAGTTTCTCTGCGGATTTTCCATGGAGACACAGAATGTGATCGACAATTCCAGAGCCAAGCTGGCAAAGAAAAATCTGGATATGGTGGCTGCCAACAATGTGAAAGTGGAGGGTGCCGGATTTCAGGGAGATACCAATGTGCTGACACTGATCACACAGGATGAAGAAATCTCTCTTCCGCTTATGAGCAAAGAAGACGCCGCTTTTAGGATCCTGGATAAAATCCTTTCGATGATGATGCAGGATTTTGTCTGTTAAAGGAACAGGACGATTAAGAAATTGGAGATAAATAATTATGATTTTAGCAATTGACGTTGGAAACACCAACATTGTAGTTGGATGTATTGATGACCTGAAAACATATTTTATAGAACGCCTTTCTACCAACCGTACAAAGACGGAACTGGAATATGCAGTGGATTTAAAGAATGTTCTTGATATCTATCATATAAAAAAAACAGAGATTGAGGGCTGTATTATTTCTTCTGTAGTGCCGCAGATCACAAATATTGTGAAACTTGCCGCAGAGAAAATTCTTAAGAAAAATGCAATTGTTCTTGGACCTGGTGTAAAGACAGGACTGAACATTATGATGGATAATCCGGGACAGCTTGGCGCAGATCAGGTTGCTGATGCAGTGGCAGGAATTGCCGGTTATCCGGTGCCGTTGATCCTTATCGATATGGGAACTGCAACCACAGCGTCTGTTGTCAACAGTAAGAAGCAGTATGTAGGCGGAATGATTCTTCCGGGTGTAGGGGTTTCCTTGGATGCACTTACTGCGAGGGCTTCCCAGCTCAGCGGAATCAGTATTGATGCGCCAAGACATGTGATTGGGAAAAACACGATCGAATGTATGAAGAGTGGGGTTCTTTACAGTAATGCAGCAGCTCTGGATGGAATCATTGACAGGATTGAAGAGGAACTGGGGGAGAAGGCAACTGTAGTGGCAACCGGTGGTCTGGCAAAGAAAATCGTTCCTCATTGTAAGAGAGAAATCATTCTGGACGAGGAACTTCTGCTGAGAGGCCTTCTGATCATTTATGAGAAAAATAAGTAAGAATGTATATGCATTCATATCAAAACAGTTCATCAGACAAAAAGCTGATGAACTGTTTTGTTTGCAGTAATTTATGGAATTGCTATAAATACATTATTTTAGAGGATTGCTATCAAAGGCAGAAATGAAATCAATGGGAAGCGGAGCAGTAAAAAGCATGACCTTTCCGGTTGTCGGATGAGTAAACTCCAGCTGATAAGAATGGAGGGGCTGGCGGTTTATCCGACGGTAATCAGGATTGTATAAATAATCTCCGGGCAGAGGATGCCCGATATATTTCATATGCACACGGATCTGGTGTGTGCGTCCTGTTTCCAGATGAAGTTCGGCCAGAGAATATTCTTTTCCTGCCGCCAGCCGTTCATAATGAGTTATTGCAGACTCCCCGGTTTCGAAATTTACTTCCCTGGTGATCACGGAGCCTTCCATTCGTGCGATAGGAGCGTTGATCGTTCCGGAGTCAGGAAGAAGCCCGTCTACAAGTGCGAGATAAGTCCTGAGAATCTGACGTTTTTTCATCTGAACTGACAGAATCGCTGCGCTGAGGGGATTTTTGGCAAGGATCAGAGCACCGGTGGTATCCCGGTCCAGCCGGTTGATACAGCGGTAAACAAAATCCTCTCCTTTTTCTGCAAAATACCAGGCGATTCCATTTGCCAGAGTATTTTCATAATTTCCCGCAGAAGGGTGCACAGGCATATCTGCAGGCTTGTTTATCACAAGGATATCCTCATCTTCATAAATGATATTCAAATCCATCTTTGTACGGATAATGTTTTCTCCTGATTCGGTTTCAGGAACAGTGACGATCAGATGATCCTGCGGTTTAAGCACTGATCGTCCGAAACCACGTTCACCATTGAGAATGATGGTGTTGGGAGTGTTCTTCATTGAGCTTAATATGTGGCGGGAAAACCCCTCTTTTTTTAGAAAGTCCAGAATCGTGACCGGAGTTGTATTTTCGGAGATAATATATTTAAGGATTCTTTGCATATGATCTGTCTGCTTTCTTGATTTGTATAAGATTTAAGAATTGCGGGCTGATATGCCCTGCCTTATTTTTAACAGATTTACTGTATCAGATTTTGAAGAACATAACAAGAACAATTATCAGATTTCCTGAAAAATTACTGTTCACTTTGTTCACAGTAATGTAGCCAAAACTCATTCCAGATTGCCTGCGGCAATGGAATTTTGGCTTGTATGTATCTGGATTTTGGCATATTCATGCCAAAACACCTCGCGGAATAGTGGCGGGTGAACAGTAACCCTGAAAACGTTAAAAAATACATTTTATTCTATTGCATCACAGAAAATTAAGCGTATAATCAAAAAAAGAAAATAGATTCAGGTGAAAAAAATGAAAGAACAGCAACATATTTTTACAAACAAAATGCTCCGAACCCTGTTGATACCGGTTATTTTTGAACAGGTACTGAATTCCCTGATGGGAACTGTGGATACCATGATGGTCAGCAATGTAGGCTCTGCTGCAATATCCGCGGTATCTCTGGTGGATTCCATCAATGTATTGGTGATCCAAGCGTTCTCGGCGCTGGCAGCAGGCGGTGCAATCCTCTGTTCACAGTACATAGGTCAGAAAAATCATGAAATGGCAAATAAATCAGCAAGACAGGTATTATTTATCATTACTGCCATATCCGTAGCAGTGACTGCTCTGTGCCTGCTGTTTCGTGTGCCGCTGTTAAAACTGATATTCGGAAAAGTAGAATCAGATGTTATGACTGCCTCTCAGGTGTATTTCTTCTATACGGCGTTGTCTTTTCCGTTTATAGCACTTTATGATGCGGGAGCATCCATATTCCGGTCCCAGGGAAATACCAGAGGGCCAATGACAGTATCGGTTATTTCAAATGTGATTAATATTGGCGGAAATGCGGCGCTGATCTGGGGATTCAATATGGGAGTGGCAGGAGCTGCCATCGCAACTCTTGCATCCAGAGTCTTCTGTGCTGTAGTGGTACTCTGGCAGCTTCGTATGGACAGACAGCCTATTGTAGTCAGAAATTACAGACAGATCCGTCCGGATGGAAAAATGATCAGAAGAGTTCTGGCTCTGGGAATCCCGTCCGGTATAGAGAACAGCATGTTTCAGCTTGGAAAGCTGGCAATACAGTCTTCCGTATCTACACTGGGGACGGTAGCCATTGCAGCTCAGGCAATGACAAATATTCTTGAGAACCTTAACGGTATTGCAGCTATCGGTGTAGGAATCGGTCTGATGACTGTAGTAGGACAGTGTCTGGGAGCGGGCAGAAAGGATGAGGCAGTTTACTATATTAAGAAATTAAGTGTTCTTGCAGAAATCATTGTTGTTGCAAGCTGTCTTTTGGTGTTTGCCTTAACCATTCCGGTCACAAAGCTGGGTGGTATGGAACCGGAAAGTGCAAGAATGTGTTTCCATATGATATCCTGGATAACGGTTGTCAAACCTATTGTATGGACCCTGGCATTTATCCCTGCTTATGGCCTTAGAGCAGCCGGAGATGTAAAATTTTCCATGATCACATCCTGTATCACCATGTGGACATTCCGTTTTTGCCTTTGTGTATATCTGATCCGTTTCAGAGGCTTCGGCCCAATGGCTGTATGGATTGGAATGTTTACTGACTGGACAGTGCGGGGAATCGTATTTTCTCTTCGCTTCCACAGTAGGAAATGGCTGAAGCATAAGGTAGTATAACAAGGTGGTATAGCCATGAAATGCGTTGACTTTTACTGCTCAAAATTATATAATGATTCTCGGAAATAATTCTGGAAAAGCATTACAGGAAGTCAGGTGAAATTCCTGCGCAAGTCCGTTACTGTAACAGCCAGATACTGTCTGCTTTTCATTGTAGAGAGGAAATATGATCTGCGGCAACCAGAGGATATTTCGGGAAAAGAACTTTCAGGAGGGATTTTGTTGCGCACAGAAATCCCTCTTTTTTATGTATAGTAATGCTGTGGAGCAATCTGCAGACAGGATATGACAATAATGCAGCAAAGGAGATATCATGAAAAACGGACTGGAAAATTACTACGTGATACGTGGTAATAAAAAAATGAGGTTTGGCTATACCACAGGCTCCTGCGCAGCAGCTGCATGTAAGGGTGCTGCAGAAATCCTGCTGGGTGGTGGCATGCAGAAGGCTGTCACCTTGATGACTCCTAAGGGAATCCTGCTTACACTGGAACTGAAAGACATCCGGATTGAAGGAAATCAGGTGACCTGTGCAATTCAGAAGGATGCAGGAGATGATCCGGATACTACAAACGGAATACTGGTTTATGCCACGGTGCAGAAAACAAAAGAACCGGGAATCATCCTCGACGGAGGCGTTGGTGTGGGAAGGGTAACAAAAGCCGGACTTTCCCAGAAAATTGGAGAAGCAGCTATTAATCCTGTGCCAAAGGCCATGATTTTGCGTGAAGCTACAGAAATCGCTGAGAAATATGATTATGAGGGTGGTCTGAAAATCATCATCTCCGTTCCTGAAGGTGTGGAAATTGCAAAGAAAACCTTTAATCCCCGTCTGGGAATTGTGGGAGGAATTTCAATTCTGGGAACTTCCGGGATTGTAGAACCTATGAGCGAAGCTGCTCTTGTACAGAGTATCAATGTAGAGATGAAGCAGCATTTTTCTCAGGGAGAAGAATATCTTCTGGTAACACCGGGAAATTACGGGGCAGATTATCTGCGGGAGCATATGGATCTCCCTTATGAAAAAAATATCAAATGCAGCAATTATGTAGGTGAGACCATTGACATGGCAATTGATATGGGAGTTAAGGGAATCCTTTTCATTGCTCATATCGGAAAGTTTGTAAAAGTTGCAGCAGGAATCATGAATACCCATTCCCACAGTGCAGATGCCAGGATGGAAGTGCTGGCATCCAATGCGATCCGGGCAGGAGCATCGTTGGAGTGTGCAAAGGAAATCCTGAATGCATCTACTACAGATGAAGCAATAGACATTCTGGAAAAATATCAGATACTTCAGAAGACCATGAAAGAGATTCTGGACAGGATCCAGTTTTATTTAAATCACAGATCCTATGAGCAGATTCTTCTGGGGGCAGTGATCTTTAATAACACCTACGGGTATCTGGGGCAGACTGCAGACGCAGAGAAGCTGATAACACTGATCAATGCACAGAATAACGAAGCATAGTTACAATAAATTTATAAAGGAGAATGATAGATTATGGTACATTTCGTAGGAGCAGGTCCGGGAGCACCGGATCTTATCACAGTAAGAGGAAAACAGTATCTGGAGGAAGCAGATGTGGTGATCTATGCAGGATCACTGGTAAATCCAAAGCTTCTGGAATATACAAAGGACATCTGCACTATCCACAACAGTGCAAAAATGACACTGGAGGAAGTGATCCATGTGATCGAGAAGGCAGAAGCAGAGGGAAAGACAACTGTCCGACTTCATACCGGAGATCCATGTATTTACGGTGCGATTCGTGAGCAGATGGATATTCTGGATGAGAAAAATATTGCTTATGATTACTGTCCGGGTGTCAGTGCATTCTGCGGTGCTGCAAGTGCCCTGAATCTGGAATATACTCTGCCGGACATTTCCCAGAGTGTGATCATTACACGAATGGAAGGCAGAACTCCGGTTCCGTCCAAGGAAAGCATTCAGTCATTTGCTGCTCATCAGGCAACAATGGTTGTATTCTTAAGTACAGGAATGCTGGAAGAGCTGAGCAGACGTCTTATTGAAGGCGGTTATACAGCAGATACACCAGCAGCCATTGTATATAAGGCAACCTGGCCGGAACAGAAGACCTTCGTCTGCACAGTGGGAACACTGGCAAAAACGGCTGCAGAAAATAATGTTACAAAAACAGCTCTGATGATCATCGGAGATACAGTTGCAGCAGCACACTATGACCGTTCCAAGCTGTATGATCCGGAGTTTACCACAGAATTTCGTGAAGCTGTGAAATCAAAAACACATCACTCATAGAATCTGGTAATCTTAAGGAATTGCTATCGTTTATGAGATTACTGTAAACAGGAGAAAGAGAAGGAATATAACAGTGAAGGTTGCACTTATATGCTTCAGCCTTACCGGTCAGCAGACCGGGGAGAGATTATGCCGGGGGCTGGAAGCTGCCGGTATGACAGCAGAACTGGATAAAAAAAGTAAATATCTTCTGGATTCCATTCAGATCAGTACCTCTGCATGGGCAGGAGAGAAATTTTCTGATTCAGATGCACTGATCTTTATCGGTGCCACCGGAATTGCCGTCCGCAGCATTGCGCCTTATGTAGCGTCAAAGAAGTCAGACCCTGCGGTGCTGGTCGTAGATGAGTGTGGAAAGTTTGTCATTTCCCTTCTGTCCGGACATCTGGGCGGTGCCAATGAACTGGCGCTAAAAACAGCAGAAATTCTGGAAGCAATACCAGTGGTCACAACAGCCACAGACCTGCATCACCGTTTTGCAGTAGATGTTTTTGCGAAGAAAAACAATTGTAATATCTTTAACATGAAAGCAGCAAAGGAAGTCTCTGCTGCACTTCTGGCAGGAAAGAAAGTTGGATTTTACAGTGAGTTTCCGACGGACGGTGAACTGCCGGAGGGGCTGGTCCGGTGTGATGAATATGGGAATCCTGTCAGCAGTATGGATGATAGATCAGAAGAGGAAACACAGAAAAGCTCTGGTTTTAATGGAACAGGGACAGACTGTACGAATATAGACTGCGGAGTTGCAGTTACTGTACATACTTCCTGTAATCCTTTTATTTCTACCACACAGGTAGTTCCGAAATGTCTGACTCTGGGTATGGGCTGCAGGAAAGACAAGGATGCCCGTGGAATCGCAGAGGCAGCGCAGAAGGTGCTGGACAGATCCGGATTTCATAAAGAAGCATTTGAGCAGATCGCAAGCATCGATCTGAAGAAAGAAGAAAAGGGAATCCCGTTAGTAAAATTAAAAGACGGACAGCTGTATCAGCCTGCATTTCAGATAGTATATTCATCATTTGTGTCATGCACGGCATGGAGTGTGTGGTGACCTTATAGTATAAAGGATGGTTATGGATTGATGAGGCGCTTGTGCTCGCCGTACATCATATTGCAATATGTCTGCCGGATAATCATTGCAAAGTGTCAGACGGATTATGTCTGAGTTTTTGTGTGAAATAGAAATGCCTTGTCGTTCATATCAGTGCTTTTGGTAAATCATGTTTACAAAATGCGGCAAATGTTACGTTTCTTTTTGTAAAAGCATGCCTTTTACCGTTCCAAAAGCCACGTTTCTGACTTCAAAAGCAGTGAGTTTGCAGTGCATTTTGCTGCCTTTTATATGGATTTTATGTGATGATTTGTTGCACAGATTGCCGGGATTTGAACTAACACGCTGATTTAATATGCTTTACGTCTGCACACTATTTCTGCGCTATTTTCGGATAAATGATTTTAAGTTTCAAATACCCTCGTTGTGCAACGTCGACAAAAATCATAATGAAAGCATATGGCGGCAGATGCTTTCATTATGATTTGGGTTAAAAGTAATGTAGTTGAAAAAATATTAGGTCATGATGCCTGTATATAAAATATTTCGCTATCTTTGCCGTCGGCGGTGGTGCCCGTTTCTCTTTCTGT
>ENA-OPBM01000854-OPBM01000854.1-human-gut-metagenome-genome-assembly--contig:-NODE-854-length-21630-cov-2.600417_pt1 | contig 21630 bp, 17 predicted proteins | sample MGYA00241069_ERZ501454 | MGnify/ENA primary metagenome ERZ501454 (study PRJEB25962, sample SAMEA2042625) | human gut metagenome | biome: human gut; feature: human-associated habitat; material: faeces... | reverse complement strand
TATGTTGGAAAATAATAATTGGTTGGGTGAGATATTTGAAAAGCTTGGATTGGATATTCATAAATTGGGTGTTCAGTTTCTATATGATCCGAATAACCCGATGTTGTTCAATAGCGGTTTTTTCTTTTTCTTGTTCCTTGCATTTTTGTTTTTATACCGCTATTGCCGCAAAAATGAACTGTTGCGGAATCTATATGTAATGTTGTTTTCATTCTATTTTTATTATAAATCGAGCGGCATTTATTTATTGGTGCTTATATTTGTCTGTACATTCGATTTTTTTATAGGCAGACTTTTGCATCGTACAGAACGAAAAGTATCACGCAAATGGTTAGTTACATTAAGCCTTATTGTTAATATTTGTATGTTAGGGTATTTTAAATATACCAATTTTATTTTCGATCTGTTTTATAGTGCTGTCAACAGACAATTCGAACCATTCGATATTGTTTTGCCCGTAGGGATTTCGTTTTTTACTTTTCAGTCGATGAGCTATATCATCGATATTTACCGCAAACAGATAGAACCTTTGCAAAGATGGCGGGATTATGCTTTTTATGTTTCCTTTTTCCCCCAATTAGTTGCCGGGCCTATTGTCAGGGCACGAGATTTTATTCCACAGATGAAACAGCCGGTTTTTGTTTCCGGAGAAATGTTCGGTCGGGGAATGTTCCTTATTATGGCTGGTCTGTTTAAAAAAGTCGTTATATCCGACTATATCAGTCTTAATTTCGTAGATCGCATTTTTGATAATCCGACGTTATATACAGGATTTGAAAATTTGATGGGTGTATATGCTTACGCTTTACAGATATATTGTGATTTTTCAGGGTATTCTGATATGGCGATAGGGATAGCGTTGTTGTTAGGCTTTCGTTTTAACATCAATTTTGATTCTCCATATAAATCGACATCGATCACCGAGTTTTGGAGACGGTGGCATATTTCCTTGTCTTCATGGTTAAGAGACTATCTGTATATATCTATGGGGGGCAATCGTAAAGGTAAAGTCCGTACCTATATCAATCTGATGCTGACCATGTTGATCGGCGGATTTTGGCATGGAGCTTCTTTACTGTTTGTTTTGTGGGGTGCTTGGCACGGATTGTTATTGGTACTTCATAAATGGTTCAGAAGCATATTCCCTGCATCTAAAGAAGTGCGCAGTCGTTGGCATTGGACTAATGTTTTAAGCATAATCCTCACATTTAATTTGGTCTGTATCGGTTGGGTATTTTTCAGGTCTCCCTCTATGGAGGTGGCAAAGTCTGTATTTTCCCGTATTTTCACCGAGTTTCATCCGGAGATTGTTTGGGATTTTATATCGGGATATGCCAATGTCTTGTTTTTTATCTGTTTAGGATTTTTGTTGCATTTTCTTCCTCATCGTTATTCTGAGGGTGTGGCGAGGAAAATAGAAATGTCTCCGGTACCCGTTAAGGCTTTTGCGTTTGCATTGTTGATTGTGTTGGTAATACAGATAAAATCGAGCGAGTTGCAGCCGTTCATTTATTTTCAATTTTAATGATTGCTTTGTTAATAATTCATTTTAAAAAGGATTTATTTAAGAAAAAGATTATCTTTGTATAATAACTTGAAAAATGATTGTTATGAAAAAGTATTTAAGTCAGATTATATTGTTGATGATGTTCATCCCTGTTTTTGCTCAGGAAAAAAGTAGTTCAAGCAGTGGTGATGTAAAAGTGTTGAACGCTTCGAATTTTACTGCCGAGACGGCAAAAGGTGTTGTTTTGGTAGATTTTTGGGCAACGTGGTGTCCTCCATGTCGGCAGATGTCTCCGATTGTCGATGAAATAGCTAAAGAATTGAAAGGAAAGGCCAAATTCGGAAAAGTCGATGTTGATTCGAATAAAGATTTGGCTACAAAATATCAAATAAGATCGATTCCGACATTTATTCTTTTTAAGAACGGGAAAAAAGTAGATCAGATTGTCGGAGCTGTGGAGAAAAAAGATCTGAAAGATTTTGTATTGAAGCATGTCGATAAGAAGTAAAAGAAGATCGAATAATATTTAGCGGGAATCTGTCCGAATTGATAAGTTCGGACAGATTTTGTTTTATGGAGTAGTTTTATTTTATGTTAATTGTAATGCGAGGTTTATTTATTGCGTTTGTAGCTTTTTTGTATTCAGGTTTACTATATGCCGGTGACGGTTCTGTTTCTTCCCCTTTTACGGTAGAAGAAGCATTGTCGAAGAAAAACAACAATATGTTGTGTTATGTGAGCGGTTATATTGTAGGAGAATATGTTAATTATAGTAATAATAAGCATTTTTATAATATGGCTCCTCCATTTGAAGGGACATCTACTTATCTAATTGCGGATATGCCTTTTGAATACAGGCTCGAAAAATGTATGACTGTGCAGTTAGGAGCGGCTAATACGGATATTTGTAATTTAGGTGAATATCCTGTGTATTGGAATAAAAAGTTGCTTTTGCAAGGTAATTTGTCTTTATTTCAGACATTACCGGGGATTAAGAATCTCAAAAATTTTGTTTTACCCGAACAACCGTTAGAAGATGAAACGGTATATTGGAATATTTTTGAAGATTTTGAAACAAAGAATGGATATAAGCCTGTTTCCGGAGATATGTATGGAGGAGGAGTTTTTTATGGAGAGGATAATGCGATTCCTTGGGTATTCGAAGGTGCTACTTTAGGTGAAACAGGAAAAGATGCCAAATGGGACGGAGCTTCGGCTCATTTGCGGTTGACGGAGAGTACGTCTGGTAATCCCGGAGCTATTTATATGAAAGAGGATAAGTCGAATGGGATCGGTTACATTCGTTTTTGGGCTGCGTTTTATGATACCGATAAAAAAGGACGGATTGCGGTTTATATTTCAGGTGATCAGGGTGAATCTTGGGAGAGCGTGGCTTCTGGACTTACTCCTGAAAAGACTCTGAAAGAGTTTCAGGTATTGGTGAATCGGCCTGGAAACTATCGGGTGAAAATCGCTAAATCTGAAAATTCTTCTGATGGTGTTAACATCGATAATATTCGTATTAGCGATTATTTGCAACCGTCTGCTGTTATTCGTTCAGAGAAGGATGATACTTTTAGCGTATCGGCAAATAACGGAATATTATCTTTGAGTTTTACAGATGAAGTTGATGGCGTCGATATATATACGATAAACGGCTCTTTAGCCTTTTCGATAAAAGACCGTATAAAACATATTTCTATACCTCTATTGCCGGGAGTGTATATTATACGAAGTGAATCGTATATTCGGAAAATTGTATTATAGTCTTGATAAAGCCGTTTAAGAGTCGAAACTTGTGAATAGCACATTGTTTACATTGGGTAGAGGAATCGGGCAAGTAATGTTTCAGAACAATGCTTTGTCCGGAATAATAATGCTATTGGGGATATTTCTCAATTCATGGCAGATAGGATTATTGGCTTTAGCCGGTAATGGCGCAGGTATACTGACAGCATACTTGTCGGGATATAAGCAGGAAGATATAAGAGCCGGGTTGTATGGTTTTAACGGTACGTTAGTGGGAATAGCAATAGGCGTATTTATGCAAATTTCGTTGGTATCTTTATTATTGATGATTATCGCATCTGCTTTTTCTACATGGGTTACCCGATTATTCGGTAGTCAAAGATGGTTGCCGGGATTTACAGCCCCGTTTATTATAACAGTATGGTTGTTATTGGGTATATGTTCATTTTTTTTCCCTTCATTATTATTGCCGACATCTTCTTCTGTTATAGAGTGTAAGCCGGACTTGTTTCGTGCGTTCAGTCTGAATATCGGTCAGGTAATGTTTCAGGGTGAGACAATCGTTTCCGGCTTGTTTTTTTTAGCGGCAATTTTTATAAATTCCCGTTTGAATGCTTTTTATGTAGTAATGGCCTCTTTGCTTTCTGTTGTCGTTTCATTATTTTGGGGAGTCGAATATTCGATGTTGAATATGGGGCTGATGGGATATAATGGTGTGTTATGCGCAATTGCTTTAGGAGATAAAACATGGAAAGGCGCATTTTATTCAGTGTTATCTGTCTTGATATCGATATTATTACAGTTTACCGGGATGAAATTTGGAATGGTTACATTAACTGCGCCGTTTGTTTTGTCTGTATGGTGTATAATGGGAATCAATAAATTGGCATCCGGAAAAAAGAGGTTGAACGTTCTTGGTTGATAATGTAGCGTCTTTAACTGCCGGAATTTAAACAGGGCTTTTAATGAATGGCTTTCTTTTTAATCGGAAGTTTAGGAAACATTTTCCTGAAACGAACCATATAAGTAGTTATATTTCCTCCTGCGATAATAAGGGTTACAGCCAAAATAATCATTAATATTCCGCAGCATAATCTTGGAGTCAGAACCTCCCCGAAAACGGTTACTCCGAAAAAAACGGCGGTCAGGGGTTCTAATGCTCCGAGAATTGCAGTCGGAGTAGATCCTATATATTGAACAGCCTGAGTAGTACAGAGGAAGGATATGGCTGTCGGGAAAATAGCCAAAGCTATTAAATTGCCCCAAAGATACCATGTATCGACAGTGAGTAAGCTTTTCCCGAAATCGACACGTACCAAAAATAGAGTCATTCCGAATAATAAAATGTAGAAAGTAAGTTTGAGTGTTGCAATTTCTTTTAATATCGACCTGTTGACACCGACTATATAAATTGCATAAGAGAGGGCGGAGACCATTACTAAAATTATTCCGGTCGTGCTGAGAGTTGAACCGCTACTTGTTTTATAGAGTAATCCGATGCCGACTAATGCCAACAAAATACAAGAAATCGTTAGCAGAGTCAGCTTTTCTTTAAAAACGAAAGCCATGATCAGAGCTACCATAATCGGGTAAACAAATAGCAATGTTGATGCAATGCCGGCTTCCATATAATTATAGCTTAAAAATAGCGCTAATGAGGAGAGAGCTACTAATAGCCCCATGATGACCAATGGCAATACTTCTTTTCGTTGTAGTTTGAAGTTGCGTCCTCTTGCCTTGATCATGATTCCTAATACCGGAATAGCGAACAGATATCTGAAAAAAAGAACAGAATCCGGATTCATTCCTGCTTTATATAGAGGGAGAGCGAACAGAGGATTCATTCCGTAAGCTGCAGCTGCGATAATACCTAAGATATAACCTTTGGTTTTTGTGTTCATGTTTTTATAATTGAATAATAGATCAACCGTTTGCGTTCTTTTTTCCGTTAAGTATAATTTATCGGAAAAACGACAGCAAAGATACGCTATTGTTTTTGGAAAATATTCTTGTTCGCTATGCATCTTTCTTTTAATTTTGTATTTAACATAGTAGAATTGAATATTCCTTGGAAGATGATGAAAGTAGCTCTATTTATCCCTTGCTATATCAATGCGGTATATCCTCAAGTGGGCATTGCTTCATATAAGTTGCTGAAAAGTTTGGGCGTAGATATTGATTATCCGATAGACCAGACTTGTTGCGGTCAACCGATGGCGAATGCCGGGTTTGAAAATGAAGCAGTTGATTTAGCCCGTCGTTTTGATGAACGTTTTAAAGATTACGATTATATAGTAGGACCTTCGGCAAGTTGTGTCGTATTTGTTCGGGATAATTATGGACGGCTGTTGCAAAAAGATAAGCATCATTGCGCCAGTGAAGGTAAAATATATGATATTTGTGAGTTTATTCATGATGTGATTAAACCGACTTCTCTGAAAGCGAGGTTTCCTCATAAAGTAAGTATCCAGAATAGCTGTCATGGGGTTCGTTTGATGAATTTGTCGTCTCCGAGTGAATTGAATATCCCATATTTCAGTAAATTGCGGGATTTATTGTCTTTGGTGGAAGGAATAGAAATCGTAGAACCGGAACGAAGAGACGAATGTTGTGGTTTCGGCGGTATGTTCGCCATAGAAGAAGATGCCGTATCTGTACAGATGGGACATGATAAAGTAATGCGGCATATAGCTACCGGAGCAGAATATATTGTGGGAGCAGACAGTTCGTGTTTAATGCATCAGAACGGTATTATTCTCCGAGAGAAATTACCGATAAAGACATTGCACATAGTTGAAGTTTTAGCAGCAGGATTATGAGTACGAAGCATTCTAAAGCGGCAGCAGAGTTTTTGAAAAACAAAAAACAGGCTGCATGGTATGATAAAACTCTTTGGTTGGTAAGAGAAAAACGGGATAAATTGAGTAAGGAAGTTCCTGAATGGGAAGAGCTGCGTGATATGGCCTGTGCTACCAAATTATATAGTAACAGCCATTTGGATGAGCTTTTAGTGGAGTTTGAGGCAAATGCGCAGGCAAATGGTGCTCATGTACATTGGGCGAAGGATGGTGAGGAGTATTGTAACATCGTTTATCGCATCTTGGAACAGCATGGTGTCAGGCATTTTATTAAGAGCAAGTCGATGTTGGCGGAGGAGTGTGAATTGAATCCTTTTCTTGAAAGTAAAGGGATTGAGGTAGTGGAGAGTGACTTGGGTGAACGTATTTTGCAATTGATGCATCTTAAACCCAGCCATATTGTTCTTCCTGCTATTCATATAAAGAGAGAACAGGTCGGGAAATTATTCGAAAAAGAGATGGGTACGGAAAGAGGAAATTTTGACCCTACTTATTTAACTCATGCTGCCCGGAAGAATCTTCGCCAAAAATTTATTCATGCAGAAGCCGCAATGACCGGATGCAACTTTGCCGTGGCATCTACGGGTGAAGTTGTCGTGTGTACTAATGAAGGAAATGCCGATATGGGAGTTTCTCAGCCTAAATTGCAGATTGCGGCTTTCGGAATAGAGAAAATTGTTCCGGACCGTAAATCTTTAAGCATATTTACCCGGCTATTGGCGCGTTCGGCAACAGGACAACCTATAACGACATATACCTCTCATTATCGTAAGCCGAGAGCAGGAGGTGAGTTTCATATTATATTGGTCGATAACGGGCGCAGTAAAATTCTTGCAGATCAAAATCACATAAAAGCATTGAATTGTATACGTTGTGGAGCTTGTATGAATACGTGTCCCGTATATCGTAGAAGCGGAGGTTATTCATATACCTATTTTATTCCCGGACCTATCGGTGTCAATTTGGGAATGTTGAAAGCTCCGTTGCAGTATTCAGATAATGTTTCTGCTTGTTCGTTGTGTTATTCATGCTCGAATGTTTGCCCCGCTAAGGTAGATTTGGCAGAACAAATTTATTTGTGGAGACAAGATTTGGATAAATTTAATAAAGCTGATCGAATGAAAAAAATGATGTCCGGAGGTATGAAATTTATAATGAAACGTCCTCCGATTTTTAATACAGCATTGAGATTAGCCCCGTTATCTAATCACATGCCCCGTTATCTTATTTATAATAAATTGAATACTTGGGGGAATGGTCGTGAGATGCCGCAATTCTCAGGAAAGAGTTTTAATGAAATGTGGAAAAATGGAGATGTGAAGTGATTATGAGCAGTAGAGAAAATATATTGCAGAATATCCGGAATGCTGTGCATAAAAAATATGAAAAACCGGAATTGGAAACTTTGGAAAGGCATGCTTTAGTTTATCCGGACGTGATAATGCAATTTCAAAGTATGATAAAACAAGTCGGTGGAGAATCGCTCCTGCTAAATAAGGGAGAGGATATTAACGATATAATCATAAAAGCGTATCCCGAAGCGAAGCGTATAGCTTCTAATATCAATGAAATTTCTTGTGCGACATTTAATCCGGATGATGTCGCTGACCCGGCGGATTTGGACGGTACGGATCTTGCAATTGTTTCAGGGAAGATCGGTGTAGCGGAAAATGGGGCTGTCTGGATAGAGCAAGATGTAAAGTTGCGAGCTGTTTATTTTATTGCGGAAAAACTCGTTATTTTATTAGATAAGGAGAATATCGTAAATAATATGCACGAGGCATACGAGGAAATCGATACGGGAGAATACGGTTTTGGCGTGTTTATTTCCGGACCGTCTAAAACTGCTGATATAGAGCAAGCATTGGTTATGGGGGCTCATGGTGCGAGAGATGTGATGGTGATATTGAAGTGATGCTGTTAATTTAACTTTTTTGTAAGTAAAAAATCTTTGATCCCTATTGTTATAAAATTTAGAGCGAGAATTTTACGAAATCCAGGCTCTAAATTACCTATATTTGTTTATACGTCTTGCGATAGATTTGTAAAAAAGTCTTCATTATATCTGCTTTTTTATTTGTATTGTTATTTCAGTTCAATATAAATAGTAATTGTGATTCGTTATATAGACGATCTTATAAATTGTTTATACTCATTTTTGATATGGAAATTTGTTTTTCTAAATAAATTGAGTTATCTTGAGACATGAACTTTAAAAATAAAAATGCTATGGAAATGATACCTATCGGAAAAAATGCGGGAATGTTATGGAATCTTTTGGAAAGCGGTTCTGAATTTTCTGTCAGTCAGCTTGTTTCTAAATTAGATATGACACGAGACGATCTTTTTTCTGCTATCGGCTGGTTAGCTCGTGAAGGGAAAATATATTGTCGGAAACAGGATAATGAACTTTTTTTCAGTAATAAATGTATTCAAGGTTATTTTCATTTCGGGTAGTTTTAGAGCCTATAGTCTAAATTTTCCGTCAAAAAATATTATCAAGCCGTCTTTACGTTTTTTCTAATCTGTTTTTTTAGTTTTCATTTGTGGTAATCCGATATCCTCTTTATAGAAACGGCAAAACATTCTCAAAAGAATTTCTCAAAGCTGACCCGAATGAAATTAAACAGGCTCTTAAAGATTCTATATTTGACATGAACCCCGAAAGTTGGACAAAAAACTTTCGGGGTTCATGTCATAAATGAGCGGACTCTTTTTATAAATCGTTTAAGAATTATTCTTCTACTTGAAATTTTCGGCTGACTTTCAGTAAATTGCTGGTGTAAGCTACGACATTTTGAGCTTCTTGTATCATTGTAAGATATACCATGCTCACCTTCAGACTTCCGGTTTGTCCTTGTATCCGTTTCAGCTCGGCACGTTTTAATTGGGCAAGACTGTTGATCAGATGATTTGCAGTAGATATGGCCTCTTCAAAATTTGTGTAATCATTTTGAAGAATAATATTCCGTGCTTGTTCCAGAAAATCGGTAATACCTTCTGAAATGTGTTTGAATTCTTCTTTTTGAGCTTCCTGCAAAGGGTTGAAGTTATTGTCGGTATGTTCCAGACAAGGTTCGCATATGCGTCCTATACTATATATGACTTCACTGATAAAATCATTTCCTTGATAATAATACAATCCTTTCTCAATAGCGGTATTATTATCGAGATGAGCAACTCCTAACGTACCTATACGTTTTACTTTTTTGATATGGTCTTTTTCATCGTCGATAAGATTCATTGCCTTGCGTAATCCTCGGTAACTTTCGGACATAAACGAGTTGACTGTTTTGTCAAAAGTTTGTGAGGCAACTTCCAGTATAGCTCCAAGTTCATCTCTGGTATGTTTTCGGAGTAAGGATAGGGCTTCTTGTGTATCGTGACTGCTCATCAATTTTTGTACGGTCGGATCTCCTTTCTGTTTTGTAAGAGCTTTTTTATAGACTAATTGGCTACGAATAAGACTGAATATAGTCAACCCGATAAAAGCTATGATAGCGATTGTTCCTCCAAAATGTATAATAGTAGTAACAAAGAAGCAGATAAAAAATGCTGCTCCGGCAGTAATAAACCAACCGCCTATTACAGATAATACTCCGGTAATACGATATACTGCACTTTCGCGACTCCAAGCTCTGTCTGCAAGAGAACTTCCCATAGCTACCATAAATGCCACATAGGTAGTGGAGAGTGGCAATTTAAGAGCTGTTCCCATTGCTATCAAGAACCCTGCTAATACCAAGTTTACAGAGGCTCTGATTAAGTCGAATGCCGCCCCTTCAGCTAAAATTGCATCATCTGTATTGAATCGTGCATCGATCCAGCGTTTTGTTTTGTCTGGGACAATATTGGATAGGCTTGAACTGATAGAACTTGACAACCGCACGATAACTCGAGCAACGGGTGAAGTTCCGAAAGCTTCTTCTCCTTCTTCCTGACGTGAGAGATCTACTGAAGTTTTTACTACATTATGAGCTTTTTTAGAAGTAAACAGTGCTATAACCATAATGAGTCCGGCAGATACGAGAAAGTACCATGGAGTGTGTGCTGATCCCATAAGAGAAGTCATTAAATATGTGTCGGGATCGGCTCCTGATTGAGAGCTGAAATCGATAAATGATGAATAACCGGCAAGAGGAACTCCGATAAAGTTTACAAGGTCGTTTCCTGCAAATGCTAAAGCTAATGCAAATGTTCCCATTAGAACAATAACTTTAAATACATTGATATGTATCCATTGGAATATTTGCATCAATATGGTAGAGCCGATAAAACAATACAAGATCAGAGGTCCTGTATTTTCTTTTATCCATAGTTTGTTTTCTGGGGTCATAAACGATGATTCTTTTAGCCCGCTGATCAGTACGAAATAGATAATTGTCGTTATTGCTATTCCACCGAAGATTGCAGCGAAATATTTCATCTGTTTTTTATAATTGAATGTAAATATGAGGCGGGCGATATATTGTACCACAGTACCGAAAAAGAAAGCAATAGCTACGGAGACGAAAATAGCCAGAATCACGGATAAAGCCTTGTCTGTATTTAGCAACTGTCCGAATTCTAAAGAATGGTCACCGGCGATTTTTATGATAGATAATGCGAATGTTCCGCCTAAAAGTTCAAATACCAAAGAGACTGTAGTCGATGTCGGCATTCCCAATGAATTGAACATGTCGAGAAGTACGACATCTGTAAGCATGACAGCAATGAGAATACACATAATCTCGGTAAAATAGAAATGTTCCGGTTGGTAAATTCCGTGACGTGCTATATCCATCATTCCGTTGGAGAGGGATGCCCCGACAAAAATCCCGATTGCAGCAATACACATGATTGCTTTGAATGGTGCGGCTTTTGCCCCGATTGCCGAATTTAGGAAATTGACGGCATCGTTACTTACTCCGACTACTAAGTCGAATATGGCTAATAGGAAAAGAAAAATAACGATTCCTAAGTAGAATGTTTCCATATAAGTTCCTTTTTGTACTTTTAACGGACGCAAAGGAATGAAAAAGATGTTACAATAAAGTTACAAAATGGGAAATGTTGACTTTTTTGAGGATTATCTTTGTTTGAATGATGAATTATGGATGATTATGGCTTTTCAGATTTTAAAAGAGTTTTAGACCATTCCTTTTCGTTAAAACCTATAAGGACTGTATTCTCGGATATTAGTACCGGACGTTTGACCAACATTCCTTCAGAAGCAAGTATTCGTAAAAGTTCTTCTTGCTGCGTATTTTTAATTTTGTCTTTAAGATTCAGTTCTTTATAGCGTAATCCGTTTGTATTGAAGAATTTTTGTATCGGCTTCCCGCTTTTCTCAATCCATACCGATAATTCTTGTTGTGTCGGATTATCTGAAACAATATCGCGAATTGTTACATCTATATGGTTATTTTTTAGCCATTGAGCAGCTTTCCTGCATGTTCCGCATTTAGGATATTGTATAAAAAGAGGTTTCATAATCATTTTTGTAATAAAAAATTGTACATTGTATTTGAAGCAAATTTATGAAAATCTTTTTAACCCATACCGAGAGAAAAAGATGTTTTTTGTTGGGGGAGTATACGAATAAAGATTTTAAATAAATTTGTTTTTATCATAAAAGCTTGTGTCTTTTTGATAATTAATATTTACATTCGCAAGAGTGAACAAGTGTAAAAAATATTCTGTGAATACACATATAGAAAAAGAAAATAATCAATATAGGAAACTACTGTCTTTGGCACGTATAGGATGGTGGGAAGCTAATTTTAAAAATAGGACGTATCGCTGTTCTGATTTTTTGATAGATTTGTTAAACCTTCAATCCGATACGATCGGTTTTGAAGATTTTAAACTTTTAATAAGGGAAGATTTTCGGGAACGCATTAAGAATGAATTTTCTTCTATTTTATTGCAAGATGTGTATGAGCAGTCTTTCCCTGTTTATTCTAAGTATGGAGTTATATGGGTGCATTCAAAATTAGGAGAAAAGAGTTTGAATGAAGACGGACATTTGTGTGCTTTCGGTTTTTTGCAATGTATTGATAATCCTGAGGATATAAAAGATCGGGGATTGTCATTGGAACGTGTGAATAATCTATTATATCAGCAAAATTCAATTTCCCGTTTATTGTTGCAATTTTTTAGATCAGATAATGTAACGGGGGCTATTGATAAGATATTAGAAGATATTTTGTATCAATTTAAGGGAGGATATGTGTATATAGCCTCATATGATTGGGAAAATGGAGTATTGGATATTCTTTCGGAGTCGGTTAGGGAAAGTATGGAAGGAAAAAATCGGAGTATACGTAAGCTTCCTGTTGATAGTATGCCTTGGTGGACTCAGCAGATTATGAGTATGAAGCCTATCGTATTATTCAATTTAGATGAACTTCCCGAAGAAGCTGTTTTGGAAAAAAAGAGACTTGGGGCTCGAAATATAAAGTCATTGATGGCTGTTCCGATGGTTACTGATGATAGTGTGTGGGGATTTATGGAAATCGATATGATCGATGTTTATCGGGATTGGAGTAATGAAGATTATCAATGGTTTACCTCGATTGCAAATATTGTCAGTTTATGTTTGGCGTTTCGGATATCAGAAAAGAAAGCGGATATGGAACGACTTTATTTGAAAAACTTGTATAAGCACATGCCAATAGGTTATGTCAGAATGGAGTTGATAAATGACGATCAGAAGAATGTTGTAGATTATAGGCTCGTTGATGCAAATGAGGCGGCACTTGAAATTTCCGGATTGAAAAAGGAAGAGATAGGAATGTTAGCTTCAGAGCTTGATGTTATTTCGTTTTCTCGTTTAGTAAAAAAATTGTCGAGTTTTGATAATTTGAATGAGCATGCAGAGATAGATATAACATTTCCCCGAACAGGGAAAATAGGACATAATATTTTGTATTCTCCTGAACCGGGTGTTGCAGTAGTTTTGTTTAGCGATATTACCGAAAGTGTAAAAGCACATGAAGCGCTTGATCGGAGTGCGAAAATTCTGCATAATATTTATATGAATATTCCTGTGGGAATAGAATTGTATGACGAGAACGGTTATTTAATCGATATGAATAACACGGATATCGATATTTTCGGGTTAAAAAGTAAACAGTCGGCTTTGGGAATCAATATTTTTGAAAATCCAAATATTTCTGATGCGATTAAAAATAAACTAAAACATCAAGAATCGGTTTCTTTTCGCTTTAATTATCCGTTTAAAGCCGTTGAGAATTATTATCCGACAAATAAAAAAGGATACATTGATCTTTATACGAAAGTGAGTATTTTGTATGATAATCGGGGAAATTTTTCTAATTGCTTATTTATTAATATCGATAATACCGAGATAAATAAGGCTTATAGCCGTATTGCGGAATTTGAATCGTCGTTTTCGTTGATCAGCAGGTTTGGGAAAATAGGATATTGTAAATTTGACGTGATTTCCCGTACAGGTTATGGAATTACTCAATGGTTTAATAATTTGGGAGAAGAAGACTCTACACCTCTGGATCAGATAATTGGTGTTTATCGTCATGTTCATGAGGAAGATCGTCAGGCATTGTTTGATTATACCGTACAGTTGAAGAATAATGAGATAGACAGTTTTAGTAAAGAACTTCGTATTCGTAACGGGAACGGATGGAAGTGGACACGGGTAAATGTTATTCGTGATGTAATGAATAATACTCCCGGTAAGTTGGAGCTTATCTGTGTTAATTACGATATTACGGAGCTTAAGGAAACTGAGCGTAAACTGATAGAAGCCCGGGATAAGGCAGAAGAAAGTGGCCGTCTGAAATCTGCTTTTTTGGCAAATATGAGTCACGAGATACGAACTCCACTTAATGCGATAGTCGGTTTTTCGGAGCTATTGATGAATACTAATTCTTCGGAAGAAAAACAGGAGTTTATGAATATCGTGAAAGAGAATAATGAATTGTTACTGCAATTAATTTCTGATATTCTTGATATATCGAAGATAGAGGCCGGTACATTCGATTTTGTTATAGGGCAGGTAAATGTCAATCTTTTATGCGAGGAAATTGTTCGTTCATTGCAAATGAAAGTTTCTCCTGATGTGCATCTTCTTTTTGAAAAACCGTCTGTCGATCCTATAATTCCCGGAGATAAAAATCGTATAAATCAGATTATTACTAACTTTGTGAATAATGCGATCAAATTTACCAAAAAAGGGTTTATACGTGTGGGCTATAGGGTGCATGATAAAGAATTGGAATTTTATGTCAGTGATACGGGAGTTGGAATCGAACCTGATAAACTCGGTACTATTTTTGATCGTTTTATAAAACTTGATAATTTTGTTCATGGGACGGGACTCGGTCTTTCTATCTGTAAAAGTTTGGTCGAGCAAATGGGCGGAAGAATAGGGGTAGAGTCGAATCCGGGAATCGGTTCTCGATTTTGGTTTACTTATCCGCTGAATGAAAATTTTATTTCTGGTGATATGTGTGAAGAATCGAAACATGCTCTGTCGGAAGGAGTGTTACAGAAAGAAAATAGAAAACCTTTAATTTTGGTTGCAGAAGATACGGATAGTAATTTTTTATTGATTTCCGTTATTTTGAAGAAAGAATATGAGATTATCCGAGCGACAAGTGGAATTGAGGTGATAAAACTTGAAGAGGTATATAATCCGGATGTAATTCTTATGGATATACGTATGCCGGAAATGGATGGTATAGAAGCTACATTTAGATTGCGCGATAAAGGAGTAAAGACTCCGATAATTGCAGTTACGGCTTTTGCTTTTGATCAGGACAGAAACCGGATCCTCGAAGCCGGATGTGATGATTATATCAGCAAGCCTATTTTTTCAGCGATATTAAAAGAACGAATACGATATTGGTTGAATGAGAAAAGAAAATTATAGAAAAAAGTATATGTCCTGGAAACTAATGATAATTTCCGGAATATTTTGTTTGGTAAATCCCTTGGTTTCTTTTTGACAAAACTTTTATTTTTTTGCCCATTCTAAAATTATCGGGCTATTAATTGTTACTCCGAATTGTTCGGCTTTAAGTAAAATATTTCGTGCAAGTTCCGCTTTTTCCGTGTCGGGAGCATATCTAAAATAAGCTTCAGCTGCTCTTACGTGAGCAGCATCGGGCATAGGGAAAGCTCGTTGTTGCGGAAGGCCGAACTCTGAATTGTTGAGTTCCCTTCGTTCGGTAGTATCGAGTTTGTCAGATGCAGTCATTTTTTATTATTTGTTTTGTTCTACCTTCAATTAAAAACTCTGTTTTTTCTTTAGCTTCTTCCGGAGTCAAGAATCCCGGGATAAAGAGCGGTTTCCCGGTTAAGGGGATGAACATGGTTGTCGGAGATGTTTGAATATCGTATATTTGTGCTGTTTGAGGGTCTCGGTCGATCAATACTTGATAGAAATTAACTTGAGGAAATAGTTTTTTTAAGGGATCGTAAACGTCCCGAATACCTTTTTCGTATAGATGAACCGAGTCGTGGAAAACAATGACGGCAGGATTTATACCTCTGTATATCCATTCTGAGCCGTGAGTAAAATCAGCTATTTCTTTTATAAAACGAGCTTTCGATAAATGTTCTAACATATTTGTTGAGTTCTAAGTTTATAGGAGTAGAACACTTGTAGCATCCTGAAAGATTTTTATTTCTCTTTTTTTTAACGTATCATTCAGAAATATGTGTATATATATTTATATTTGTGGCAAATTCTATATTCCAATTCCCGAATTTATTATGCAAAATTTGATCAGAAAGTTCAATATATTTATTCGTAAGCCTTTTTTTAGTGATTACCGGACAGTTTTCGGATTGTGGATGTTGTTGGCGGTGATAGCATGGGTGATGAAATATTTCCATCATTCATACAATAATTTTATGATTTTCCGGCAAACATTTTGGCATGCTCTTTCACGTTTGTCTTTGTATGCAGAATATCCTGCAGAATATTTCGATCACAATCATTATGGTCCTTTTTTTACATTATTTGTCGCTCCGTTCGCATTTACACCAGTATGGTTAGGTTTACTCAGTTGGTTATTGTTTTTGTCATTTTCGTTATATGTTGCGACTCGTACTTTACCGCTTGAAAAGAAAAAATTGATATTTATATATTGGTTTTGTGCTCATGAGCTGTTGACGGCATTGTTTATGTCTCAGTTTAATATCGGCATTGCCGCTATTATTATATTATCGTTTGCTTTGATAGAAAAAGAGAAAGATATTTGGGCGACTTTGCTTATCGTTATCGGATTATTCATAAAGCTGTACGGAGTCGTCGGGTTGGCGTTTTTCTTTTTCTCCCGTCATAAGTTTAAGTTTATCATTTCTTTTATCGGTTGGTCCGTTTTTCTTTTGATATTGCCGATGTGGGTATGGGGCACTGATTATGTATTGAATCAATATGTAGAATGGTTTGTCAGATTATCTGCTAAAAATCAAGATAATCAGTTCGCTTTGATGCAGAATATATCATTATTGGGAATGATCCGAAAAATATCCGGTATAGCGACATATTCCGATTTATATCCGATATGCGCAGGTTTGTTGTTATTCGGATTACCTTATTTGCGGATAAAACAATACCAAAATCCAGCTTTTCGATTGACTTTATTGGCATCAGTTCTGATGTTTGTTGTTCTTTTTAGCACGGGTAGCGAGTCTAGTACTTATATTATAGCGTTTATGGGGGTAGCTATTTGGTATGTAGCAGCGCCTTGGAAGAGAAGTCGAACAGATGTTGTCTTGATGGTTTTTGCATTTATTCTGACCAGTATGTCTCCTTCAGATCTTTTTCCGGCTTATTTACGCAAACATTATATAACGCCTTATGCGTTAAAAGCATTACCTTGTGTTGTAATCTGGCTCAAATTGGTATATGAAATGTGCTTTAAAGATTATGCCTTGCCTAATTATAAAATAATGAATATGGTTAAAGAGTAAAAATTATTCAGATTACCGTTCAAATATTCTCAACCGTTAAAAGTAACCATGAACACTCCTATTCTTAAACCCTCTGAGCGATTGAAAGTAGTAGATTCTCTGCGGGGATTTGCATTGTTGGCAATTGTATTGTTACATAATCTGGAACATTATAATTTATATTTTATTCCAGATTTTTATCCCGAATGGTTGCAATCTATAGATAAGTTTTTCTGGGATATGATTTTTTTCTTGTTTGCGGGGAAGGCATATGCTACATTTTCGTTATTATTCGGTTTTAGTTTCTATATTCAGTTTAGTAACGCCCGGAAAAAAGGAATTGATTTTCGGGGGCGTTTTGCATGGAGAATGTTCCTTTTATTCTTGTTTTCACAATTTCATGCATTGTTTTATAATGGCGATATTCTTTTGCTTTATGCAGTAGTCGGTCTTGTATTGATACCTGTGTGTAAATTGAGCGATAAGAATGTTTTAGTTATTGCGGTATTTCTTCTTTTACAACCTTATGAGTGGGGACGTTTGTTGTATGCCGCATTTAATCCTGATTATGCAATTACGAATAGATATGTTCCTTATGCTATCTTATCGGGACAAGTTACAAGTCAGGGAACTTTTTGGGAAGTCCTTTGTTCGAATATCTGGACAGGACAACTGTACAGTAATATCTGGCAGGTAGAAGCCGGTCGATTGTTCCAAACTGCAGGATTATTCATGCTCGGGATGCTGTTGGGGCGCAGACGATATTTCGAGAAAAGCGATGTTTCTTGTCGTGTATGGCATCGGATTTTGAAGTCGGGAATTGTTATGTTTATTCCATTATATTGTCTAAGAATTTTTGTTCCGGATTATATAGAGAATTCTTCAGGGAAGATTCCTTATACTATTATAATTCAGTCTTTGTCAAATTTCGTTTTTATGGCAATTCTTATATCGGCATTTACATTGTTATGGTTTAAGAAAGAATCGGGCTATAAATGGCAAAATTTTATAATACCCTATGGCCGAATGAGCCTGACAAATTATATTACGCAGTCTATTATTGGGGTAGCGATTTATTATGGTTATGGATTATGTTTGTATAGAAGTACTGGAGCTGTTGCAACATTATTGATAGGTGCCGCTATTTTTATATTTCAATTATTGTTTAGTCGTTGGTGGTTGAGTAAGCATAAACAAGGTCCGTTTGAGTATTTGTGGCGTAAAGCGACTTGGATGGGATATAAACGAATTTAGGGTTAATAAAGTGTATATAATGAAATGATATATTCAATGTCCTTTGTGATATTTTATGTTAAAGAATAAGGAGGTAGTATAAATAGTTGTCTTTACCGACTATTTATAATAAAAATATGCTTCTTCTTTCAAAATAAATGCCGTTCTTTGATGCATCAATGAAATAAGTTTATTTTAATCTTCATTTTCTGAGTGAGTTCTCATTATACTACATATTGAGCTTTTCTGGCAAACGTAGGCTACATAAACTTTTCTTGTTTTAAACACAGTATTATCAAAAGAAAGTATTTATTATGAAATCTTTTTATATGGGAAATCTAAAGATAGATTTACCTGTAATTCAAGGGGGTATGGGAGTAGGAATTTCCTTATCCGGTTTAGCCTCAGCAGTAGCTAATGAAGGTGGAGTAGGCGTAATTTCTTGTGCCGGGCTCGGTTTGTTATATCCTAAATTGTCGACTGATTATTTAAAAAACAGTATTTTAGGGTTAAGAGAAGAGCTTCGTAAAGCTAAAGAAAAGACTAATGGAGTGATAGGTGTCAATATTATGGTAGCATTAAGTAATTTTTCGGATATGGTGAAGACTGCTATTTCTGAAAAGGCCGACATCATATTTTCCGGTGCTGGTTTGCCGTTAGATTTGCCTTCTTATTTGGAAAAAGAAAGTAAAACAAAGTTGGTACCTATTGTTTCTTCGTCACGAGCTGCGAAACTGATTTGTGAGAAGTGGAGAAATAATTATGATTATCTGCCGGATGCAATTGTTGTAGAAGGTCCTAAGGCCGGGGGACATTTGGGATATAAAAACGATCAAATTGAAGATGTACATTTTTCGCTGGAACATATTGTTCCGGAAGTTATCGAGGTGATAAAAGCCTATGAAAAATCTGGACACTGTAAAATTCCGGTTATTGCTGCCGGAGGGCTTTACACGGGAGAGGATATTTATCGCCTTATGCAGTTGGGAGCTACCGGAGTTCAGTTGGGGAGTAAATTCGTGACGACAGAAGAGTGCGATGCTTCTCCAGTTTTCAAACAAGCATATATCGATGCCGGACAAAGTGATATTGAAATTATTACCAGCCCGGTAGGAATGCCGGGGCGTGCAATATCGGGAGAGTTCACTCGAAAAGTAAAATCAGGAAGTGAAAAGCCTCGACGTTGTGCGTTTCATTGTATCAAAACATGTGACTATACTAAAAGTCCTTATTGTATAATAAAAGCACTTTATAATGCAGCAAAGGGGAATATGCAAAAAGGATATGCTTTTGCTGGGGCAAACGCATATCTGTCGCAGAAGATTGTGAGTGTACGAGAAACTATCGATACCCTTAAAAAAGAGTTTATGCAGGCAAAGGAGTCTGTTAAGTAAGGGGAAGGCTGATATGTAAAATTTTTGTGACCGTTCAGGGTAATATTGATATATTATTTTTGAACGGTTTTTTGTAAAACGAGGTAGATGGTTGTACGGGAAAATCCTAATAAAATGTTAAATGGATTCTAAATTTTTATTCAGATAATTACTAAAGAACATATCCTTTCTCGAAAAATTATTATCTTTGGAAATATTAAAAGGTGTCATGTAAATAGAATTTCCGGTAAATGAGAAACACAGCATTTAAAATAGCATAAAGTTAAAAGTGGAACTTTACCAGAAAATAAAATTATTATAATATTTTGATCGAACATTTCTCACAATAAAACACACGATGTCTATGAAAACAAAAAATTGGGGTAAGGTTTACCTGATAATGTTACTTGTATGGATTCCGTTTTTCGGGAGTGCAAAGAAGAATAATGTTACCATTTATCCGATGCCGAGAGGAGAAAAAACAGTACAGAATATGCTGTTTCTGTTGCCGGGCGAGATGTCCCGGTTTATATCGCTAAAGTCGCACCTTTGGATAAACGGAAAAGATGGGATGCAATGGATAAGCGTCAATGCGGAGAGGGATATTATGATATTGCGTCTTTTGCTTATTTTGATTTGAACGAAGGGAAGGCTAAAATAACAGTTACAGTTCCGGAACAGATAGATTCAGTGAAAGTATTGCCCTCTTCTTAAACCGGATATTAAAGGGAATAAACTTTCTTTTACGGTGTCTTCACCGCAGAATCTGACGATAGAGGTAAATGGAGAGTGGATTCGATCTTTACATTTGTTTGTAAACGGACCTGAACAGAATATCCCAGACCCGAACGATCCGAATGTTATTTTTTATGGACCGGGAATTCATGAAATTACTCATGTTGAGGTAGGAGATAATAAGACGGTATATGTTGCCGGAGGTGCGGTTGTCCGTTTGACGATAGGGGCGGATGAGCCTTTCCATGTTTCAAAGTTTGGATTAAAAGGGTATTCGAAGGCTTTTTGGCTGAAGGGAAATAATATAACTTTTCGGGGACGTGGTATTTTAGATGCGAGTGCATGTACTGTGCATTCCCGTCATATGATCGGAGTACGCGGTGAAAATATACGTCTTGAAGGGGTTATTCTCAGAGATGCGCCATTGTGGACAGTTCCGGTCGATTGTTCTAAAAATGTAGTGATAGATAATATTAAGTTATTGGGGCGGCGGGCAAATTCAGATGGTATAGATATTTGTAGCAGTGAAAATGTCTTAATTAAAAATTGCTTTATCCGTACTTTGGATGATTTGATTGTTTTGAAAACACCGAGAGGCATGAAAGATATGAAACATATAAGAGTTGAGAAATGTGTGTTATGGAATCAAATGGCTCATTCTCTGAGTATCGGGGCTGAAATTACACAGCCGATAGATGATGTTTTGTTTACCGATTGCGATATAATTCATGATATCGGAAGGGAGTGGGCTTTGCGTGTGTACCATACAGATAAGGCATTGGTGACGAACGTACGTTTTGAGGATATTCGCATTGAAGAGTGCAATAGGTTGATGTCTGTTTGGATTGGAAAAGATGTGTGGACGACAGATCCTGAACCGGGTAGAATCGATGGCGTTACTTTTCGTAATATAACGGCTTTTGGTAAAACTCCGAATGTGGAGGTTGTCGGTTTTGATGAGATGCATAAGGCAAAGAATATTCTTTTTGAAAATATTCGTGTAAATGGTCGATCGTTGATTAAGGACGATGTATCGGTTAATAAATATTCTGATAATGTTATGGTTAAATAGTGTAGAAAGAATTTTTTTCTGATTGAAGAATCCGAATTTTTTAGATACAGTAGTTTGGTGTTAATGATTATGCGGACTTTTGGAGGAGACCGTTAGAATGTGATTCGGAAATTTTTTGAAGAAGGGATATTCAGTAAATGTCCCTAAAAAGTAAGATGGCATATAAAGTCGATAGAG
>ENA-OPBM01000834-OPBM01000834.1-human-gut-metagenome-genome-assembly--contig:-NODE-834-length-21906-cov-4.535307_pt1 | contig 21906 bp, 17 predicted proteins | sample MGYA00241069_ERZ501454 | MGnify/ENA primary metagenome ERZ501454 (study PRJEB25962, sample SAMEA2042625) | human gut metagenome | biome: human gut; feature: human-associated habitat; material: faeces... | reverse complement strand
TTGTTTCTTGCGTATTTCGGCTGCTTCGGGCGGCTGTTCATGGTAAGCCGTTCCGTCTGCGTTAGGGGGATATTGTTCTCAAATACCGGGTCGGTGTACGGCTTTATGTCGTCAGCCCCGCCCCAACGCGCCGAACCGTATTCTGTCCCGCGGCGGTATTTCTTCGCGTTCTTGCCTTTGGTGTAGATAATCAGCCGGACAATGACCGCCCCCGCAATGCCTAAAGCTAAGTCTGCCGGGTGGAAGCTCGGCGCGATACTGGAAAAGGCGGCGGTAAAACCGTCCCCAAGATGTAGCAGCTTTGCGCTCGCGTCCGCGCCGGGGGAGAGCCGGACAGCCGCGCCCACTTTATCAAAGAGCCAGACAAAGAGCAGATACGGGAGATTTAAGATAAGCAGCTTCTTGATTTCCGGCTTCATAGCGATACCTCCCTGTCTTTGTTCTTGACCTTTGCCCGTTCCGCGTTCTTGCCCTGTGCAGCTTCTTTGAGGGTAGAGAGCAGCTTTCGGATTGAGGGCTTTTTCTCCTGTGTCAGCTTTTTTGCGGAAAATTCCTTAAAGGCGGCGGTCAGCACGTCCGCGTCCCGCCCCTTGAAGAAAACCAGATAGCGGGGCGGGCTTTCCGTCGCGTCCTTTTTCAGCGCAAAGTCGATACCGTACTTTTTCGCCGTACTCTCAAAGGCTTTGATATTGCCCTCGGTAATCTCAATGTTGGAAACGCCCGCGTTCTGCTTCATAAGCTGCTTTAAGCTCTGCTTGCCCTGTGGCGGTTTTGCAAGCTGCTTTTTGCCCTTTGACAGTATGGCTTTCATTGCCTTTTGGAGCGTCTGCGCGGTCAGCTTCCCGGTCTTGATGTAAAGGGCTATGGTCTTTTCGTTTACTTCGTCCTGCAATTCCTCGCGTCCTCCTTTCGCGTTTCTTTATGGGGCGGCGGTCAGATACGCACCCGCAGCCCGTTCAAGTCCTCGGCTCTGATACCCACAAGATACCAGTTGTCGCCGTACTCAATCCGGGTCGGCTTCCACTTGCCCCGCACGAATACGTCAAAGCACTCGCCGCAATGCAAGCCCCCGTAGTAGCTGTTTAAGTCAAAGCGAATGTCGTAACGGTCGGTGCGCTCGTCAAATACCAATGCTCCTGTCATTTTCTGTGCCATAATAAAATCCTCCTTTTGTTGTTTTACAGGCTTTCGCCCGGTTTGAATGAATAATAGTCCGGGTCGCCGTACTGCGGCTTCTTCGGTGACAGTGCGCCGCTTGCCATGTCATGGGCGACAAGGGAAGTGTAATAATTGCCGATAGTGGACGGGGCGTTGAAAAGGGCTGCTTTCAGATATTGCTTGATGTTGCGGATTTTCGTTGTGTTCTCCCGCATACAGTCAAGCACAAAGCGGATATGCTCGCCGTCCAGTTTCATAAACTTAGATTTCACAAGCTCTGCCGGGTAGTCGTCCCCCGCAATCCGTACCCGCTTTCTGGCGGTGCATACGGTTTCAAGCATGAGGTCTACAATCTCGTCAAGCCTGTCACTGTCAAACTTCATGTCCTGTTTGAGAATGTCGTAGTCGATATTGTCCTTGATGATTTCCCGGTATATATCAACTGCGCTCTGTGCTGTCGCTTCCGTTCCTTTCCGTTCCGGCGGCGTAGCCGCTTCTCTGCAAGGAGAGGGGTTAGGGGAAAGGATAGGAATGGAATGGGTACTTTGTTCATCAGTAATTATTTTTTCTTTTTTTGGTAAGTCAGTTCTTTGTATATCTTTATTTAATTGCGTTGGATTTTCCAACGTAGGTTTTTCCAATGTTGGTTTTTCCTGTGTTGGATTATCCAATGTTGGATTTTCCAATGTTGGTAAATCCGGCGTAGGCGGCTGCGGCTGCTCGAATATCACATAGTCCGCGCCCCGCAAGCGTCCTTTCTCGTCGCGCTCCCTTGAACGGACGATATACCCGGCGCGTTCAAGCTCCTTAATGGCTTCGCGGATAGCGTCTATCTTCTCCCGGTTGATAAGGGATAAGCCTTTCAAGGTGTAGTCCCAATCTTCGGGGAGTGACAGCATTTGCGACAACAGCCCCTTTGCCTTTAGGGAAAGCTCCTTGTTGCGTAGGTGGTGGTTGCTCATTACGGTGTAGCCCTTGTTCCGTTCCACTCTGAAAACTGCCATAGTTCATAGCTCCTTTGCTTTGGATTTGTTACGCAGTAGAAGCGCGGTTTCGGGGAATAAGGTATAAATCCCTTGCCGCGCCAGATACACACCCGCAAAACCGCTTGTAGCAAGGCTTTTTCTGCCCCTACTGCGTAACAAAGGGCATGAAAAAAGCGGCGTTCCTGTTCTCCCATGTAGAGAGTAAGAAACGCCGCTTCTGCGTCGTATTCAGTTTTTAGTACAATACCCTGCTTGTCCGTCGCTCGAAAAACCTTGATTTTCCAGTGTTTTCAAAAGTATCGTTATCTAACGTCAGCTTTTGACCGACCTGAGTTTAAACGAATGACAACTGATATAGAAGCTGGAAAAGTAAACTGCGTGATTGTAAAAGACTTATCCAGATTCGGAAGAGAGTATATAGAAGCCGGGCGATGGATCGAAAAGACCTACCCGGCTTTAAATGTGCGTTTTATTTCAGTTACAGACCAGTTTGACAGTAAAACAGCAGATTTTTCAGAAAAGTCATTTGTTGTTCCAATCAAAAATTTTGTAAATGAAAGCTATTGCCGGGACATTTCCGATAAAGTGCGAAGCCACCAGAAAATCAAACGTGAAAAAGGTGAATTTATTGGAGCATTTGCCCCGTATGGTTACTGCAAAGATTCGGAGAATAAGAACTGTCTGGTGATTGATTCTTACGCAGCGGATATTGTAAGAAAAATATTTTCATGGAAAATTGATGGATTCAGTCTTGGAGCAATCGCTGAAAAGCTGAATGTACGACATGTGCAGTCACCAAAAGAATATAAAAAGGCAAATGGTGAGAATTATAATTCTGGATTTCACAGCTCAGACACACCGAAATGGTCGGCAGTGCAGGTTAAAAGGATTCTGACCAACGAGGTTTACATTGGAAACATGGTACAGGGCAAGCAGGAACGAATCAGCTATAAAGTAAAGCAACGCCTGGATAAGCCAGAATCAGAGTGGGTGAAAGTAGAAAATACGCATCCGGCAATTATCAGGCAGAATGATTTTGATGTGGTTCAGAAACTGCTTCAATATGATGGCAGGGCATCGAAAACATCAGACAGTGCAAACTTTTTTTCGGGATTTGTGTTTTGCGGAGATTGCAAGACACCGATGATACGCAGGGTAAATCAGTATAAGGGGAAGAAAAAAGCCTTTTATATCTGCCAGACAAAAAATAAAGGTGGAGATTGCACCAGACACAGTATTCCGGAAGAGGTGCTGAAAAGGATTGTATTGAAAGAGATTCAGGCATATACGGCACTTTTCGTAGACTATCAGATGATTATGGAAGAACTTTGTGAAATGAAAGTCAGTTACGATCAGGTAATCGGTTATGATACGCAGATTAGTAAGTTGCAGGAAGAATATAACCGTTATTACAGCCTGAAAGCGTCTTTAAGTGATGACTTGAAAGAGGGACTGATCAGTAAAGAGGAGTTCGATGATTTTCGAGAAAGTTACGGAAGAAAATGTGAAGAACTGGAGCAGATGATTGAAAATCAGAAAAAGCTGGTGAAGCAAATGTTTGAGGGTGGAGTGTCTGCAACTGTTCAGTTGGAGGACTGGAAGAAATCACTGGAAATCAAAGAACTGGATCGCACATTGCTGGCACTGACCGTAGATAAAATCTATATTTATGAAAACAAACAGATCAAAATTCATATCCGTTATCAGGATACGATTGAGAAAATGAAAGTCATAAGACGGTTTTATGCAGAACATCGGACAGAGTGTAGGAAAGAGGTGGGATAAATGGCAAGGACAGCAAAAAGATATAAGAAAAACAAAGAGAAGAAAGTTCTTGAGATTCCGGTATGTATGGTTGCGATTTACGCCAGATTATCCGTAGACAGTGATGAAAAAAAGTCAGAATCTATTGAAACACAGGTTACGCTGATAAAAGAATTCATTCAGAAGCACAATGAAAATCCGAGCAGAGAGTATGAAATTGCTGTATATGACATTTATTCTGATTTGGGAAAAACCGGAACAAATTTTGACAGACCGGGATTTGAACGGATGATGAATGATGTCAGGGTAGGTAAAATAAACTGTATTCTGGTAAAGGATTTCTCACGATTTGGAAGAAATTACATTGAAACTGGTAACTATCTGGAAAAGATTCTTCCTTTTATGAAAGTGCGGTTTATTTCTGTATGTGACAACTATGATTCATTTGCACCGGGTGCTAAGAATCAGGAATTATCCATGAATATCAAGAATCTGGTGAATGATGCTTATGCGAAAGACATTTCCGCAAAAGAACGGGCAGCGAAACGTATTGCACAGAAAAATGGTGAGTATGTGGGATCTACAGCTCCATATGGATATTGTGTGGAAAAGATAAATGGAATTTATAAGTTGATTGTGGAACCGGAAGCTGCAAAGATTGTTCGCAGGATTTTTGAAGAATATGCTTCTGGAGATGGTATACAGAGTATTATTGACAGGCTGTTTGAAGATGGGGTACATCGGATTTCGGACTATAACCAATATCATCATGTGTACTGTCAGGACGGAGAAAATCTTCATCAGTGGGGAAATTCTTCGATACGTGCGGTTTTAAATCGAAATAATTATTATGGTGATTTGGTTCAGAGAAAATACGAATCCAGATTTCAAAGAGGTGAAAAATGGTGTGACATATTGGACGAAAGTCAGTGGATTATTACGCCAAATGCTCATGAGCCGATTATCAGCAGAGAACTGTTTGACAAAGCACAGATCAGGTTAAAAGCAGCACAACAGAAAGCAACAAAAACTACAGAAGGATGGGAGGATGATGAAAGAGCATTTTACAATGTATTCTATTGTGGTGATTGTAAGCGGAAAATGTGTACACGTAGATACAGAGGCAATGTGTATTACTTTTGCAATGCTGCCTGGTATCGGGATGAAAGAAAATGTAGGCAGAAATCTATTTCTGAAGATAAATTGCAGAAAATTGTCCGTTCGGAGCTGACCAGAGAGTTTCAGTTATCTGGCTTACGGAAAAAGGATATGTCTGCTATAAGCAGTGCAGTATTTCTTACCAAAATCAAAGAAATTCAAGCAGAGATTAGAAAACTGGATGCAGATATGGAAAGACGTTCAGAAAAACTGGCACAGGCATTTATGCAATATAAAGAGGGCGAACTTTCCAAAGAAGCCTATATAGAAATGAAAGATGACCGTAATAACTGGAAAGTGTTCTGTGAAGAGAGGAAGAAGTCTCTGGAGCAGACTATACGCAAACTGGAAAAACAGCAGAAAGAAGAAGCCAGATTTTTACGAAGTCTGTTGGAACTGGATGGGACAACCAGAATCAATGCGGAACTTGCGGAGAGCCTGATTGAAAGTATGTATCTATATGGTGATAACAGACTGGAAATCAACTTCGGGTTTAAGGGGGCGGTAGAATATGAGTGATCAGAAACTGATTATTGGATATTACCGCCTTTCCATGGAAGATGACTCAGAGGGAGAAAGTAACAGCATTATTAATCAGAGAAAACTGGTAAAAGATTATATTTCCAATATTCCTGAACTGGTGGCTATGCCCTTTCAGGAGTTCTACGACGATGGATATTCTGGTTCCAGTATGGAACGTCCGGCAATTAAGCAGGTTCTGGAACTTGCCAGAGAGAATAAAGTGCAGTGTATTGTAGTAAAAGATTTTTCACGTTTTGCCAGAAACTATATTGAGATGGGAACTTATCTGGAACAGATTTTTCCATTCCTGGGAGTACGATTTATTTCTATTTCTGACCGATATGATTCTAAAGATTATAAAGGAAAGAGTTCGGATATTGAAGTACAGTTTAAAGGACTGATAGCAGACTTTTATGTGAAAGATCAGTCCGTAAAGGTAAAATCGGCAGTCAGTACCAGACGAGAGCAAGGCGAATATTGCTGTGGCTCTGCACCTTATGGGTATCGAATCAATCCTGAAAATAAGAAAGAACTGGTGATTGTAGAGGACGAAGCGGAAGTGATTCGCAGAGTATTTGAACTGACCAATCAGCGGTATTCCAAGATGGAGATTTGTCGGTTATTTAATGAAGAGGGGGTACTGACTCCCTTGCAGTCCATGAGCAGACGACAGAAATCAGACAGCAAGAAAGCTGCATCAAGAGGACTGCAGTGGACGAGTGATATGATACGGAAGATTGTGGATGATAAAACTTATATAGGCTGTATGGTCTATGGAAAGACAAAGATTCCAGATCCCGGGACAGGGAAAGAAGTACCGGTGCCGAGAAATCAGTGGAAAGTGATGGAAAATCACCACGAGCCGATCGTATCAAAAGAAGTTTTTGAAAAAGCACAGTCCCTTCAGATCAGATACACCAAGAAAAGCAAATTTGACAGGGAAACAACACTATTAGGTGGCTATGTAAAATGCGGGAATTGTCGCAGAAGCCTGACTTCAAGCAGTCCGATTCATGGTCATATTCTTTATAGCTGTGCTTACAGTAAAGGAAAAGAAGATACAGGATGTTTTGCCGGGAAAGCGGATAACAAAATGTTGGAGCATATCGTGCTGGCAGAAATAAAGGCTTACTTACGTCAGAATATCAGCCAAGAACAGATGCAGCAATCCATGAGAAAACAGCATGAGGACAGTATAGAAGCCTATAAGACGGAAAGTGCAGATTGTGAAAAGTGTCAAGAACAAATAAAAATCCAGAACCGCCAGAACTATGAGAAGTATCACGAGGGACAGATGAACCAGAACCAGTTTATGGAAGCCAAGAAGCAGTTGGAAGAAGAAAGAGAACGACTGCAGAAACGTGTACAGGAACTGGATGAGTTGATAAACGACGAGAAAGAAATCCTGATGAAAAAGAATGTTCCGGTGGAGCAAATGTTGAAGTATTTAGGCTATGAGAATCTGACACGAGAGATGCTGGAAGAATATGTGCAGGGAATATATGTGTATGATGACGGGAGAGTGGGGGTGGAGTATAAATAGCAACAAATTAGCATATAATAACAATAAAATTGTTGATAAAAAGCAATAATGATGTATAATTATATAAAGAAATGGAAAGGAGATGCAAAAAAAATGTTGTTAAACTTTAAAATGGAAAACTTTAGGTCATTTAAAGATGAGACTTTTTTTACAATGCTTTCAAGTAAACAGAAAACGCATAATGATTATGTGATAGATAAAAGTGTAAATGGTAATAAGTTAAGAGTATTACCAATGACTGTCATTTATGGAGCAAATGCATGTGGAAAATCCAACATTGTGTTGGCAATGGATATATTAAAAAAAATGGTTATGAAAGGAACCTTAAATTGCAAAGAGCTGGAATCTTATAAAAGTATGTTATCTTTTATTAGAGATACAAGTTGGTATGATCCGGTTTCTTTAGAAATTACATTTTCCACTCAAAATAATATTTATAGATACGGAATTAAGTTTACGGATATTGATGTATATAAAATTGAAGAAGAGGTTCTTTATGTTAATGATGACTTGTTCTTTTCACGAGATGATGAAAATCAAATTTATGTGGATGTAAAGAAATTAGTAAAAAAAGGTTATATTAATAAGGATGATGCGGATTTTTCTGAACGCTTGATTCACAAATTGAACCAGACATTGGATAAACAAAAGTTAGTTGTAGCAGGTGCAATTAGCAATTTGTTTGATAAAAAATATTTTGAGGATTTTAATTTATGGTTTGAAAAATTTAATGTTATTATGAATGCAAATGACATGAATTTTAGACAAAAAGACTTAAAGACGATATTTAATAAAAAACCAGATAAAGATATTCGTAGAAATATTTTCGAAAGTGCCTCAGTTAAAGAAGTTATGAATATAGCTGAGTTTGGAAATCAAAAAATTGGATTTATGGCAGAAACAGATAATGATGAATTATCTATGTGTTCAATGTATCAAGTACCATTAAGAAAAGATGAGCAACCACAAAAAAAATATGCAATATCCATGATTGTAGATTCAGAGCTGATGGAATCGAGAGGAACTATCCATTTGATTAGATTGTTACAACCGTTTATAGATGTTTTAGATAATGGCGGGGTCATTGTTTTGGATGAAATGGATGCTTCATTGCATTTTGAAATTGTTGTATCGCTGATAAGAATTTTTAACAATAAAGATATCAATAAAAATAATGCTCAGTTAATTTTCAATACGCATAATCCAATATATTTAGACGGTGAATTGCTTAGACATGATCAAATTGTAATGGTTGAAAAGCGAAGGAATGATATGGTGAGCGAGATATATTCTTTAGCAGATTACAAATTACGTCCAGAAGAAAGAATATTAAAAAATTATTTGAATGGAAAATATGGAGCATTGCCACATATGGATTTGGAAATTGCATTTAAGCACATATTGGAAAGAGAGGCGAATAATCTTGAATCGTCCAAAGAACAATAAAATACGAAGACCACAATTCCTCTGCATTGTAGGATGTGAGGGAAAAAACCAGGAAAGAATATATTTTGATAAAGTAGCAGAATTAGTGAATTGCGTTGAAGAAAGAACGCATGATTTAGTATTTGATTATGCGGAACCATATGGCGGAAATCCTAAGTGTGTGGTAGAACGAACTATTCAGAAATCTATTGGTAAGGAAAACAAAGTATCTGTTTTTGATTATGACGGAAAAAAGGATAAGTATGAAGAAGCAATAGATTTGGCAATAGAAAATAAGATTGAATTAGGATATACAAATTATTGTTTTGATTTATGGCTAATTCTTCATAAAGAAGACTATTTTGATATAGTACAAAATCAGGATGCATATGCTGATAAATTACGACAAGTTTTTGGGTTAGCAGCAGATGCAAACATAAAAAAAGAAAAAAGGGTAACGGAAATAGTCAATCAAATCGGATTATCTGATATAAAGAATGCAATTCAAAGGGGTAAAAAAATATCAGAGGATAATCAGGGTAAAGAGGCAAATAAAACGCCAAAAGAAAACAGATATTATGATAATCCAGATACGCAAATGCATGTGTTGCTACAATTTTTATTTGCGAAAGTAGGAATAAATATTGACGCATTAGGATAGAAAAGATGTAGCAATGACGTTACATCCTCCCCACCTACTTTGTGACAATTATATAACGTCCTCTATACAGAAATATGCGGTTTTAAGCCATTTTGGTGGCAAAAGAGCCGCATATTTTTTGTAGCAATGACTTGACATCCTCGGGGCGATTATGTCTTGCAGAAAGTATTTCATTATAGTTGAAAAATAAGCCTTTTCGTGAAAAACAGTCGTATGTCTGTTATTATTCGGAAAATTTATCACTGTAATGAATATGCATATCTTCCCAGTCCATGAATAATACATAGAACACCCTTCCGTATTGCTGGCTTTTTACGATTCTTCCGTGATCGAGGACAGAAAGATAGGAGCCGTCAGCTTTTCGGAGGTGAAAGTGAATATAGTCATTTTCATTACCACTATCAATCTGTTCCCAGATGCTGGATTCTATCTGTTTCTGTTCATCTTTCAGGATCAGGTTGCGGAAGCGCTTATTGGTGAGTCTGAAGAGCTCGTCCATATCTTTATATCCGGTCATATGAAGGAACTCATGGTTTGCATAAAAGAGTTCGTCATCGTCTTTGTCCGCTCTGTATATGATAAATGCACCCGGAAGGTGTTCAGAGATATCTTTAAATGCGAATCCCAGTTGTTTACGGATTCCGGACTGAAGACCTTCCCTGTAGGCCATACACCCGTTTTTTCCGTGAAGTTTTATTTCATAAAGGGCTGCATCTGCACAGCGCATAAGCTGTGAACGGCTGGCTGCAAATGTGGGATATTCCGCATATCCCAGAGAAATGTTAAATGACTGTTCTTTTCCCTTGTATGAGAATGCCTTTGGAAGTCCGGTAAATTGCTGCAGCAGTTCTTTTGCATCTTCACAGGTATAATTTTGTAAAAGAATACAGAATTCATCCCCGCCGTTTCTTCCCAGTAATGCATCAGATGGAAAAAATGTTTTCATGCTGTCTGCCAGACTCTTTAATGCTTTGTCTCCATAGGCGTGGCCATAGATATCATTAATAAACTTAAAATCATCGATATCAAGGAGTGCAGCCACAAAATGTGCTTTCGGATTTTTATCCATCATCTTTTCTGCTGATTCGTCAAATCCATAGCGGTTGTAAATACCTGTAAGAGAATCCGTGCGTGCCAGTATCTGAAATTTATTTTTGTTTTCGTTTGATACCAGCCATACCCTGATAAGTCCCGACAGAAGTAAGGTGATGGCAGTAAATATTATACTGGCTTTTGCTATTAATAAATTGTCTTGCCATCCGCTTTCAGGAGTTAATTCAAACTTCCAGCTTTCTTTCCCTATGGTAAAATCATAAGAAACCGGCTGCGTTATCTGACCATCTGACTGGTAAACGGTTTTATAAGTGTCACTCCAGGGAGTTTCTGTTTTGGAAAGTCTGTACTCATATCTAAAACCTGAAAGTGCATGGATCGAGTCGGAAAAAATATCAGGAACACGCAGGATAACAATGGTAAATCCCCAGAAATACGCCTGTCCGTGCTCATCATTCAGGTAGACCGGATTGCGAACAGCAATTCCATAGCTGCCCTGTTTCAATTCAAAGGGTCCCTGTGTAATGATTGTATGGTTGTCTCTTGCATAACAGGAAATTCTGCCACGGTCTTTATCATGGAGCAGATCAATTTTACCTGCCCCATTTCCCTCAGCAGGATAAATATCTGTTACAACACCGTCCGGAGCAAGCTGTACACTTTCAATAGAATCAGATATAAGATTTTCTGCAATCGTATCAAATTGCTTGATATCTCCATTTCCACTGATCAGAACCTGTTTCAGAGTATCTGTGATCGCAATTCCATTTGTAATTTCATTTTTAATACGTTCGCCGTAGGTTGATACATTTAATTGTGCGGTTGTGCGTCTCTGCCATTTTTCGTGAGTGTCTGTTTTGTATACGATGAAACCAACAAGGCACATGCTCAGTAAAAAAACGATAAGAGGCACAAGATTTTTTTTCTTCACCTGTTTCACATCATTTTTATCGGATATTTTTATGATGGAACATTATAGCACAGAAATGAAAAAACGTAATGAATTTTTTTCAAAACACAGGTACAAAAACATAGGCAAAATCAGACAAAAGTTTCTTAAAGTGAAAATGTTGTAGATATGAGGAAAACATGTTATGGTATGTATACAATGCGTAAAGAGGAGCAGAAAAAATGAAGTACGAACATATCACAGAGGGCCGTTTCATAGATCGTCCTAATCGGTTTATTGCACATGTGGAAATCAATGGGCAGGTGGAAACGGTTCATGTAAAGAATACAGGCAGGTGCAGGGAGCTTCTGATCCCGGGTACACAGGTTTTTCTGGAAAAGAGCAGCAATCCGGCGAGAAAGACAGCCTATGATCTGATCTGCGTAAATAAAAAGGGCAGGGGCCTGATCAATATGGATTCTCAGATTCCCAATAAAGCAGCACTGGAGTGGGTAAAGGCAGGACATCTTTTTCCGGAAAAGGTTCAGGTAACGCCGGAGAAGACCTATGGAAATTCCAGATTTGATCTTTACGTCTGTTCAGAGAAACGTAAGGCTTTTATAGAAGTGAAAGGTGTCACTCTGGAATCTGACAATATAGCACGATTTCCTGATGCACCTACAGAAAGAGGTGTGAAGCATCTGAAAGAGCTGATCCATTGTATGCAGGAAGGATACGAAGCCTATCTGCTTCTGGTGATCCAGATGAAGGGAGTTGACAGGTTTGAGCCCAACTGGGAGACTCATCGGGAATTTGGAGAAACATTACAGGAAGCGGAAAGGGCAGGAGTGCATATTTTGGCCTATGACTGCCTAGTAGAACCTGACAGAATGGAAATTCAGGATCCGGTACCTGTATGCCTTGCTTCTGACTGGAAATAAAAAAGTATTCCCGCAATCAGCAGGTCCTATTCAAAAATTGCGATGACTGCCAATGCTTTTGAAGAAGACCGTAAAAAGGCAATCAAAGCGGGTATGAACGCTCATATTGCCAAACCAATCAGTGTAGATATAATTCTGGAAAATCTGGAGAGAATGCGCCAAAACAGAAAGTATTTTAATGAACCTGCTGAGAAGAGTTAAAAACTTTTCAGCAGGTTTTAATTTATCCAAAAAATTACATGCATACTGTCAGAAGTGCTAGTGTAAATATCTGAGCGTTCACGTATAATGTAGATAAACAAAAAATCTTCTCACAAAATTAAGTAAAAAAGAGTCCGAGGAGTACATTAAAAAAGAAAGGAGATGTTTGTATGAGTAAAAAAATGAGGTTGTGGATGGCAGGAACAGTAGGAGTCTTAATGGCAGGCTTTATGAGCGTAAGTGTTTATGCCCTTGAAGAAAAGGATGTTATTGGAACCTGGTATGTAAATGAGCTTTCTATGGGCGAAGGTGCATCCTTTCATCCGGGGGCAATGGGAATGGAAGTGACCGTGGACATTAAAGAAGACGGTAAAATGGAAACAACAAGTTCTGTTTATGGGGAAGAGCCTGAAGTAGATGAATCAGAGTGGAAAATAGAAAATGATAAAATTTTGATGACTCATAATGATCAGACAGGGGAATGCGAGTACAAGGACGGTAAGATAACCTTAACAGCAGATGGAACGACAATGATCCTGAGTCAGGAAAAGGAAGAGTATGAGCCTTATGTACCGGGCAAACCGGTAGAAAATCCAACTATGAAGGATTTTGAAGGAGAATGGAGCTGTACTCTGATGGAAACATTTGGAATGCAGATGCCGGTTAATGCTGACTTTACAGGATTTGAAATGAGTATGTCTGTGGAAGACGGAAAGGCTGAAATTATCTTAATAGAGAGCGGAGAAGAGACAAAAGTAGAACTTCAGGGCGACGTGGAAGGAAACGCACTGGTATTAAAGGCTGTAACAGAGGATGAGGCAGGAACTATGTTTTTCAGTCTTGATAATATGAAGTTCAATTTACTGGATGATGGAAAACTGTGTTTGATAGCAGAAGATGATGCAGAGGAATCTGATGACGGCGAAGAAACAGATGATTCTGAAACAGGTGAAGATGATTTTTCCGTAAAGACATATTTTGAAAAAATAATTGTTACAGAATAAGGTAAAATACTGCCGCACCATTCCGGTGCGGCAATATGGGATTTCAGATAAAAAAGGAGGATAGGGTATGGGATTATTTGATAAGAAAATCTGTGACATCTGCGGGGAGAAAATTGGTTTATTGGGAAATCGAAAGCTGGATGACGGAAATCTGTGTAAGGATTGTGCGAAAAAATTATCACCATGGTTTGAGGAGCGGCGGCACAGTACAGTAGAGGATATCAAACGTCAGCTGGAATATCGTGAAAAAAACAAAAAAGCGGTAATGGATTTTTATATAACCCGTCAGATCAATACCAGAAATTACAATGTTTTTATTGATGATAATAAGGGGAATTTTACTGTTGCGCGGAAACTGGATGTTAATGAAAACCCGGACATAGTTCCTTTATCAGCCATTGTACAGTGCAGGGTTGATGTAGACCAACAGCAGCAAGAGGAAACATATACAAAGGATGGAGAAACTGTAAGTTATCAGCCGCCGGTATATAAATATGAATTTGATTATACTATGCGTATTAAAGTGAGAACTCAGTGGTTTGATGATATGGATTTTCGCCTGAATACTTTTTCCATAAGCAGTGACAAAAGAAGAGAACTGATGGAAGTGGAGCAGACCGCATATCAGATTATTGCGGCACTGACACCAAATGCAGCCGGGATGCAGCCCGGGATGCCCGGAATGAATATGAACGGAGGGATGCAGTCTGGGATGCCCGGAATGAATATGAACGGAGGGATGCAGTCTGGGATGCCGGGAATGAACATGAACGGAGGAATGCAGCAGACGGGAATGTCAGAAACGAACATGACCGGAGGAATGCAACAGAATAACAGTTCGTGGAAATGCCAGTGCGGTGCAGAGAATACCGGAAAGTTTTGTGAATACTGTGGTCAGCCAAGACCGTTTTAAGTAATGATTAAACAGAGTGGACATAATTGTTCACTCTGTTTGTGATAAAAAACTCTGAAAATAGATGATTTCTCTAAAAACTATATGACAAAATGGTGCTTTATAGTATAATTATTACAAAAATGGATTAGAGCGTATTTGAAAAATCATTCCTGCAAATTGTGACGCACATCTTGCGTAAAGCATTTTTCAAACCCGCTCTGGTAAGAGAGGAACTTTCATGACATACAGTAAAAAGAGGACTCTGTCATATGGAGTGATTCTGATAAGTGTGTTGTTGGCTTATTTCTGCAGGCAGGTGAGAACGGAAAATGTTTTTATGAGAAATCTGGCAGATCAGTGTCGTAGCTGTATTTATCTGGGAATGTACTGTGCCTGGGTGATTTATCTGAGAAAACATGTAGTACATAAAAAAACGCGCAGATGCCTGACTGCAATTGGCTGTCTGATGGTATTCTGGTTCTTTGTGCGGACAGTAAAATTTCATATTTTTCATGATCCTCTTGGAGAACATATCTGCTGGTATCTATATTATATTCCCATGATCCTGATTCCGGTTCTGGGTTTGGCAGCAGCAATGTTTTTGGGCGAAAAGGAGGAAGAGAAAACGGTCAGAAAGGTTATAATTTTATTGACCGTGGCAGCGATATTGATCGTAAGTGTTTTTACAAATGATTTGCATCAGCTGGTATTTCGTTTTTCCAAACAGCCCCCATTTTCGGATAAAGATTACAGCTATGGTATTGTTTTTATGGTGATTCAGGGATGGATCTTGATCTGTCTGACAGGGATGGAAATCATTCTGATCAGAAAAAGCAGAATTCCGGGAAAGAAACAGTTCTGGCTGCCGGTGATTCCGGGAATATTACTTCTGGGATGGAATATCGGAAATATACTCCGCCTGCCTTTCATCAAAATCATTGCAGGGGATATGACGGCAGTGTGCTGCCTTTTAATGGCAGCAATTTTTCAGGGTTGTATATTATGTGGATTGATACAGACCAATAATCGATATTTTGAATTATTCCAGACTTCCGGAGGACTGGATGCAGAGATTACAGATTATTCTTTTCTGCGCTATTATCATTCCGGCGATTTTCCCGAGTTGTCGCCTGAACTGCGTAAAATCATAATAGACAGATCATCAGTACAGGAACAGGGAATCCGGATCAACCATATTCCTATAAGGGGAGGACATTTGTTTTGGTCAGAGGATATTTCGGTACTGCTGGATCAGTATCAGGATATTCGGGAACAGCAGGAGGAACTGACTGCCAGAAACCGTCTGTTACAGAAAGCTTATCAGAAAGAGGCTGAGCGGAGAAAGACAGAAGAACAGAACCGTCTGTTAAATATGATACAGAATCAGACTGCCGGTCAGCTGGAATTGCTGTCACAGTTTATGGATGAGCTGGAACGGACAGAATCAAGGGAACAATATGATTGGATTCTCGGTAAAATTGTAGTTGTTGGTACGTATTTGAAGCGGAGAAAGAATCTGGTGCTGACACAATATGCATCAGATGGAAATCTGCTTACAATGGAAGATCTCAGACAAAGCCTGGCAGAATCCTGTGACAGCTTAAAATTATGCAGGATTCGGGCTGCTTACTACGTGGAAAATGTGGATGTGCGGCTGAATGCAGATGATATACTAAAATGCTATGACATCTTTGAATGGCTTGTGGAACGATTGGTTGATACCATGCAGTCTGTTTTTTACCGTGTGTCGCAGATTGATGATGCCTTGCGGGTTTCAGTTCATATTGTATCAGAGGCGGATCTGCGTGGATTCATATCGGAAAGGCCGGAATTAAAAGTGCAGCAGGAAGATGAAAACGAATGGTTTATTAGTTGTATCGTCTTCAGAAAGAGAGGCGGAAGATGATCAGTTTTGTGGAATGCAGTATGGCAATACAGAATGTTCTGATGATTCTTCTTGAAATCTGCATGATTCTGGAATTAATCCTCCTGCTGGTAAGAATCACCTGCTTTTCCGGGAAAAAGAAAATCGTAACGGTAGTGGCTGTCTTTGTAGTTTCCTTCATGTTCATGGGCGCTCTGATGAATGATCACAGATATTGCCTGGGAGAAAGTTCCTATCAGCCAATGCTTCAGGGTTATCCGGTCAGTGTTTTCATGACGGTGGTTATAGGATTATTGCTTTATCTTTGTTGGGCAATCCAGAGCGAGAGACGCAGATATTATCATTCTCTGTCTTACTGGTCTGTGAACGAGGCTGTGAATGACGTTCCCTGTGGAGTCTGTTTTTCGGATCCTCTTGGAAGGATTGTTTTGTGTAATACCAAGATGCAGGAGCTGAGCAGAATCATGACAGGTTCTTATCTGCAGGATTATGACGCATTAAGGAAAACAATGAGTGGGGAACCTGAATCGGAAGGTCTTTGCAGATTGAGCAAAGACAGTAATGTGTTTTATTTTCCTGATGGTTCCGTCTGGATGTTTCAGGAATATAGTCTGCAGGAGCCGGATTGTGCAGGATATCTGCAGACAGTGGCAGTTAATGTATCAGAAATTTATTACAATGGTGAAAAAATCAGGGCAAACAATGAAAAGCTGGAAATCCTGAATCATAAGCTGGAGGAAATGTACGAAAAAATCGGAGATAAAATCAGAGAGCAGGAGACGCTTGTCATGAAAATGCAGGTTCATGACAATTTTGGACGAAGCCTTCTGTCAATACGCAGAATATTGGAAAGGAAAGAAGATCCGGATAAAATGGATAAACAGTTGTCTGTATTGAAACATCTGGTTTATATTCTTACCGGTTCTGTTGTTGAGAGTATGGAAGAAGTATATAAGGATACGATCAGACATGCAGAAGAGCTTGGAATTTCAGTTCAGATCAGTGGGAACTTTCCCATGCATCCATCTTACAGGCTGCTGACAGACAGGGCAATCCGTGAATGTGTGACAAACTGTGCCAGACATGCTCATGGCAGTACTGTTTGGGTGAAGATAGACAAAAATGCAGATGAATATACTGTTCAGATTACCAATGATGGAGAGGTGCCTGACAAAAATGCGGAAGAAGGCGGTGGTTTATCTGCACTGAGAAAGGCAGCTGAATCAGGAAAATGCAGGATGCAGGTTTCTTTTTCCCCTGAGTTTTGTCTGATATTGAAAATGCCACTGACAGAAAGGATGGGATTCGATGGTACGGATACTGATAGTAGAAGATCAGAAGATCATGCAGAAGTATTTTGAATATATTATTATGCAGGAGCCGGAATTCCGACATGTCCAGACGGTTTCGGATGCACGTGAAGCTGTAAAAATCTGTGATTATTCGGCAATTGATCTTGTGATCATGGATGTGCAGACGTTTCATAATCATGATGGACTCAGTGCCGGAAAAGAAATCAGGGAGAAGTATCCCTATACAAAGGTATTGATCGTTACTTCCCTGATCGATCCCAAGGTACTGGAGAGGGCAAGGTGTGGATGTGCAGACAGTCTCTGGTATAAGGATCACGGGGAAGAGGAAATACGAAGTGTGATCCACAGAACCTTAAATGGTGAGCATGTATTTCCGGATGTGACACCGAAGGTGGAGCTTAACTGGATCACAAGCGGCGATATCAGTCCCAGGCAGCTTGAGATGCTTCGCCTGTATATCCGTGGAATGTCATATTCAGAGATTGCGCGGGAAATGAAATGTTCTACCTCCGGGGTGAGATGGAATTTTCAGGAAATGATCGCCAGGGCAGGATACAGCTGTAAAGAAGATCTGATAGCGGCTGCACTGGAAAGTAAGCTAATCGTAACTACGTTAAAATAGCAAGCTGATAAACTGCGAAGTTATTCTGTTATGAGCAGAAAGCGAAGCGGAGTGTAAATATCCGCTTGATAAGAGAGGAAACAGACATGAACGATTTTTTGACAGAAAAAAATAAAAAAGCAGGAGTGCTGGGAAAACTGAAGTGGGTTCTTTGTGGCTTCTGCATACTTTTATCCCTGGGAGCCATTGGTGCATCGGAGAAGTATATTGGTGAAGGACGCTGGGGAATGGCAGCAACAGAGATTCTGCTCTGTTTGTTATTTTTATATCCGACTTTCAGGGAAGTTCAGAAAGCATTACGGAAGAAAAAAGCCAGGGAAATTGCCTGCTGGTTTGAATCTTATGCCCAGAATACGGTCTCATTTGAGAAACTTGAGCAGGAACTGGGAAAAGGCGCAGTAAAAAAACTGGAAAAATTTATTGCCAGGGGATATATCCGGAATATCCAGATAGACAGAGAAGGAAATTATATTATGATTACTGCACCAAACAGATGTGTAAATGAAAAGATTTATATTACAGTTACCTGTACCAGCTGCGGTGCAAAGAATCAGGTAATAAAAGGACGTCTGAGCAATTGTGAATATTGCGGACAGCGTCTTAACTCATGATACAAGTACTGTGAGAGAGGATTATCAGGAGTGTTCATAAAAAAGAGAATGAATTTTGGCTAAGTTACTGTGAATGGAGTGAACAGTAACACTATACCATCACCGAAGGCGATTTCTAAAGATTTGAGTTTGAGAGCGTAACTGTGTGAAGGTGCTGAATCGTCATAGTTGCTATAGAATGTGGTATATTGTATACAATTTGCTAATTTCATATCTTTTACAGTACAAATATCTGCACTTCATAGAATTTTAGGATGAAATCATAGAAGAAATTTATAAAATTTGCTAATAAAACTGGATAAAATGTGCATTTTATGTTACATTTAATAAGGTATATGTATTGAACTTATTTATCTGGTTTTATTAGCCCTTTTTTGAGTGCAGAGATGGAGGGAACGGATAAGAACAGATATCATAAGGATAAAATTTTATCGTGAGGAAGGTGAGCAATTGGAAAACTATACTAAGTACAAACTGAAAAGCAGTGATGAACTTGCATCAGTGCTTGACGGTAAGGACAACCTGTTTGTGATTGCCTGCAACAAATGTTTCAAAGAATTTGAAACTGTTGACGAACCGGATTGTGACGAATTTCTGAAATTCGCTGCAGATCAGGGAAAGAATGTTACAGGCAGTGCAAAATTTGATTTCTTATGCAACAAGATGCACACAGAAAGAAAATTACAGGATCTGATTCCGGAAGGTACAGAGAATGTAGTAGTAATTTCCTGTGGCCTTGGTATTCAGACCGTTGCGGATCTGGCAGGTAAGCCGGTAGTTGCTGCAAGCAACACCCTTAACTACAGAGGTCATCATGGCATGGCACTTACCAAGAAGAGCTGTGACGCATGTGCGCAGTGTTATCTGAACATTACCGGAGGTGTCTGTCCGATCGTTGACTGTTCAAAGAGTCTTGTCAATGGACAGTGCGGTGGAGCAAAGAATGGAAAATGCGAAGTAGATCCGAATAAAGACTGTGCATGGGAGAAGATTTACCAGAGACTTGCAAAACAGGGACGTCTGGAAGAATTCTTAAACCAGCCTGTACAGGTTCGTGATTTCTCCAAAGTTAATTTCAAAGTGATCAACGACTATGTGAAGTCCATTAGAGAAGACAGACTGGACGGATATTACGGCGGTGTTCATCCGTCAGAACGCAAGGAATTCAGTGAGCATATCGCTCTGAAGAAATTCCCGGATCCGAAGACAGTTGTAATCTCCATGTCACAGCATCTGGGCGCACCGGCCAATCCGATCGTTCAGGTTGGTGACACTGTAAAAGTTGGTCAGAAGATCGGTGAAGCTGCCGGATTTATCAGTGCTCCGGTACATTCCAGCGTAAGCGGAACCGTAGTTGCTGTTGAACCGCGTATGCATGGCACACGCGGAAGCGAAGTGATGGCTGTTGTCATTGAATCGGATGGAAAAAATACTCTGCACGAATCCGTACAGCCACATGGTGAGCTTGACAATCTTACTCCGGATGAGATTATTGATATCATCCGTGAAGCCGGAATCGTTGGTATGGGCGGTGCAGGTTTCCCGACCTGTGTCAAACTGAAACCAGCCAAACCAGTTGATACGATTCTTCTCAATGGATGCGAATGTGAACCATATTTAACAGCAGACCACAAGGTTCTTCTTGAGTTCGCAGATGATATCATTTTTGGTCTGAAAGCAATCCTCAAGACGACAGGTGCCGAGAAGGGTATCATCGTTATCGAAGATAATAAACCAGATGCTATCGAATTAATGAAAGAAAAAGTTGCTGATATTGGAAATATGGAAGTCTTTGTTGCACGGACCAAATATCCACAGGGTGCTGAAAAAACTCTCATTAAACGTGTCATGGGCAGAAAGGTTCCAAGTGGCGGTCTCCCGGCTGATGTTGGAGTTATCGTAGATAATATCAGTACGGTAAAGGCAATTTCCGATGCAATCCAGAAAGGCATGCCTTTGATCGAACGTGTTACAACAATAACAGGTGAAAAGATCAAGAATCCTGGCAACTTTATCATCAAGATCGGTACCAGCGTAAAAGAGCTGATCGATTACTGCGGCGGATTTACAGATGACGATGTTCTGGTCAAGATGGGCGGACCTATGATGGGAAGAGCTATCTTCTCCGACGAGATGCCTATAGTTAAAAATAACAACGCCATTCTGGCATTTTCTAAGGAACAGTCCATGGTAAAAGAAGAAACCGCATGTATCAACTGCGGAAGATGCCATCAGGCTTGTCCTTTTAACCTAATCCCTACTGCTCTGGCAGACGCATACGACAGAAGAGACGCGCAGGCCCTCTCAGATCTGAAAGTAATGCAGTGTATGGAATGCGGCAGCTGTTCATACGTCTGTCCGGCAAGAAGACCTCTGGGCTTCACGAATAAGCTTGGAAAAGCTGTGGTAAAGGAGGCTGGAATCAAGTAATGGAAAAGAAAACATACAGCAATTTAGTAGTATCGTCAGCTCCTCATATCGTAAGCAATGTTGATACCACCAGGATCATGGCTATGGTAATCATGGCCCTGATTCCGTCGCTTTTGGTAAGCATATATGTATTTGGAATGAGAGTCCTGACGCTGACGGTGGTCTGCATCGTAGCTTCTGTATTCTTCGAATGGGCATGGAACGCTCTGATGCACAAGAGACAGACCATAGGCGACCTGAGCGCTGCGGTGACCGGACTTCTCATCGCTTTCAACGTACCTTCGGGACTGCCTTACTGGATCGCCATAGTCGGCTGTTTTGTGGGTATAGTAATCGTTAAACAGCTGTTCGGAGGCGTGGGCAAAAACATTGCCAACCCTGCTATAACGGCCAGAATCGTGCTGTTTATATCTTTCGCCACAGAGATGACTACGTGGCCGCTTCCGAGAATGGCTGCAGACGCTACATCCACGGCGACTCCTCTCGGAGTTTTAGCTGAAGGAGGAGCTGAGCTTCCTACGAACATGGAAATGTTCCTGGGCTTCATAGGAGGTTCCATGGGAGAAGTCAGCGCTATCGCTCTTCTCATAGGAGGATTGTTCCTCATATGGAAAAAGGTCATCAGCCCGATAATCCCCGTATGCTTTATAGGATCGGTATTCGTATTTGCGTTTATCTACTATGCGGCGACAGGAGGAGACGCATTTGATATGGCGCTGTTCCATGTCCTGGCAGGCGGCGTGATGCTGGGAGCCTTCTTCATGGCTACCGATTATGTCACGACTCCGCTGCTGCCTATGGGTAAGGTAGTATTCGGAATAGGATGCGGAGTGATCACTATGATC
>ENA-OPBM01000829-OPBM01000829.1-human-gut-metagenome-genome-assembly--contig:-NODE-829-length-21985-cov-9.189558_pt1 | contig 21985 bp, 17 predicted proteins | sample MGYA00241069_ERZ501454 | MGnify/ENA primary metagenome ERZ501454 (study PRJEB25962, sample SAMEA2042625) | human gut metagenome | biome: human gut; feature: human-associated habitat; material: faeces... | reverse complement strand
GTATCCATGTATAAGTCCGGAGAGATCGCAGCACAGATGGCCATGGATATCGCAAATGGTACCGACAGTGCAGAGATCAATGTGGTAAAGGACAGTCCCAACATTTATTGTGTAGATGAAGACGTCATGCGGAAGTTCGGGCTGGAGGCATCACAGTTTCCCAAAGATACCGAATTTGTAAATCATCGGGAGAATTTTTTTGTCAGGAACCGAGAGGCTTTGATACCGGCACTTATACTTATCACTGCACTCAATGTTATTATCTGCTGGGTGTGCTTCGATAATTACCGCAGACGAAAGCTGCTGCAGGAACTGGAGCAGGCACGTGCAATTATGGAGGCGGCAGCACAGCATGACTTCCTGACGGGACTTCCGAACCGCAGCAAATTCATGAAGGATCTGGAGCAGATGATCGATGCGAAGGTTCCCTGTACCGTCATGATGCTGGATATTGATAATTTCAAGAAGATCAACGACACTTACGGACATACGGCAGGAGACGAAGCGCTGCAGCAGGTGGCAAACCGCCTGAAAGAGATGCAGTCCCAGATACTGACATCATACCGTTTCGCCGGAGATGAATTTATTCTGATCCTGCGCAGCAGCCAGAATATGCTGGTGGAGAAGACAGCGTACCAGTGCAGACAGGTATTCACAAAGGATGTGGTGCTCTGCGGTACGAAGCGGAAGATCGGCGGCAGCATTGGTATTGCAAGTTATCCTAAGGATACGGATAATCTGGAACAGCTGATCGTGTGTGCGGATGATGCCATGTATCAGGTGAAGAAGAACGGCAAGAATGATTTTGCATTCTATAAAAAGCCAGAGGAAGAAACAACGGACAATACGCAATAAAACGGAAATAGAACAAAGAATACAGAAAAATAGGGAAGCAGGCAGAAATTTGCTGTTATAATAACAGAGGTTTCTGCCTGTTTTTTGAACGGAAAATTGCTTTCCATGTTGAAAAAACATACGATTATGTTATAATTAGTACTATTGACTAAAAGGAGAACAGTGTGAAAATAAATTTCACACGCAAATTTGTGCCTGCGGCCCAAACTTTGCAGATTTTGAGAAAGGCATGGTTAATTAAAATGCGAATACTATCAGAAGCGCTGGGATATGTAATGTACTTTTGCTATTATCTGGTGCATAATTATGGATTGGCAATCATTCTGTTCACATTGATCAGCAAGATTGTACTGCTGCCGGTATCCGTCTGGGTACAGAAGAATTCCATTAAAATGGTAAAGATGCAGCCTGAGATCAACCGGATCAAGGCAAAACATTTCGGGGATGCAGACCGGATCGCGGACGAACAGTCCAAGATCTTCAAGAGAGAGAAGTACAATCCGCTGGCATCCCTGATCCCGCTGGCAGTTCAGATTATTCTGCTGATGGGACTGGTAGAGGTTATCTATCACCCGCTGGATTATCTGCTTCATCTGCCACAGGATGTGATCACGGCATTCAATGGCCTGGCTGTCAGCCTGGCCGGAGCAAATCCGGAGAGCTCATCTATTCAGCTGGCAGTAGTGGAGATGATCAAGAGTGGTAATTATGCAGAACAGTTCGCAGCATTGCAGTCAGGACTGGCAGGTGTGGACATTGCGTCTGTATTACAGCAGGTGCAGGGAATTTCCCTGAACTTCTGCGGCATGAATTTAAGTTGGGTACCTTCCGAAGTGGGGGGCATTGATATCATCGTCCCCATTGCAGCCGGTATTTCCGCATGGCTGTTGTGTGTGGCACAGAATGCAGCCAATGTCATTCAGGCAGAGCAGTCCAAGCTGAACAAATACGGTATGATGGCATTTTCGGTAGGGCTGTCCCTGTATCTGGGCTGGTTTGTTCCGGCAGGTGTGGCTTTGTACTGGATCGCCAGCAACCTGTTCGCAATTTTACAGCAGTATCTGCTGAACTGGGCCATCAATCCCAAGGATTATGTGGATTATGAGGAACTGGAGGCCAGCAAACAGGAACTGGAGGAATTGCAGTCCATTGGTGGCAAGAAGAAACTCTTCGAGAAAAATCCCTATGCCAAGAGAGAGAAGAAAGATTTCAAACGTTTCTTCTCTGTAGTGAACAAGCATCTGGTATTTTATTCCGAGAGCAGTGGCTTCTATAAATATTATCAGGGCATTATCGAATGGCTCCTGGCACATACCAATCTGACTATCCACTATATCACCAGTGATCCGGAAGATCAGATCTTTGCACTGGCGGAAAAAGAAGACAAGATCCGGGCGTATTATATCGGAGAAAAACGTCTGATCACACTGATGATGAAGATGGATGCAGACGTAGTGGTCATGACTATGCCGGATATTGAGAACTTCCATATTAAGCGCAGCTATATAAGGAAGGATATTGAATATATCTATATTCCTCACTGTATGGACAGTCTGAATATGACCATGCGTACCGGTTCCATGGATCACTACGATACCGTATACTGCGTCGGTAAGCATCATACTGAGGAAATCCGCAAGACAGAGGAAGCTTACGGTCTGCCTCCCAAGAAGCTGATCGACTGGGGCTACTGCCTGCTGGATCGTATGATCGAAGATTACAGGAAAGCGGATAAGACGCCTCATGAGAAAAAGCATATTCTGATCGCTCCTTCCTGGCAGAAGGACAATATCGTGGACAGCTGTCTGGAAGGCATGCTGGATGATCTGGCAGGTAAGGGTTATGAAGTGGTAGTACGTCCTCATCCTCAACAGGTGCGTCTGCAGCAGGATAAGATGGATCGCCTGAAAGAGCGTTATGCCAAGAACCCGGATATTGACATTCAGACAGACTTCTCATCCAACAGCACGGTATTCGAGGCGGATCTGCTGGTGACTGACTGGTCCGGTATCGCGTATGAATATGCCTTTACGACCAAGAAGCCGGTTCTGTTCGTGGATACTCCCATGAAGGTCATGAATCCGGAATACCAGAAGATTGACACCGTACCTATCAATATCTGGATGAGGGATGTCATCGGAGACCGTCTGGATCCTGCAAAGACAGAGGAAACCGAAAGCAAGGTCAGAAATCTGCTGGAGCAGAAGGATGCTTACCATGACAGAATTGAAAAGTTCGTGGAAGAATATGTATACAATCTGGGCAACAGTGCCGAAGTAGGTGCAAAGTACATTGTACAGGCAGTCCAGGAACAGATCAAAAAAGCAAAAGAACAATAAAAATCTGAAATACAAAAAGAGTAAAAGAAAGAGGTAAAAACATGAAAAAATTAAGCAAGATCGCACAGGTAACATTTTTTGCAGCAGCATTCGCAGTACTGTTTTCCGGAACTGCAGATGCATATATTGACCCTTCTGTTATGAACTATGCTATTCAGGCAGTAGCCGGTGTAGTCATCGCCGTAGGCGCTGCAGCCGGTATCTACTGGAGAAAGGCCAAGAAGAAGATCGACAAGAGTCTGGGAATCGATGAGAACAGAAACAAAGAAGTAGAATCCGATGACATTATGCTGGATCAGGCAGAGGACAAGCAGGAGAAGTAATCTGACATGAAAAAGCGGGATAAAAAGCAACTGCTGCCGGGAATCGTGGTGGCGGCTGCCATCAGTTTCCTGGTGTTTTTATATGCACCGGTAGATTTGTATTGCAGTAATATATCCGAGTTCTGGTTTGATTTCGGAATTCTGATCAGGGCATCACTGGGCCTGTTTTTGATCAGCACCGTTGTGCTGCTTCTGATCTATATTGTCTTGTGGCTGATCCATCCGGTGCTGTACCGTATCGGACTGGCAGGTGGATTCTTAGGGCTGATCTGTACCTATATTCAGGGAAATTTTCTGATCAGGAATCTGCCGCCCCTGGATGGAACGACGATTCGATGGGAAGAATATACATTTCTGAGGACAGAGGATTTTATTCTCTGGGGCATCGGCTTTGTTGTTGTAGTGCTCATGTATATTTTCCTGAAAAGAGATCTTTTGTCCAAAACGGTAATGTATTTAAGCGGTGGACTGACATTGATGCTGCTGATCACAGCAGTCAGTGTTGTGTTTACCAGTGGGGCACTGCAGGAAAAAGTACATTATCAATATGGTGCGGACGAACAGTTTGTGATGTCCGAAGACCAGAATTTCGTGATCCTTCTGCTGGATACGGTGGATTCCAGAACGATCACGGAGCTGTTGGACGAGCATCCGGAATACAGTGAGGTATTTCGTGATTTCACCTATTTTGAAAATACGGTAGGAGCATACTCCTGCACAGAGAGATCCGTTCCCTATATTCTGTCCGGAGACTGGTATGAAAATGATGAACCCTTTGATGATTACGGCAAGAGGGTGTACCAGGAGTCCCCACTGTTTCAGACATTGCAGGAACGTGGCTACAATATGGAACTCTGTGATTCTGAATTGTATATGGATACCGAACTGATGCATATGTTCAGCAACATTCACGTAGTGGATTTCGAACTGAGTTCTTATACGAAATTTGCGAAACCACTGTTGAAGCTGATCGGTTTCCGGTATGCGCCTTTTGAACTGAAGAAAATGTGTACATTTAAAAAGGCTGCATTCGCAGAACTGCTCCAGGTAGAGAATACACCTGAGGAAACCAGCTGCAGTGAATCGGATCATGTATTTAAGAGTCAGCTGGATCTGCAGGGAATTACCGTGGAAGATTCCTCCAAAAAATTCAAATTTATTCATCTGAACGGAGCACATGTTCCTTATATCTATGATAAGGACATGAATATCATCAATGAACTGGACGGCACCTATGAACAGAGCGCACAGGCCACGATGGTCGGTGCAATGGATTATGTCGAACATCTGCGCAACAGTGAAGCCTACGACAATACAGTCCTCATTGTGATGTCGGATCATGGCTATAACGGAAGCCTGGGACAAAGCGGAGAGGCTACCTGGATGCGTCAGTGTGCATTACTTCTGATCAAGGGAAGAAATGAGCATCATGATACCATGCAGATCTCACAGGCACCCATAAGCTTTGAGGATCTCCAGGAGGCATATGTGCGTCTGCTGGACGGCAGGCGGAGTGATGAGGTCTTTGACTGGAAGGAAGGCGATGCAAGAGAACGCCGGTTCTTACGGTATTCTTTCCTGGATGACGATCATATGCAGGAGTATATACAGACGGGGTATGCTTCTGATATGGATACCATGATTCCTACCGGAAGAGAGTATAATCGTTAGAAAGAAATGCAACAATGTGACAGGGAGAATAAGTGTGAGTAAAAATACTGTGAGAAAAAAGATAACAGGCAGACAGCTGATGCCGGGGATTTTCATATCCCTGGCTATCAGCTTTTTGTTGTTTTTATATGCACCTGTCGATCTGTACTGCGCGAATGTTTCGGAATTCTGGTTTGATTTTTCCACGTTATTGATCACTGCACTGGGGATGTTCGCTGCCTGTTTTGCTGTACTGATGGTGTTATATCTGATTGCCATGCTGATTCATCCGTATGTGTACCGGATCGCACTGGCTGGAGGGCTGACACTTTTTATCTGTACCTATATCCAGGGCAATTTTATGATCGACAAGCTGCCTCCGCTGGATGGAACGACCATCAAATGGGAGAATTATACGATACTGCGGACAGAAGATCTGATCCTCTGGAGTGTTGCTTTGCTGATCGTCGTTCTTATGTACGTTTTTCTGAAAAAAGATCTGTTTTCCAGAACCGTAATGTATCTGAGCGGTGGACTTACCCTGATGCTGTTGATCACGGCAGTCAGCGTAGTATTTACCAGCGGGGCATTGCAGGAGAGAGCGCGTTATCAGCTTGGCGGAGATAACGAATTCGTAATGTCTGATGAACAGAATTTTATAATTCTGGTATTGGATACCGTGGACTCCAGAACTTTTGCAGAATTGCTGGAGACACATCCGGAATATGCAGCTGAGTTTCAGGATTTTACTTATTTTGAAAATACCGTAGGGGCGTATTCCTGTACCGAGAGAGCCGTACCCTATATTTTATCAGGGGAATGGTACGAGAATGATGAACCGTTTGAAGATTATATGCGCCGGATGTACCGAGAATCTCCACTGTTCCGGACATTACAGGAACGGGGATACCGGATGGAGTTTTATGATGAAGAACTTTATCTGGATGACGAGATAGCCCAGATGTTCAGCAATGTATACCGGGTGGATTTTGAACTGAGTTCCTATGTCAGATTTGCAAAACCTTTGTTGAAACTGGTGGGATTCCGATATGCCCCTTTTGAACTGAAGAAGAAATGTATTTTCAAGATGGCGGCTATCGATGAACTGGTCAAAGTGGAAAATGCACAAGAAAAATACAGTTTCAGCCAGCAAGATCATATATTTAAGAGTCAACTGGACCAAAGAGGGATCAGTGAACAGGATACACAGGCAAAATTCCAGTTTATTCATTTGAATGGAGCCCATGTCCCCTTCATCTATGATGAAAATATGAATATTATTGATGAAGAGGAAGGAACTTATGAACAGACGATGCTGGCGGTGCTCTCCGGGGCTGGGAACTATGTGGAGAAGCTGCGCGGAAGTGGAGCTTATGACAATACGGTGCTGATCATTATGGCGGATCACGGATACAACGGAAGCCTAGATGAGAGCGGAGAGGAAGCCTGGATGCGTCAGTGTCCGCTGCTGTTGATAAAAGGCATGGGGGAAACCCATGATACCATGCAGATCTCACAGGCACCCATAAGCTTTGAAGATCTGCAGGAAGCATATACACGTCTGTTGGACGGAAAGCAGAGCACGGCCGCCTTCGACTGGAAGGAAGGCGATGTAAGGGAGCGCCGGTTCTTAAAATATTCTTTTCTGGATGAGGATCACATGCAGGAATATGTGCAGACGGGATATGCGTTTGACAGGAATACCATGAAGGCTACCGGAAGAGAGTATAATCGTTAGAAAGAAATGCAACAATGTGACAGGGAGAATAAGTGTGAGTAAAAATACTGTGAGAAAAAAGATAACAGGCAGACAGCTGATGCCGGGGATTTTCATATCCCTGGCTATCAGCTTTTTGTTGTTTTTATATGCACCTGTCGATCTGTACTGTGCGAATACAGCGGAATTCTGGTTTGATTTTTCCACGTTATTGATCACTGCACTGGGGATGTTTGCAGCCTGCTTCGCCGTACTGGCGGTGTTGTATCTGATTGCCATGCTGATTCATCCGTATGTGTACCGGATCACACTGGCCGGAGGAATTGCACTTTTTATCTGCACCTATATCCAGGGGAATTTTATGATCGACAGACTGCCGCCATTGGACGGAACTTCAATCTGGTGGGGCAAATACGATATTCTCCGGAAAGATACATTGCTTCTTTGGGTAGTAGTGCTGATCGTTGTAATTGCGGCAATGATCGTGCTGCGAAAGCAGAAATTTGTCCATGTGGTAATGTTCATCAGCGGATGCATGACCCTGATGCTTCTGGTTACCGCATGCAGCACCGTGATTACCAGCGGGGCACTGCATTCCAAACTGCATCTGCATGTCAGCGTGGAAGAAGAATTCGAGATGTCTGCGGACAACAATTTTGTGATCCTTGTGTTGGATACGGCAGATTCCAGAGAGTTTACCTCACTGTTAGAGGAACATCCGGAGTACCGGGAGATCTTTGGAGATTTTACTTATTTTGAGAATACCACGGGAGCTTACACCAGCACATTGAATGCTATTCCTTTTATTTTATCCGGTGAATGGTATGAGAATGAGGGATCTTTTCAGGACTATCTGGACAGAGTCTACAGAGAGGCACCGTTGTGGAAGGAACTGAAGAGCAGAAATTATCAGATCGATCTCTATGAGGATGATATCCGTGCACAGGATGCTTCCATCGTGGACAATTTTGACAATGTCTATTTTACTAAGGTCACCCCCGTTTCTTATCTGGAACTGGCAAAGCAGGAGCTGAAGCTCGTTGGATTCCGGTATGCACCGTATGATCTGAAAAGATACTGCGTGATCAAAGAAGTCTATTTTAATGAATTACGGGAATCTCATCCGGAAGGTTCGGATTCCAAGGCGTTTACTGCGGATAATACGGCTTTCAAGGAGGATCTGGCAGCCCAGGGTGTTGTGATGGATGAGACGGGAAACCGTTTCAAGTTCATCCATCTGAACGGGGCTCACGCACCTTTTATCTATGACAAGGATGCCAATGTCATCGGTGTGGAACAGGGATCTTACCGTCAGAGCATGGAAGCTTCCATTACATTGGCAGCAAATTATATTCAGGCATTGAAAGACAGTGGTGCCTATGACAACACCGCTCTGATCGTAATGGCAGATCACGGATACAACGGTATGGGAGAAAAGGAAGAGGACTTTCTGCGGCAGGCAGCGTTGCTTCTGATCAAAGGAAGAAATGAACAGCACGATACCATGCAGATCTCGGAAGCTCCTATCAGCTACGAAGACCTGCAGGAGGCGTATGTCCGACTGCTGGATGGCGCGCAGAGCGACGCGGTGTTTGACTGGAAAGAGGGAGATACCAGAGAGAGACGTTTCCTGGAATACGCTCCCGGCAGCGAGAAACACATGGTAGAATATCTCCAGAAAGGCCATGCACAGGATCTGACAACTATGGTGCCTACCGGAAGGGTGTTCGACCGGTAATAACTTTTCCTGCGATAGAAGCGGCGGGGATGATCCCGACTTCCGCAAAGCGGCTGTCAATGCTGTGGTTGCGGTTGTCACCCAGGACAAAATATTCTCCGGGTGCAAGCGTCAGGGGAGCGGCGGCATTGCCGGCATCCTCCATGAGAGAAAAACCATCGGGGGTCGGTTGGGGAACCCCATTGACATAGAGGATTCCCTCTGTGATCTGTACCGTATCTCCCGGCAGGGCCACGATCCGTTTGACGATATTGCGTCCCAGCGTCTCGTGGCGGATGACAACGACATCGTTATAGTCCAGACAGTCTGGCAGACCGAATTTCTGAAGGAGGACCGGCTGCCCGGAGGTGTAGGTCGGCTCCATCGAAGAACCGTTCACAAAATACAGCTGTACCACGAAATGGGACACCAGATAACAGATACAGCCGATAAGCAATACAAAAAGCAGATAAGAACGGGTGCGATGATTCATAAGGGATCCTTTCCGGTTTGTTAAAATGCTGATAAAGATATCAAAATCTATCAGATAGCATACCACATTTCGGGTGGCAATAACAGAGAAGAGAAACAATAAGAGAAAAAGAGGTAAAAGCAATGAAAGTATTACTGGTAAACGGAAGCGGACATGCGAAGGGCTGTACCTACACAGCTCTGGAGGAAGTAGCGGGAGCACTGGAGAAAAACGGTATTGAGACGGAGATCATCCAAGTGGGTACACAGCCCATCGCCGGATGTATCGGCTGCAATGCCTGTCTGAAGAACGGAAAGTGTTTCCGGGAGGATGGCGTGAATGAATTTGTGGAAAAAGCGAAGACTGCAGACGGATTTGTCTTCGGATCTCCGGTGCATTATGCATCTGCTTCCGGTATGATCACTTCCTTCCTGGATAGAGCATTTTACGGCAAGAGCGCCCTGTTCCAGGGCAAGCCCGGTGCCTGCATCGTCAGCTGCAGACGCGGTGGGGCTTCCGCAGCCTTTGACCAGTTGAACAAATATTTTACCATCAACTGTATGCCGGTGGTATCCAGCCAGTATTGGAATCAGGTACACGGCAATACTCCCGAAGAGGTAAAACAGGATCTGGAAGGCATGCAGACCATGCGTACCCTGGGTAACAATATGGCATGGCTGCTCAAATGCATTGCCGCAGGAAAAGCTGCGGGCGTGGATTTCCCGGAGAGAGAACCGGCGCAGAAGACCAACTTTATTCGATAAGGAGACAGATGAATTATGGCAGAGTGGAATGGATTGGGAAGATATCCGGAGGATGCGGATGTGAATGATCGTCCGGAAGAGGGTACCTTGCTGGCCTATGTGGACGGAAGCTATCAGGATGCACTGAAAAAATACGGTTTCGGCTGTATTTTTATTCTTCCCGACGGACGCATCTATACAGAATACGGTAATGGTGACAATCCGGACTCTCTGAAACAGCGGAATGTCTCCGGAGAGATGCTGGGAGCCATGTATGCGGTACGGTTTGCCTTAAACAGCGGCTTTACAGTCATCGAGATCCGCTACGACTATGAAGGAATCGAGAAATGGGTCACCGGTGCCTGGAAAAGTAAGAATGATCTGACGAAAAAATATGCACAGACCATGCTGGGCTGGGGACAGAAGATTCAGATCCGCTTTACCAAAGTACCGGCTCATTCGAAGGTAAAATACAACGAGCTGGCAGATGAGACCGCAAAGCTGGGTGTGGCAAACGGAAACGGTATTCCCAAAGTCAAAAGTCTCAGTGACTTCGAAGCGGCAGACGGTGTGGAAGCGTGAAAACATATACTTGCGGCCGTGTGTCTGTAGCCCGGAAGTTAAGGGCTTCGGAAAGGAATGAGGAATAGAATGCGTCTGAATAAATATCTGGCACAGTGCGGTGTATGTTCCCGAAGAGATGCGGATAAGCTGATCGAACAGGGAAAAGTACTGGTCAACGGTCAGGTGGCCGGAATGGGACAGCAGGTGGAAGAAACGGACACCGTGCAGGTGGGTAAGAAGATTCTGCAGGGAAAACAGACACAGAAGGTACTGGCATTTTACAAGCCGGTGGGAGTGACCTGCACGGAGAGAGATCCTCATGCAGAGAAAAAGATCATGGATATGATCCGCTATCCGGAACGGCTGACCTATGCTGGACGTCTGGACAAAGATTCCGAAGGCCTGATCCTGCTCACCAATGATGGAGATCTGATCAATGCCATGATGCGGGGCGGCAACCGTCATGAAAAAGAATATATCGTAAAGACAGATAGGGAAATAACACCCGATTTTTTGGAGAAAATGGCGAAAGGTATTTATCTGAAAGATCTGGACATCACTACCAGAGAATGTGAGATGGAACAGATCGGAAAATTTACCTTCCGTATCGTTTTGACTCAGGGAGTCAACAGACAGATCCGGCGGATGTGTGAAGCCTGTGGATACCGGGTAAAAGCGCTGAAAAGAATCCGGATCATGAACATTCTGCTGGGGGATCTGAAGCCGGGAAAGTGGCGCGAGGTCACCGGAGAAGAGCTGGAACAGCTTCAAAGAGACACCGGAATGTTAAATCACAATTAAAATATATAAAGGCAGGAATACAAGATGCAGTCTTCCAAAATAGACCGGATCAAAGATCTGGTAGAACAACTGAATGCAGCTTCCGAAAGCTATTACGCCAAGGATCAGGAGATCATGAGCAACTACGAATACGACAAGCTCTATGATGAACTGGTGGAACTGGAAAAAGAGACAGGCGTTACCCTGGCCAACAGTCCTACGGTAAACGTAGGCTACGAAGCGGTGGATGAGCTTCCCAAGGAGCGCCATGAGAGTCCTATGCTGTCTCTGGGCAAGACGAAAAGCCGGGAAGAACTGCGGGACTGGCTGCAAGGCAATCCTGCAATTCTCAGCTGGAAACTGGACGGGCTGACCATTGTATTGACGTATCGTGAAGGAAAACTTGCAAAAGCGGTTACCCGTGGCAACGGCGAGATCGGTGAGGTCATTACAAATAACGCCCGTACTTTTAAGAATCTTCCGCTGAATATTTCCTATACCGGAGAACTGATCCTGCGGGGAGAAGCGGTGATCACCTACAGTGATTTTGAGAAGATCAACGGGGAGATCGCAGATGCAGAGGCAAAATACAAGAATCCCCGAAATCTGTGCAGCGGCTCTGTGAGGCAGCTCAACAATGAGATCACGGCCAGACGGAATGTCCGGTTTTTTGCTTTTACGCTGGTAAAGGCGGATGGTGTGGATTTTCATGATTCCAAGGAAGCCCAGTTTGCTTTTTTGCAGGAGCAGGGCTTTGCAGTGGTGGAACATGTGGCAGTAACGGAAGAGAACATTTTATCTGCCATTGAAGATTTTGAACACAAGATCGAGCACTACGATATTCCTTCCGACGGTCTGGTACTTACTTATGAAAGTATCAGCTACGGACAGTCCCTGGGCAGAACCGCGAAGTTCCCCAGAGATTCCATTGCTTTCAAATGGGCGGATGAACTGCGGGAGACTACATTAAAAGAGGTCGAGTGGAGCGCCAGCCGTACCGGTCTGATCAATCCGGTAGCTATTTTTGAGCCGGTGGAACTGGAAGGCACAACGGTGAGCCGCGCTTCCGTGCATAATATCAGTATCATGAGATCCCTCAGACTGGGAATCGGAGACCATATCACGGTCTATAAGGCCAACATGATCATTCCCCAGATCGCTGAGAATCTGACAGGCAGTGATAATGTGGAGATTCCAAAGGTGTGTCCGGTGTGCGGACAGCCCACGGAGATCCGACAGATGAATGAGGTACAGTCTCTGTACTGCACCAATGAGAAATGCCCGGCCAAGGAGATCAAATCCTACACTTTGTTCGTCAGCAGAGATGCGCTGAATATTGACGGACTCTCCGAGGCAACATTGGAGAAGCTGATCGATCAGGGCTTTATCCATGAATATGCGGATCTGTTCCGGCTGGACCGTTACAAGGAGGTCATTACCGGAATGGAAGGATTCGGAGAAAAATCCTATCAGAATATGATGGACAGTATCGAGACTGCAAGACATACCACGCTGCCCCGGTTGATCTATGGACTGGGGATCGCAGGAATCGGCGTGGCCAATGCCAAGGTGCTGTGCCGGTATTTTGATTACGATCTGGAACGAATGCAGGCAGCGGACGAAGAAACACTGAGTGCCATTCCCGGTGTGGGAGAGGTGCTGGCATCTACATTTACGGATTATATGCGGGATGCGGAAAATCTGGAGAAAATAGCTCATCTGAAGGAAATCCTGACGATAGAGACACCACAGATCGATGAGAGTGCACAGACACTGGCAGGAATGTCCTTCGTGGTGACGGGAAGCCTGAACCATTATGCCAGCCGGAATGATCTGAAAGAGGTCATTGAGGAAAAAGGCGGCAAGGTGACCGGAAGTGTCACCGGCAAGACCACCTGCCTGATCAACAATGATATTACCTCTACATCATCGAAAAATAAAAAAGCAAAAGAATTACAGGTTCCCATTCTGACAGAAGAGGAATTTCTGAGAACCTATAATATTCCTTACGAGGAATAAGCAAGAAAGACCCGGAGGAAAATAAAATGCCTATCAAAACACAAAATGATCTGCCTGCCAAAGAGATACTGGAAAATGAAAATATATTCGTCATGGACGAATTTCGTGCGGTACATCAGGACATGCGTCCCCTGCAGGTACTGATCCTGAACAATATGCCGGTAAAGCAGGATACGGAGCTGCAGCTGCTGCGGGCGTTGTCCAATACACCGCTGCAGGTGGATGTCACTTTCATGAACACCAAGACCCACGTGTCACTGAATACCCCGGCCAGCCATCTGAACAAATTTTACACTACCTTTGATGAGATCAGGGATCGTAAATTCGATGGACTGATCGTTACCGGAGCACCGGTGGAGGATATTACCTTCGAGGAAGTGGATTACTGGGAGGAAACCTGTCAGATCCTGGACTGGGCGGAGACCCATGTGACCTCCACCTTACATATCTGCTGGGCGGCACAGGCCGGATTTTATCATTATTACGGAATCAACAAGAGACAATTGTCCCAGAAGCTGTTCGGCGTCTATGCACATAAAGTATCCAACCGGAAAGTTCCGTTGGTCCGGGGATTTGATGATATTTTCATGGCTCCGCACAGTCGTCATACCGAGACACCATCGGAGGCCATTCATGCCTGTAAGGATCTGACGATCCTGGCAGAATCGGAGAAGGCCGGCGTATTCCTGGCAATGGCGGAAGAGGGCAAAAAGATTTTTGTAGCGGGCCATCCCGAATATGACCGTTATACACTGAACAACGAATATCATAGAGATCTGGACAAAGGACTGCCCATTCAGATCCCCTATAATTATTACCCGGACGATGACCCGGAGCAGAGACCTCTGTTACAGTGGAGATCTCATTGTAACAACCTTTACAGCAACTGGCTCAACTATTATGTGTACCAGACAACACCATATGACTTAACGGAAATTCGATAATTTCGATAGAAACAGGACGATGGTCATGGAGAATGGAAAAAAGAAAGGAAGCAGAAGATGAATCAGACACTGACAAGAAAACAATTTGATATTTTATCGATACTGGCAGAGGAAAAAGGTACTTTATCCCAGAGACAGCTGGGAGAAAAGAGCGGACACTCTCTGGGAACGGTCAACCGTGTCATGCAGGAACTGACCGAATTACAGTATGTGACAGAGGGAGAGATCACAGGTGCCGGAATCTCCGCACTGGAGCCTTACCGTGCAAAGCGCGCCATCTTTATTGCAGCTGGATTCGGCAGCCGGCTGGTGCCCATTACCTTTAACACCCCGAAACCACTGGTACGTGTGCATGGACAGCGTATTATTGACGGACTGATCGATGCCTGTCTGGATGCCGGGATTAATGAAATCTATATTGTCCGGGGGTATCTGGCAGAGCAGTTTGATCAGCTGCTGTACAAATATCCCATGATCAGATTCCTGGAAAATCCGGTTTACAATGAAGCTAACAATATTTCCTCCGCCATGGTGGCAAGATATATGCTTTCCAATGCCTATGTATTTGAGGCGGATCTGCTGATCTCCAATCCGCAGATTATTAAAAAATATCATTATACCTCCGATTTTCTGGCAATAAAAAAGGACAGAACCGATGACTGGTGCTTCACGGTAAAAGACGGAGTCATTGTAGAAGAGAAAGTCGGCGGCCTGGATTGCTGGCAGATGGTGGGCATCTCTTACTGGAACGAAGAAGACGGACATAAGCTGTCAGATGATATCAAGATGACCTACGAACAGCCCGGCGGCAAGGAGCGTTACTGGGAACAGGTACCCCTGGTATTCTGCCAGAAGCATTATAAGGTAGAAGTACGTGAATGCCGGGAAAATGACATTATCGAGATCGATACTTTCCGGGAGCTGAAAGCCATCGACAAGACGTATGATGTTTAAAGAAAAATAAGTATTGCTATTTTGTGCGAATGGTATTATGATATGTTCATATTTGACACAAAGTGTCTGCGAATGGAACGCAGACATTTTGTGTACTTATTTTAACCGAAAACCTATGAAAACCGTTCAAAGAATTAAAACATATCATACATTAATGAACGATTGGAAAAAGAACGTGAACAAAAAAGGAGGAATCCCATAATGGAGCAGTTGATACAAAAACCCGTCAAAAGAAATATTTTATTGAATCCCGGACCGTCTACCACCACTGATACCGTAAAATACGCACAGGTCGTGCCGGACATCTGTCCCAGAGAAAAAGAATTCGGCGGACTGATGAAGGGTCTCAGAGAAGACCTTGTAAAAATCGTGCATGGAGACTTGGAAAAGTATACGAGCGTCCTGTTCTGTGGATCCGGCACCATCAATATTGATGCATGCATCAGCTCCCTGCTGCCGGAGGGCGGCAAAGTACTGGTGGTGGATAACGGAGCCTACAGCACCAGAGCTGTGGAAGTATGCCAGTATTACGGACTTCCCTATATTGATCTGAAATTCCCGGTGGACGAACTGCCAGACTTAGAAAAAGTGGAGCAGACCCTGAAGGAGAACCCTGACATTGCCCTGGTACATACCACCCATAATGAGACCGGTACCGGAATCCTGAATCCCATCCGCGAGATCGGAGCCCTTGCTCATAAATATCATGCTGTCTTTACCGTGGATACCACCTCTACTTACGCCATGCGTCCCATTCATATAGAAGAAGACAATATTGACTTCTGTATGGCTTCCGCCCAGAAGGGTCTCATGGCCATGACAGGACTTTCTTTTGTAGTAGGCAGCCGCGCGATCTTAGAGGCATCGAAGGATTATCCCAAGAGATCCTATTATTGCAATCTGTATCAGCAGTATGACTTTTTCCAGCGGACCGGTGAGATGCATTTTACCCCGCCGGTACAGACAATCTACGCTACGATCCAGGCATTGAAGGAATACTGGGCAGAGGGAGAGGAAGCCAAGTGGGCGAGACATACGAGAGTCTTTGAGGCCATTCATGAAGGATTGGATGCACTGGGATTCCGCGATGTGATCCGCAGAGAATGGCAGTCGGGACTGGTTGTGTCTGTGAAGTATCCCGATGATCCAAACTGGAATTTTGAAAAAGTACATGATTATTGCTATGAGCGGGGATTTACCATTTACCCCGGCAAAATCTCTACTACCAATACCTTCCGCCTGTGTGCACTGGGTGCGATTGACAGACCGGATATCGAAGCCTTTTTCAAAGTGTTCAGAGAAGCACTGGAAGTCAATAAAATTCAGATTCCGGCAAAATATAAGGAGGCATAGGATCAAATGAAGCGAGTATATACCTGTTTCTGTACGGATGTCATTCATGAGGGGCACCGCAATATCATCAGAGAAGCCGGAAAATACGGCGAGCTGACCATCGGCGTCTTAAGTGATGCGGCAATGATCCGTTTTAACCGTTTTCCCACCATCAGCTTCGAGGAGCGTATGCAGCTGGTAAAAGATATCCCGGAAGTCAGCAATGTGGTCGTGCAGGATGATGTAATGTATGATAAGGTCATTGAAGAATTGCGCCCTGACTACGTAATCCATGGGGATAACTGGCAGGAGGGAGCTTTGAAGGCTATCCGTGACAACGTGGAAGGACTGCTGAAGACATACGGCGGTGAGATCATAGATGTCCCTTATACATATAATGAAGAAGTAAAAAGAATTGATACGAGGATCAAGGAAAAGCTGGCCATGCCGGAATACCGCAGAAAACGCCTGCGCCAGCTCATTGAGATCCGTCCCATTGTCAAAGCACTGGAGGTTCACAGCGGCCTGACCGGACTGATCGCAGAGAAGACCATCGTGGAGCATGATGGTGAGCTGGACCAGTTCGATGCCATGTGGATCAGCTCTCTGTGCGATTCCACGGCGAAGGGCAAGCCGGATATCGAGCTGGTGGACATGACTTCCCGTTTCCGTACCATTGATGACGTGACGGAAGTGACCACGAAGCCCATTATTTTTGACGGAGATACCGGCGGACTGACGGAGCATTTCGTATACACAGTGAGAACACTGGAAAAAATGGGTGTTTCCGCCATCATTATTGAGGACAAGACCGGACTTAAGAAAAATTCCCTCTTCGGAAACGATGTGGTGCAGACTCAGGACAGCATCGAGAACTTCAGTGCCAAGATCGCAGCCGGCAAAAAGGCACAGCTGACGGATGATTTCATGATCATTGCCAGAATCGAAAGCCTGATCCTGGAGCGAGGCATGGAAGATGCACTGAACCGTGCCAGAGCTTTCGTGGCAGCGGGAGCGGATGGCATCATGATCCACAGCCGTAAGAAATCCCCGGATGAGATTCTGGAATTCTGTGATAAATTCCGGGCAGAGGATTCGAAGACACCTATCGTGGTGGTGCCGTCTTCCTTTAACAGCATTACGGAAAACGAACTGGCCGCCCACGGCGTCAATATCGTGATCTATGCGAACCAGCTGACCAGAAGTGCCTTCCCCGCCATGCAGCAGACCGCCGAGGACATCCTGCGGTATCACAGGGCACAGGAAGTGGACAGCAGACTGATGCCGATCAAAGATATTATAACTTTAATAGACGAAATTTAACTGACAGGGGCAGGAAAGGAATACTTACATGAAAGCAGAAAACTTTGCGAAAATTTTAAATGCGGACTTTTATACCGGGGTACCGGATTCCCAGCTGAAAGCCCTCTGCAATTACCTGATGCACACCTATGGGATCGATCCGAAGCATCATGTGATCGCGGCGAACGAAGGCAACTGCACGGCACTGGCCGCCGGCTATCATCTGGCTACCGGCAAAGTCCCGGTAGTATACATGCAGAACAGCGGAGAAGGCAATATCATCAACCCCGTGGCATCCCTGCTGAACGATAAAGTCTATGCCATCCCCATGATCTTCGTCATCGGCTGGCGCGGTGAGCCGGGGATCCACGACGAACCCCAGCATATCTACCAGGGTGAAGTGACCCTGAAATTGCTGGAGGATATGGGAATCCGCTATTTTGTCATCGGAAAAGACACAACGGAAGAGGAAGTAAGTGCTGCCATGCAGGAGTTCCGCAAGGAGCTGGATCGTGGTGAGGATGTAGCGTTCGTGATCCGGAAGGGTGCCCTCAGTTATGAGGAAAAGGTGGAGTACCGCAACGACAATCCCATGATCCGGGAAGAGATCATACGCCACATCGTGCAGGCTTCCGGCGAGGATCCCATCGTCAGCACCACAGGTAAAGCCAGCAGAGAACTGTTCGAGATCAGAGAACACAACGGACAGAGCCATAAGTATGATTTCCTGACCGTAGGTTCCATGGGACACAGCAGCAGCATCGCCCTGGGTGTGGCAGTACAGAAGCCCGGTACAAAGGTATGGTGCGTGGACGGTGACGGCGCAGTGCTGATGCATATGGGCTCCATGGCGGTACTGGGCAGTACGGCACCTGAAAATATGGTACACATCGTCATCAATAACGGTGCCCATGAGACCGTGGGCGGTATGCCTACCGTGGCAGCCGATATTGATCTTGTCTCCATTGCAAAGGCCTGCGGCTATCCCAATGCAGTATCCGTTACCACCTATGAGGAACTGGACCGGGAACTGACCGCTGCAAAAGAGAGAGAGACCCTGACCTTTATCGAAGTAAAATGTGGTATCGGCGCAAGGGAAGATCTCGGAAGACCCACCACCACGGCACTGGAAAACAAGCAGAACTTTATGGAGTATCTGAAAAATCTGGGTTAAATTTTGTTGACAGTAGTAAAAAAGAAATGTAATATAACAGATATAGAAAAGTCATGTCAAATAATGCTCTAGGATGTAAGTTTCTCAGAAGATGAGTAGAACAAATTCCTGGGGCATTTTTTACTAGTGAAAGTCAGATTGTGTACTGGCACGATTAAAAGGGGCAAAAATGGGAAACTTACAATATCGGAAGGTCACGAGAGAAGTGTAAAATACTTCTTTTACATGTGGTGTTCCATCCATAGATGAATATGTGAAAAATTCATATTATCCTACCATAGTACAGCAGGCATATGGTTATAGCATTAGTGGCAGGGGGATTGTTCTTGGATATTATATGATAATGTTTCGGGAGATAGAATTAGACGATTTTCCTCCGGAGATAGCAGACTATGATCCGGAAATTAAGGACCGGAAAGTATCGGCTGTTCATATTCGTTATATAGCAATAGACGAAAAATATCAACATAACAGGATTGGTACGGCTACGATTCAGGCAATAATAAAAAATGTGGAATTATTGGCTGCCAACTGGCCGGTCAGGGTAATTACGATAGATGCCAGAGAAAATCTGGTTATGTGGTATGAAAAACTCGGTTTTCGCAAAATGGTATATAATACACCGGGGCAGGATGGTGTTACTGTTTCAATGTTTTTAGATTGCATGCAGAAAAAAGATGAATTTACGGAATACATAGACAGTATATATGAATAGGAGGGAAAATATATGGATGAGGAAAGAGTTGGAGACATTGTACTCCATGGCAACGATGCTATTCGACTTGCGTATATGCTTTATCGCCCAACGGAAGAGGAATTACTATATAACAGGAGCGTTCTGGAACGGATTGATAACAATATTACAATCACGGAAAGAGATAATGGGTATGATGCGGAAATTAAGGATCTGGACTTAAGCTTTTTAGAAGAAAAGCCGCAATGCAGTCTGGGTAATATAGAGGTTACATGGACGGTCAATATTCAAAAAGAAGAATTTTTCTACTCAAACAGTAGTAATGAAAATCGGGCGCAAATGGTGGTGGATACACAGAAAACATCGGTATATGAAAACACAACAAGTGATGGAATGATCTTGGTGGCAGCATAGGAGGAAACATGGAAAGAGCATTTCAGTTTAGTAATCCCTCGCTGACAAAAATGGAATTTTGCATTAATGAAGATTTTGAAAACGGACGGGATAAAGAAGTAAAGATGGCGGTGAACATGGGAATCCAGATTGACAGAAGCAAGGTTGATAACAGCGCAAAAGTCAGCCTTACTTTGGAAATTGGGAAAAAGGGGGCATCAGATCCGTTCTATGTGTGTGCAACAGAAATGGCGGAATTCAGATGGCCGGATAGTCTGAATATGGGAATGATAGAAAAATTATTGAATCAAAATGCCCCGTCATTGTTGCTGGGATATTTGAGACCCATTATTTCACAGATTACGGCAGCATCGCCGTATAATGCCTATAATTTACCGTTTATAGATTTTTCAGAGAAATAAGATGATGTATCGTGCACTTTTTGCACAGTTATTTTTCATAAAAGAATGAAAATTTATCTATATAAAAGGCTGCCTGTATGGTAAAATACATACCATACAAGCAGCTTTTCATATATTACAAAAGCAGAAAGAATGAGGGAGTACATATGGAAATTAACATTGGTATTATCGCAATTATTGTATTGGCCATTGCCATCCTGGCCATCCTGGCATCCGGTTATGTGAAAGCATCACCGAACAAAGCCTACATCATCTCCGGTATCAAGAGAGAGCCCAAGGTCCTGATCGGTCGTGCTGGCATCAAGATCCCCTTCCTGGAGAAAAAGGATGAGCTGATCCTGAAGCAGATCAGTATCGACATCAAGACCAACGGTTATATACCTACCAAGGATTTCATCGGTGTGGATATCGACGCCGTGGCAAAGGTCAGAGTCCTGACCCAGAGAGATGTCACCGTAAATGCGAAAGGTGAAGTCGTGGCAGGTGCGGATGCGAACAAGAGAATCACCACCGAGATGGCTAACGCAGCCATGAAGAACTTCCTGAACATGAACGAAGATCAGATCCGCGATGCACTGACCGATTCCTTACAGGGTAACATGCGTGAGATCATCGGTACCCAGTGCCTGAAGGAACTGTGTAATGACCGTAAGACTTTCGGTGATGAGGTACAGGCAAAGGCGCAGAAGGATATGAATGCCCTGGGTATCTGGATCGAGTCCTGTAACATCCAGAAGATCGAGGATGAGAACAACCTGATCACTGCTTTGGGACAGGATAACATGTCCCAGATCCAGAAGGACGCTTCCGTAGCAAAGGCACAGGCAGACAGAGATGTGGCCATCGCCAGAGCACAGGCACAGAAGGATGCCAATGATGCACAGGTCATCGCAGAGACCGAGATCGCACAGAAGCAGACCGAACTGGCCATCAAGAAAGCAGAACTGAAGAAAGAGTCCGATATCAAGAAGGCAGAAGCTGACGCAGCATATAAGATCCAGGAAGAGGAACAGCGTAAGACCGTGGAAATCACCACAGCAAATGCAAATCTGGCCCGTCAGGAGAAGGAACTGGAGTTAAAGGAGAGAGAAGTATCCATCAAGGAGAAAGCTCTGGAAGCTGAGGTCAAGAAGACCGCAGAAGCAAACAAATACGCAGCACAGCAGAAGGCAGATGCCGAGCAGTATGAGAGACAGAAGAGAGCGGAGGCCGAACTCTTCGAGATCCAGAGACAGGCAGAGGCTGAGAAGGCAAAGTCCGAGGCAGAGAGATTTGCCAAGGAGCAGGCGGCAGAGGCAGTCAAGGCAGCAGGCCTGGCAGAGGCAGCAGCCGTAGCAGCCAAAGGTAAAGCAGAAGCAGAAGCCATCCAGGCGAAGGCAGAGGCAGAAGCAGCCGGTATCCTGAAGAAAGCGGAAGCTATGAAGCAGTACGGCGATGCTGCAAGACAGCAGATGGAGTTAGATACTCTGAAGGTATACTTCGAGCAGCTGCCCAAGATCGCCGAGGCTGTGGCTAAGGGCTACATGAACGTAGATTCCATCAAGATGTTCGGCGGCGATTCCAGCAAGCTGGCAGGCGATATCATGACCAC
>ENA-OPBM01000774-OPBM01000774.1-human-gut-metagenome-genome-assembly--contig:-NODE-774-length-23288-cov-3.935996_pt1 | contig 23288 bp, 21 predicted proteins | sample MGYA00241069_ERZ501454 | MGnify/ENA primary metagenome ERZ501454 (study PRJEB25962, sample SAMEA2042625) | human gut metagenome | biome: human gut; feature: human-associated habitat; material: faeces... | reverse complement strand
CCTAAGTAAATAAGCTTTCCTCACTAAATATAATATAACATACTTTGAGTATTTTTACAATAAACTAAATTTCACTTAAATAGCTAATTAAAATTATATAAATATAATTATTTAGTAATTTTTTCTTAAGCCATGTTATATAAATAATATAGCTATAAAATATTTGACATAAATCAAATAATGGTGTATAAATGTTATTAGCTTGATGAAAAGGAAGTGAATTATGGGAAAAAATCTAGTAATAGTCGAATCTCCGACCAAAGTAAAAAACATTAGTCAGTATTTAGGACCTGATTATATCGTCTCTTCAAGTAAAGGTCATATCAGAGATTTATCAACCAAAGGCCAGTATGGATTAGGTGTAGATTTAGAGGATAATTTTAAACCAGATTATAAAACTATTAAAGGTAAAAAAAGTGTTATTGACGAGCTTAAAAAAGAAGCTAAAAAAGTCGATAAAGTCTATCTTGCTACCGACTTGGACCGCGAAGGAGAAGCTATCGCTTGGCACATCTATGACGTTTTAGGATTAACTCCAGATAATTATAGCCGCGTCGTTTTTAACGAAATTACTAAAAATGCTATTACTGAAGCATTTAAACATGAAAGACAGCTTGATATGGATTACGTTCACAGTCAAGAAACAAGACGTATCTTGGACCGTATTATTGGTTTTCGTTTAAGTAAACTAATTCAATCAAAAACAGACGGTAGTAGTGCTGGTAGAGTTCAAAGCGTTGCGTTAAAATTAATAGTCGATCGCGAAAGAGAAATAAAAGCTTTCATTCCAGAAGAATATTGGTCAATTACTGCTGATTTTAAAGACTTTAAAGCTGACCTTTTTGAATATAAACATAAGAAAATTGAAATTAAAAATGAATTAGAAGCTAATGAAATATTAAATAAATTATCAAACGCTTTTGAAATTGAAAGCGTTGATAAGAAATTAAAATCAAAACAATCAAAATTTCCATTCATTACAAGTACTATGCAACAAGAAGCTTCTAACAAATTAAGGTTTGGCGCTAAAAAAACTATGATGGTTGCCCAAAAATTGTATGAAGGTATTGACTTAGCTGATGAAACAGTTGGATTAATTACCTATATGCGTACTGATTCAACTAGACTAGCTACTGAGTTTGTCGCTAGTACCTATCAATTTATTGAAACTAAATATGGTAAAGAATATGTTGGCCGAGTAAAGGCTAGTAAAAAGTCTGAAAACGTTCAAGACGCTCATGAGGCTATTAGACCAACCAGCATTCAAATAACTCCAGAAAGCGTAAAACCATATTTAACTGATGACGAGTTTAAATTATATCGTTTAATTTATTACCGCGCTTTAGCTAGTTTAATGAAAGAGGCTAAAGTAGAAGGAACTACTGTTGTTTTAAATAATAATGACTATGGTTTCAAGGCAACTGGACAAATAATTGTCTTTGATGGTTATTTAAAAGTTTATGGTGATTACGAAAGTACAAAAGATAATATTTTGCCACCATTTGATACCTATAATTCAAAAGTGATCGTGTCAAATGATATAACTAAAGAGCAACATTTCACTCAGCCACCTGCAAGATATACAGAGGCAAAGCTAATTGAGAAAATGGAAGAATTAGGTATTGGACGTCCTAGTACCTATGCCACCATTATTGATAACATTAGAAATAGAGGATATGTTGAACTAATTGAGAAGAAATTCGCTCCAACCGAAATTGGTTTTGAAGTTACCGATAAACTCCAAGAATGCTTCAATCACATAATTAATGTTGAATATACAGCCAATATGGAAACAGACTTAGATAAAATAGCTGAAGGTGACGAGGTTTGGTATGAAGTTTTAGATAAATTTTATAAAGAATTTGAACCTGCTGTTAAAGAGGCTTTTGATAAATTACCAAAAAAAGAAGCCGAAGAAACTGGCGAAATGTGTCCTGAATGTGGTCATCCATTAGTTATCAGAAAAGGAAAATATGGACCATTTGTTGCTTGTAGTAACTTTCCAGCTTGTAAATATATTAAGCAAGAACCAAGAGAAGAAGCAATTGTTTGTGATTGTCCAAATTGCGAAGATGGAAAAATCATTGAACGTAAAAGTAAACGTGGTAAAATTTTCTATGGTTGCAATAACTATCCAAAATGTAAAACCGCCTATTGGGATAAACCAACTGGTGAAAAATGTCCTGAATGTGGTAGTATGTTAACCGAAAAAAAGGATAAAATAAAATGTAGTAGCTGTGATTTTACAAAATAAACATGTTATATAAACATGTTTTTGTTTTGACAAACTATAATAAAAATGTATAATAAAAGTAACGAGGTGGTAGTATGGTAAGAAAACAGAATAAGAAACAGCAAGATGAAAAAAGATATAGTCTAATAGTCGCACCACGTGAAGAAGTAGCAAGACAATTAGGAAGTATTAGAAAACAGTCTGAAAAAGATATCTTTGAAACTGCTGAACATTTAGACTTAACAGTAGATCAATTAAAAAGATTAGAAGCTGGGGACTTTGATGGTTTTAAACATGTATCACCATATCTTCGTAAATATTTTGACTATTTAAATGCTACCATGACTAAACTTTATGATAGTGGAGAATATTCAGTTAACATTCCAAATGTTAAAAAAACAGGGCAAAGCTTGGGTAAGCAAACATATTGGATGGCTATCGATGCTTATACCACTCAATTTTCCGGCAAAGACGCTTTATTAGATGATATTAAAGCAAATGGATATTTAGATATTGATGACCGCATCGAAAATAAAGATTTATGGGTATTTATTGAATACCCTCGTCGCAATAATTTTAAACCAATTGCCCTTATGTATAACAACCAAACTTACTTAGTTAAATTCATTTCTGATAATAAATTTAATTACCGTTTTCCAATCGGTAATCCATTTGTCGATAAGTTTAACGAAGAAATAATTCAACTATTTAGGTTGCGCCCGAAAATGAGCGATACTGTTACTCCGGAATTACGTATATTTGTTAAAAAGTATTTATCTTATTATAACCGAACTATAGTTGATGCGGTTAGAAATAAAGACAAGGATCCACAGTATAGAGAAGATCAAACATTTTTTGTAGGTTCAGGACTTTATTCAAATATTCGTACTCATTGTATTGTTCACCAATTGTTTGATAAAGCAGAGCCAATGATAAGAAAAAATATGATTCCTTTTAACGAAAGAGGAGAGCAAAGAGATGACGATGATTCTACTGATCTTTTCCCAACATTAATGCATCCTGCATCAGATATTATTGTTCCTCCGGTGGAAGCACCTGGATCATTATCAAAAACGGATAGTTTAAAGGATGATAAAGTACCAGCTGTTGCCAGATTTAAGGTTATTGACGAACCTCCATTTAGAACAAAACTTGATAAAAAACAAGTACCTGGCCAAATGTTAATTGATTTTGGGCAACCTCTAGGACCACGTACTACACACCATCATCGATAAAAAGTAATTTCAAAAGTTGCTTTTTTATTTGGCCTTTTTCTTTAGCTATGCTATAATCAAAATGGTGATAGTATGCTTAGTTTAGAAGATAAAATAGCGCAAATGACTCTGGTTGGAATTGGCAATAAAAATGACATATATGGTGTGAAAAAATTAATTAGTGAAAATAAAATAGGTGGAGTAATTATTTATCGTAATAATTATAATGATTACACAGAAATGCTAAATTTAATTAATTCTTTAAAAGAATGTAATAAAGATAACCCATATCCTTTATTTATAGCTATTGACCAAGAAGGTGGAAGGGTTAATAGAATGCCTTTAGAATTTAAAAATATATATAACGCTTTTAAACTTGGCGCTACAAATAACCTAGAAATAATTGAAGAAGCTGCGAAAATAACTTCTAATATGCTTTTCCAAACTGGCATCAATATGAATTTTGCGCCTGTCTTAGATATCAAAAACTATAATAATAATCAAGTCATCGGCAATCGAGCTTTTAGTAGTTCATCTGCTAAAGTTAGTTTGTATGGAACTACTTATATGAAAGTGTCACAAAAAGAAAATGTTATCCCAGTTGTCAAACATTTTCCTGGGCATGGTATGGTCAAAACCGATTCCCATAGTTTTTTACCTATAGTTTATAATTTCAATAAAGTAAAAGAAACTAACATAAAACCATTTGAAGAGGCAATAAAAAGTGGTGCTGATGCTATTATGATAGGTCATATTTTAATTAAAGGTTATACTGGGATATATCCGGCTTCACTTTCTGATAAATTTATTAAAGAAGAGTTAAGAGAAAAATTAAGTTATAATGGAGTTGTTATGACTGATGAACTTAGCATGCATAGTATCCGTTATTTTTATGGTAAACATCGTTCAATTATAAATGCTTTTAAAGCTGGAAACGATATTATTTGCCGAAAATATTATAATGAATTTTACAAATATAATATCGAAAAGATAGTGAAATTAGTTAATAAAGGAGACATAGATATACATCAAATAAACGATTCTGTTAATAGAATTATAGCGCTAAAAACAAAATATTTATTAACTGATAATTCTTTTAGTGGCTGCAACATTAAAGACATTAATACGAAGATAGTTAATTTGAATAAAAAAATTGATAATAATATAGATACTCTTACCATTCAAAAGTAATTAAAAATTACTTTTTTTCGTGCTATAATTATAATAGGGTGAAACTATGGAAGAAATAGAAACATTTATCAACTATATAAAATATGAAAAAAGATTTTCTAATCATACAGTGTTAAACTATCAAAAAGATCTTTATGACTTTTCAGATACTGTTAATAAAAAAATATCCGATATTGATTTAAATGACATTCGAAAATATTTAAAAAAACTGTATGATAAAAAATATAGTAATGCTACTATATCTAGAAAAATAAGCGCTTTAAAAAGCTTTTTCAAATATTTAGATGCCGAAAATAAAATCAAAACTAATCCCATGATTTTAATTAGTAACCCTAAGCAAGAAAAAAAGTTACCAAGTTTTTTAAATTACAATGACTTAGAAAGTTTATTAAATGCTCCAAATCTAAATACCCCTGATGGTCAAAGGGATGCTTTGATTTTGGAAATGCTTTATTCAACAGGAATTCGTGTTAGTGAATTAATCAATATTAAACTAAAAGATATAAATTACAGCGAGCGAACAATTCTTATTTTAGGAAAAGGAAATAAAGAAAGATATGTTTTTTATGGTAGTGGGTGTAATGAACTTTTAAAACTTTATATAAATGATGGCCGAAAAACATTACCAGATAGTATATATCTTTTTCCTAATAAGCATGGAGAAAAAATAAATGATAGAGTTATTAGAATGATAATTAATAATAATACTAAAATAGCAGGACTTGAAGTTCATGTAACACCACATACCTTAAGGCATACCTTTGCTACACATATGCTAAATGAAGGTGCTGACTTAAAAAGTGTTGGCGATCTTCTAGGTCACGAAAATCTATCAACTACCCAAATATATACCCATGTTTCAAATGAACGGCTTAGAAATGTTTATTTAAATGCTCATCCTAGAGCAAAAAAACGTTAAAAACTGTAAAGAATATAAATCCATTAGTTATTAAAAACTATAATTTGATATAATAATAAAAGAGTAAAAAGGAGCGATAAAATATATGAAACAATACGTTTATTTATTTAGTGAAGGAAACAAGGACATGCGTGCCATCTTAGGCGGTAAAGGTGCTAATTTAGCTGAAATGGCTAATATGGGCTTACCAGTACCCAAGGGGTTTACAGTAACAACCGAAGCATGTACCCGTTATTATGAAGAAAATGAGAAATTAGATGAATTAATCATCGATCAAATAAATGATGCCATTGAGCGTTTAGAATCAGTAACTGTTAAACAGATGGGAAACCCTGAAAACCCACTATTACTTTCGGTTAGAAGTGGGGCTCCAATTAGTATGCCTGGAATGATGGATACTATTTTAAACTTGGGATTAAATGATGAAATCGCTAAATCTTTAGCCAAAGATGAAGGTAGCATCCGTTTTATCTATGATTCTTATCGCCGTTTAATTATGATGTTTGCTGACGTTGTTAAAGGTAAAGGCAAGGAAGCTTTTGAAAATTTATTAACTGAAAAAAAGGCGTCAAGAAGCGTAACATCTGATATTGAATTAACGGCTGAAGACATGTACGATATCGCTATGGAATCTAAAAAAATATATCGCAAATTAACTAAAGAAGCTTTCCCTGAAGATCCAAGGGTTCAATTAACCGAAGCTATTAAAGCTGTTTTTCGTTCATGGAATACCGAAAGAGCACAAATTTATCGTAAAATGAATGGTATAAGTGACAATTTAGGTACCGCTGTTAACGTCCAAGAAATGGTCTATGGTAATTTAACTGATGATTCATTAACTGGCGTTGCCTTTTCAAGAAATCCATCAAATGGTGACAACAATCTTTATGGTGAATATTTAGAAAAAGCTCAAGGCGAGGATATTGTTTCCGGTGTTAGAACTCCTAAATCAATCGAAGCCATGGAACGTGATTATCCACGCATATATAAAGACTTAAAAGATATATCTAAAATATTAGAACGTCATTATAAAGACATGCAGGATATGGAATTTACTGTTGAAAAAGGTAAACTTTATATGTTACAAACTAGAAATGGAAAAAGGACAACCTATGCTGCTTTAGAAATTGCTACAAGTTTAGTAGAAGAAGGATTAATCACTAAAGAAGAAGCATTAATGCGTATCGATCCAGAAAAATTAGATGATTTATTACATCCGACTTTTAACGAAGAAGCATTAAAAAAAGCTAATTTATTAGCCTCTGGACTTCCCGCATCACCCGGTGCTGTCTCTGGTGAAATCTATTTTACCGTTAAAGATGTACTTAAAGCCAAAGCTAATGGTAAAAACCCTATATTAGTTAGAGTTGAGACTTCACCTGAGGATATTGAAGGCATGAATAGTGCCGTTGGAATATTAACAGTTAGAGGCGGAATGACTAGTCATGCAGCTGTAGTAGCTAGAGGAATTGGTCGCTGCTGTATTAGTGGATGTCATGAAATTACAGTTGATGAAGAAAACAAGACTATAACTTGTAATAACCATGTTTTAAATGAAGGTGATAGTATATCATTAGATGGTTTCACTGGAAAAGTTTATATTGGCACTGTTGAAACATCAGACATTAAAATAAATGGTGCTTTCGAAACAATCATGGAGTGGAGTAAAAAAATAAAAAAACTTGGAATTAGAGCTAATGCTGATACCGAAAAAGATGCTAAAACAGCTTTAGGCTTTGGTGCAGAAGGTGTTGGCCTATGCCGAACTGAACACATGTTTTTTGAAGAAGACAAAATATTTGCAATGCGTAAAATGATTTTAGCCACCACTAAAGAAGAACGTGAAAAGGCTTTAAAAGAACTATTACCGATGCAAAGGGAAGACTTTGAAAAAATATTTAGAACCATGAGCGGTAAAAAAGTTACAGTTAGATATTTGGATCCACCTCTACATGAATTTCTTCCAAAAACTGAAGAAGAGGTTTCAAAATTAGCCCAAGCCTTAAAAGTCACAGAGCAGAATCTTTATGAAGTAATTGAAAGCCTAAAAGAATTTAATCCAATGATGGGTCATCGTGGTTGCCGTTTAGCCATCACTTATCCAGAAATTGCTATAATGCAAACAAGAGCTATAATTGAAGCTGCAATTACAGTTATAAAACAAGGGCATAAAGTCTTACCAGAATTAATGATACCTTTAATTGGTGATGTTAAAGAATTAGAATATTTAAAAGAAATTATTACTAACGAAGCGGAAGCTGTTATGAAAGAAAAACATAAGAACATTGATTATGAATTAGGAACAATGATCGAAGTTCCAAGAAGTACAATTCAGGCTGATAAAATAGCTAAAGAAGTGGAATTCTTCAGTTTTGGAACTAATGATTTAACTCAAATGACATATGGTTTTTCGAGAGATGACGCTGGATCTTTCTTAAATGATTATTACGAAAAAGGCATTTTCCAAAAAGACCCATTTAAAACAATCGATAAAGAAGGTGTTGGCAAATTAATTATGGTGGCTATTAAATTAGCCAAATCTGTTAATCCAAATATCGAATTAGGTATTTGTGGTGAGCATGGAGGAAATCCTGAAAGCGTTGAATTTTGCCATGAAATAGGACTAAATTATGTATCTTGTTCACCATACCGCGTACCAGTTGCTATTTTAGCTGCCGCAAGAGCTGCACTTAAGGAGAAAAAATAATGCGTATTTTATGTGTTGGTCATGTCACCTATGATATAACATTTCCTTGTGATAGTTTTCCAGTTGAAAACACTAAGACAAGATATCATGAAAAAGAAGAATGCGCTGGTGGACCGGCTAGTATTGCTGCGTTCCTTTTAGGTAAATGGAACCAAGATGTTGAAATCGCTGGACAAGTAGGCAACGATGACTTTGGTCGTAAAATAAAAAAAGAGTTTGCTTTAAATCGTGTTAATACCGAAAATTTAATTTTAAATGATGATCTTGGAACTTCCCATAGCGTTGTTCTAGCTAACCGAAGTAATGGTTCCAGAACAATTTTATGTTATAGTCCAAAACATGATAATATGCCAGTTTTTTTACCACAAAAAAACCCAGATATTATTTTAATTGACGGATATGAATATGAAGCCAGTAAACAACTGCTAAAAAAATATCCTAAAGCTATTAGTGTTATTGATGCTGGCCGCGATAAAAGAGAAATTACCGAATTAGCAGCCATGGTTAATTATTTGGTGTGCTCAAAAGAATTTGCTGAAAAAGTTACCGGTATTAAAATTGATTTCAATAATAAGCGAACTTTAATTGATGTTTATAATCAAATGGAAAGTATGTTTAAAAACAATATCGTTATTACCTTAGAAAGTATGGGCTGTTTGTATCGTTATCAAGGGCAAGTAAAAATCATGCCATCTATTAAGGTCAAAACCATCGACTCAACTGGTGCAGGTGACATTTTCCATGGAGCCTTTGTCTATGGATTAGCTAATAATTTTGACTACGAAAAAGCTTTAAAATTTGCTAATATTGCAGGCGCCTTATCAGTAACTAGAGTAGGTGGATACCGTTCAATTCCTTCTTTAGAGGAAATGCAGGAAGTTTATGACGAAGTTAAATGATATAGTATTTATAAATAGTTATCCATCACTTGATCTTCATGGCTTTGATAGGGAAACTGCAAGAGTTGCTATCGATGATTTTATAAAAGATAATCAAAAAATGGGAAATGAAATAATTGTCATTGTTCATGGCATCGGCTCTGGTATTTTACAAAAACAAACCCATAAAACCCTTAAAAATAACAAAAATGTTCTCGATTATAAATTATATTATTATAATAATGGTTGTACCGTTGCCGAAATAAAGAAAACGATAAATAATAAATTTTAAAGGCTATTTTTAGCCTTTTTATTGTAGAAAAAATGTTTTAATAAATATTGAATAAAAAAGTTAAATCGGTTATAATTAAAATAGGTGAGGAATATGAAAAAGAAAAAAGGATTTACGTTAACAGAAATATTGGGAGTATTAGTAATTTTAGGATTGCTACTATTACTTATAGTCCCAACGGTTTTAAACAAAGTAAGAGTTAGTGAAGGTGATACTAAGTCAACCCAAGAGAAAATGATTGAAGAGTCGACTAATCTTTACATGGACTCTGACAAAGACAAGTATCCAAATACTGAAGGAAATACATACTGTATTCCAATTCAAACTTTAATTGACAATGGCAAAATAACTGAGGACTTAAAAGATGTAACATCTAAAGATCCAAAACTAAAAGAAAAAGTTGTTAAAGTAACTATTGATAAAAATGGAGTTCGTAAATTTAAAATCGTCGATTCAGATTCTTCATGTAGTGAAATCAAATATAAACATATTACCTTTGAAGTTGGTCCTAAGGATAATAGCCAATGGAGTCAAAGTAAATATGTTGTAATAAATTACCCTGATATGGGAAGTGGTTATGTCAATAAGTATAGTATTGACGGTGGTAAAACCTGGAAATTAGTAAGTGGCAATAAAAAACAAACTGAAAACTTTACAGCCCCAGGTAAAGTTATGGCCCGAATGGAAGGACCAACCATTGTTAAAGATGAATATCCAGTATTAAAAATTGATAATGACCTGCCAACCTGTAGTCTTAGTGCTAGCGGAACTAAAGGAAATAATGGTTGGTATACAGGTAATGTAACCACAACCCTAAGTAAAAGTGATAAAACTAGTGGTGTAAATCGCTTTGGCGTTTCAACTGCGACTACTCCAACTTATAATAGTCAAACAACCGGTACTTTATCTTCAGATAGTAAAGGCACAACTTTCTATGGATATGTTGAAGATAAAGCTGGAAACGTTAATAAATGTTCAGTTAATGTTAACCGTGATGCAACTAAACCTTCGATAAGTAATGTATCTAATAGCGGTGGTGGTAACTGGACAAAAAATAATGTTACTATTTCTGCCAATGCTAGTGATGCCACATCAGGTATGAATAATATAAAATATAGCTATTCATCAGATGGTTCTAGTCCTTTAAACGATTGGGACGCCGGATCATCTGCTACATATGTCAAAGGAACTTGGTCTGCGAGCCGCAACAATACAGTTTATCTTGTGGCAACTGATAATGCTGGTAACCAAAATATTTACAATGCTGGTGCTATAAGGATTGACAAAACACCACCGTATTCTCCAAAAGTTACTGGTGTTGATAAACAAGGAACGATGAATAATGTTTCTGATTATTGTACAGGCAAGGGCGGAACTCTTAGTGATACATACTGTGATTTCTACTTTTCAACTGGTCACTATAGTTGGTATGATTTCTCGTTCTTAAGACAATATGCTGACTCAGGAAGTGGTATTCAAACTGAGGATTATCAAATTTCATGGAACCATAATGGGACCGCGCCAAAATACGGCTGGACTGATTCCGCTGGTCGTGCAAACTGGTCTTGGAAAGCCGATGGTTCAGGATATAATAGTGCAACTTGGATTACTATGGGTATCCGTAGTATTGATAAAGTTGGTAACGTTGGCTATGCTACTTATATCCAAATTCATATAAGCTATTAGGAGGTTAAATATGAAGAAAATAATTATATTTATGATAACAGCAGTTTTATTAACTGGATGTGGCTGTGAAAAAGAGCAAGATAATACTACCAAAAAAGAACCAAATGATAGTCAGCCAAAAGTTAAAACAGTTAAAGTTACAGACGGCACTATAAAAACAACAAAAGATAAAGGATTTAGCTTTGACCTTAAAACCGAAGGAAAAGAAGGTGTGATTGTTATTAAAAATGTCAGTGCTAAAAAAGATCAAGCTTATTTAGCTAACTTTACCATTAATACTAAAGATGGTATTCCTGTTAATACTATCGCTACAATCCCACCAAACCTAAATGAAGACTATATTGTCACAACACATATTGAAATACAAAACATTACTAGTTTTGATTATGAGTTGAGCGAAACAACAATAAAAAAATAATAAACAGCCTAAAGCTTTAAATACTAGTACAATTAAAGCTTTATCTTAGAAAAAATCAGTGTTCAAACAAAAAGATTTAAAGCATCAAAAGACTTTAAGTCTTTTTTATTAATTGTATTGAAAAAAATAAATTAAAAAATTGACAAATACTATCTATTGTGTTAATATAGGTTGCATATTTAAGGGGGAGATCTGTATGTACGAAGAAGAACGTTCAGGATTTGCATTTAAAGATATAATTTTAAGACTTTTATTCATCGTTTTACTAATCTTCATAGTTATTTGGCTATTTCCAACAAAAAACTATGTTAAAAATTTAATTGATCAAAAACTTGGAACTTCAAATAACCAAGTATTTAATACAAATATTGAAACCATGAAAGATGCTGCTTTAGCATACTATAATGGCTCAAGATTACCAGAAGAAGAAGGAAAAACTAAAAAACTTACTTTAGGTGAAATGTTAAATAAAAACCTATTAGTTGAATTTACCGATAGTAAAGGCAAAAAATGTGATAATAAAAAATCATACGTTGAAGTAACTAAAAATAAGACAGATTATAGTTTAAAAGTAAACTTAGCTTGTACCGATAAGACAGCATATATAAATAGTTATATTGGATCTTATGAATATTGTACAAGTGACGTTTGCGAAAAAAAAAAATTAACTGAAAATAAAGAAGAGCAAACTTCAAATAACCCTGAAGAACAAAGTTCTAGTTCTAACAGTACAAGCCCAGAAACTAATAATCAATGCCAGTATGTTAAAACAACATCTGGTTGGACTAATTATGGTAATTGGTCAGCATGGACTACTAATAAAGTAAGTTCATCAAATTCAAGACAAGTTCAAACTAAAACAGAAAAAGTTAAAACTGGTACAGTTGTTGAACAATCAGGTACTTATAAACACACTCAAAACTCTAAAAAAGTAACAGTTATTAAAAATGGAACAAAACAAATAGTTTATGTTTGTCCATCAGATTTTGATAATGGTGGTAGTTATAATAGCTTTGTAACATGTGTTAAGACAATGCCAAATTATGTAACTAAAAACACTTATAAAAATGTTACATATTATCGTTATCGCGATCGTACGTATAAAAACAACAATAATACATATAAATGGAGTAGTTGTAATGATAGTTCATTAACTAGTCAAGGATTTGTCGCTACTGGTAAAACTAAATAAGCACGCACTTGCGTGTTTTTCTTTGCCAAATAAGCGTAAATAAAAGCCTAAATAATTGACTTTCCTTTTGTTTTTATGTTACTATTAATTTATAGTAGGAAAGTAGACAGAAAGGAAGACCACCTATGCCAAAACAAGCAGATAAATACATTTTTGGTTATGACAATGAAAATGAATTTAAAAAATTAGAAAGCGCATTAAAAAAATATAACATGCTTGCTTTTAAAAAACTATATTTTGAATTTTATCCATCTTTAAAAAGCGGTGTTCTTCTTGGTGAAAAAGTAACACTTGAAGATGGAAACGAGGAGTACCAAATAACCTTGCCAACAGATGCCTTATTTACAAAAGTCCATGGCGAAGTAAGGCTTCATTATGTTTTAGATGAAGCTAATAAGACAATCGTTCTTCGAAGTTTAAGTCCTGAAGATATTTTAAGTGAAGGTCATCAATCAGAACTAGTAACTTATAAAGGTGTTATGGTTTCTAAAGAGCATGCTGAAAAAGATATGTTCAAAATCAATCTTTTAAATATGATTCAAAAATAAAAGCGCTAAGCTTTTTTTGTTTTATTTAAACCTTTACAATAATAGTTAAATATAATACAATATCAATAGATAGGAGAAGTTCAAAATGATAAAAGCTAAAAGTTTAAGTATTTCATTTGGAAATAAACAGATTTTAAATGATCTTACATTTGAAGTTAAACAAAATGAAATTTTCGGGTTTCTAGGACCTAGTGGTGCTGGAAAAACAACAACCATCAAAATATTAACTAACCAATTAAAGCCAAATAGTGGAGAATGTGAAGTTAATGCTAAGAAAGATGAAATAGGAATTCTAAGTGATAATAGTGGGGCCTATGAACGCTTAACTGTTTATAGAAACCTTACCTTTTTTGCAGAATTATCAAAAACAGATTTAAAAAATGTTGAAGATGTTTTAAAAAGAGTTAAACTATGGGACGATAAAGATAAAAAAGTTAAAGATCTATCAAAAGGAATGCGTCAACGTTTATTATTAGCCTGCGCTGTTGTTCATAATCCTACATTATTATTTTTAGATGAACCAACTGCCGCTTTAGATCCAGCAACTACTGAAGAAATTCATAAACTATTATTAGATTTAAGAAAAAAAGGCACAACAATCTTTTTAACCACCCATAACATGGAAGAAGCTAATGAGTTATGTGACCGTGTTGCCTTTTTAAATAAAGGACAAATCGTTGAACTAGGAAGTCCAAGTGATTTAAAATTAAAATATGCCAATGACACTGTTAATATCTTGTTTGAAGATGAAAAAAATATAACAATAAAAAAAGATGCCGATAGTATCATTCAAGCATTAAAAGAAAACTCAGAAAGTAAAGTCAAATCAATCCATTCACAAGAACCTAACTTGGCTGAAATCTTTTTAAGTTTAACAGGGAGGGAGTTAAAATGAGATTACATAAAATAAAAACCTTGTTTAAACTCGGTATCGAAGATTTAACCAAGAATATGAATGTATTTATTTATATAATTTTGCCAGTAGCCTTTGCCTTTTTATATTCTAACATGGGTGAAGCTGCTCCAAAAGAATATCTATTTTCCGTTTGTATACTATTAAATTTAGCAATGGTTCCAGTTGCTTTAATGGGAACTATAATCGCTGAAGAAAAAGAAAAAAACACCCTAAGAACTTTAATGTTGAATGATGTCAAAGCTTCAGAAATATTAACCGCAAAAGCTTTAATTTGTATGTTATTTGTAATCGTTGATAATATTTTAATATATTTTATTCTAGGCTTACCTATGAGTAGTTTTATATTATATCAATTAGTTTCACTTTTTGTAGGACTTGCAATTATCTTGTTTGGGGCTTTTGTTGGATTATTTGCCAAGAATCAAATGTCTGCTGGATTACTTTCAATGCCTTTTATGGTTGTCCTTATGGCTCCAATGTTTATTGGCATGATTGGCAATAAAACAGCTGAAAATATATCAGCACTATTACCAACCGATGCAATGATGACTATTTTTAAAAACATTGGCGATAGTACCATGAACCTTTCTAGTGTAGGTATACCATTTATTGTGATTACCGCATGGTTATTATTAAGCGTTATTATGTTTAATATTGCTTATAAAAAAGTAGGGGTAGATAATTAGATTATCATAATTGATAATCTTTTTTAATGCTTAGTAGAAAATTGTTTCTGTTAAATGGTGTTTACCTTCGATGTTTTTTCCTGTAACCCATATAAAGTTATCTAATAAAATTGAATTTGTTTTCACCCCATTATTTTCTAATTCAGCCTTTATTAATTCAATAACGTAAAGCATATTTGCTCTAATCTCAATTTCAAAATTAGAATCATGTAGAATCAAATCCTCATTATCAATGATATTAGCTAATTCATCGCTGTATTCAATTAGGCCATAATATCTAAAAATCTTAGGAATAACGTAATCCGCGCACCCTAGTAAATCGTCAATACTTTTAATATTATTTTTAATCATAAAACTCACTTCAAACAAATCGCGAACCAATAAATTAGCTCGTTTATAAAAATAAATTTTTTGATCCTTATAATTACTTATATCTCTAAAATTAGGAAAATTATTTACAATATATTCTAATAATCCCGCACAACTTTTAATGCTAAATAGCTCGTCAAAAAACTTATCACCTTTGTTATAAATAATATTTATTGTTTCCCTGATATTATTATATCTTTCATCTATTAAAGGTAAATCATTATCTCCACCCAAAATATCTATTAAACTTTTCTTTGTTAAATTGATTAAATTGTCAATGTCTAAAAAACTTTTATCAGTTATACTTTTATCTAACAATGAATAAATCATGGCTGTTGAGCGATTATAATGATGACCATTAAAATCTTTTTCAATATACGGCTTTTTCCAAAAACAAAAATTTATTGATTCTATTATGAATACTAATAAAATAAGCTGTTTTTCCGAAAAATCATTTTTATATTTATTTAGCCAATAGTGGTTATTTTCGTTTACTTTTAACATATTGGCATAATCACTTATTTTATTTTCGTTTATCTTTACATTGTCGCTATTATCAACTACATATTTAATTTGTTCTAGCCTTTTATTTCTAGTTATCATATTATCACCACTTTTATTTTACCACAAATAAATAATAGCGAGATATAAATGATGAGAAATATTTAAGCAAACAAAAACCCTTGTAAAACAAGGGTAAATTTCATTATGGTGCGGGTGAAGGGACTTGAACCCCCATGCCGTAAGGCGCTAGATCCTAAGTCTAGTGCGTCTACCAATTTCGCCACACCCGCATATTTAAATGGTGGACCCTGATGGATTCGAACCATCGACCGTCCGGTTATGAGCCGGATGCTCTAACCAACTGAGCTAAGGGTCCAAATCTCCTGACTTTTATATAATATCATATTACTTTATTTTATGCAATAATTATTTTTAAAATTCTTTAAAATTTTAAGTAATAAGCCAACGGTCGATTTCAAATTAATGTAATAGGTAATTTTTAGTTTTTTTCTGATATTCTAGAAATAAACTATAGTAATATGTTATAATAAGGCAAGGTGATGAAAATGAAATTATATAACACACTTACAAGGCAAGTTGAGGAATTTGTTCCTCATAATAAAGAAGAAGTAACTTTATACACTTGCGGACCAACAGTTTATCATTTCGCGCATATTGGCAATATGCGTAACTATATTTCCGAAGACATTTTAGAAAAATCTTTAAAATATTTAGGATATAATGTTAAAAGATGTATGAATATCACTGACGTTGGGCATCTAACAAGCGACTCCGATAGTGGCGATGATAAAATGTTAAAAGGTGCTAAAAGAGAGCACACCACCGTTTTAGATATTGCAAAAAGGTATACAGATGCTTTTAAGAACGACTGTGAAAAATTAAATATTAGATGGCCAGATATCGTTATACCCGCAACGGCATGTATCGATAAATATATAAAAATAATTGAATCATTATTAGAAAAAGGCTATGCTTATAAATCAAATGGTAATATTTATTTTGATATAACCAAATTACCTGATTATTATGCTTTAACAAACCATAAAGAAGATGAAATGGTAGTTGGGGTAAGAGACGGCGTTGAAGAAGACCAAGGTAAACATAACCAAGGGGATTTTGTTTTATGGTTTACTAAATCAAAATTTGATGATCAAGAATTAAAATGGAATAGTCCATTTGGAACTGGATACCCTGGATGGCATATTGAATGTTCAGCCATATCTATTAATTATCTAGGTGAGTATCTCGATATCCATTGTGGTGGAGTTGATAACATCTTCCCACATCATACTAACGAAATTGCTCAATCAGAAGCCTATTTAGGTCATCCTTGGTGTAATTATTGGTTCCATACTGAACATCTTAATGATGCTACTGGTAAAATGAGTAAATCAAAAGGTGACTTTTTAACCGTTGATACCTTAGTAAAAAACGGCTATAATCCATTAGTATTTAGATATATGTGTTTAAGTTCCCATTATCGTAAACAATTGTTATTTGATTTCAATAATTTAGATAATGCCAAAGACGCTTATAATAAATTAGTTAGTAAAATAAAAAGCCTTAAAGAAGAAGGCGAATTAGAACATGATAAAATAAAAACGTTTCAAATGGAGTTTAAAGAAGCCCTAAGCAATGATTTAAATACGTCTTTAGCTTTGACGACAGTTTATAATGTTTTAAAATCAAATCTTTCCAATAAAAGTAAATTATATTTGATAAATGACTTTGATAAAGTTTTAAGCCTGGATTTATTAAAAGTTGAAGAGATCACCCCTGAATTAAAGGCGCATATCGAAGAGAAAATAAAAGAACGTAATCAAGCTAAACAAGATAAAGATTACGCTAAAGCCGATGCCATTAGAGAAGAATTACTAAGCCAAAATATTATCATTAAAGATACTAGGGAAGGTACTGAATTTGAAATACGCAAATAATAAAACAGGAATATTAGTAGTAAATAAGCCAAGTGGGCCCACAAGCAGAGATATTGTAAATAAAGTTCAAAGACTTTTAAATACTAAATGTGGTCACACCGGCACCTTAGATCCTCTCGCAACCGGCGTACTAGTTATTACTTTAGGTAAAGCAACTAAATTATCAGAGGTTTTAACAAGTCAAACTAAAGAATACCAAGCTGAAGTAATACTTGGCTTAGAAACCGATACTTTAGATACCGAGGGGACTATATTAAAAAAGGAAACTAAAATAATTAGTAAAGAAGACATTACTAAGGCTTTAAAATATTTTGAAAAAACTTATAATCAAGAAGTTCCTAAATATTCGGCTGTTAAAGTAAATGGGAAAAAACTTTATGAATATGCGAGAAAAGGGGAAGACGTAGAACTTCCTAAAAAAGAAATAACCGTGTTTAAAAATAAATTATTATCGTATGAAATTAAAGATAATAAAACAATTTTTACTTTTTATACCAAAGTTAGTAAAGGTACTTATATTAGAAGTTTAATTAGAGATATTGCTTTTTATTTAAACACTTATGGAACTATGAGTGCTTTAACTAGAATTAGTCAAGGAAAGTTTAAACTTGATGAAGCATTTAATATTGAAGATATTGAAAAAGGTTATTGTCAAATAATGACTATTAAAGACGCTTTAGATATTGAGGTTAAAGAAGTAAATGATGAAGAAAAATTCAAAATTCTAAATGGTGTTCCACTAGATGGAAATAATGAGAAAATTTTATTTGTTGATAAAGAGGGAAAAGAGCTGGCAATTTACCAAAAAGAAAATGGCAAATTAAGGATGTGGAAAATGCTATATGAAAACAGTAGAGAAAGTAAATAAAAAAGCCGGAGACTATCGTTTAACTGCTACTGCTAATACAAAAAACTATACTTTTGTAATTGACGGTAGTTTAGAGCCAAATAATGATATAACATCAGTAAAATGGTATGTTTCAAATTTAAAAATGGCTTTAAAAAAATATCTTTTAACTGAAAATGCGATAGGTGCTGCTATAAAGGCTAGTAATTATGTCAATAGAAATTTTAAAGGTAATATTCCCTATATTAGTTTGGGTATTTGTAAAAAAAATGTTGATAAACTAGAAATCCTTTTAATTAATAATGTTAAGTGTTATTTAAAAGCCGATAAAGTTTATCTTTTAGAACGTCAAGAAATTAGTAATTATAAAAATGCATTATTAAAAAGACTAAAGGAAGAAAGTCAAAATAATTTTATTAGCTTAAAAAATAAAGCATTAAATGAAATCAACTTTAAAGAACTATATTCTAGTCTTGACGAAAAAAATAAATATCTTTATAGTGAAATAAATTATGATGATACTCATTCAATAATCCTTTGCAACGAAGGATTCCAAAATTATCAAAAATATTTAGAATTATCGAATAAAGATTTTTTCACTTTAGTAAAAGAGCAAGGCGTTAAATATTGTTATAGTCATTTGAAACGCATTGAAGAAAAAGATTCTACTTTAGAGAAACTACCAAGATTTAAGAAAATAGATGATATAGCTGCAATTTATAAAATATTAGTTTAAAATAATAATGTAATAGTTAATTTAAATTTCAAAACACCTAGTAAAGATATTGACTTTATGGTGTTTTTTCTATAATATAATACGCTGAGGTGTATTATGGAAACAAAAAATAAAGATTATTCAACTATGACATTAGACGCTAAAAAGCAAAGCTTTATAGAAAATGTAGGCTATGTCACTGAAAGCAGTGCGAGTGTAAAATTTAACGATAATGTCGACTGGCCTATTGAATATATTAGATTAGATGGTCAAAAATATTCTAATCCGGAAAAAGTTGGCGATGAACTTATGGGCTTTAGTCATAATGTACAAATGGCCAAAGAAATGGGAAGAAGTCTAGAAACAGTTGCTGATCACGGAGAACATATAGATCCATTTATTATTAGGTATCATCCAGCATGGATTTTATTACGTGAGCAATTTGGTTTTACTGAAGCAGCTCCCGATGAAATCGTATGTGTAAGAAATGACTATGCTGAAACTTATGAAAATTTAGTTCGCGATAATTTTATTGCCGTAGGGATTGGGGTTGGATATGATCCTGCGATTAAAAGAGATGTTCTTTTAAGTACACGAGTATTTGAAGAACAATATCCACAAGATGTAGTAACCAAACATATAAGTGACACTCAAAATAATCATCCGGATTTTAATGCTTTTCGTAATGTTTTTCTTGAAAAACGAAGAATTGAAATGTATCAAGCCCAAAGAGCCAATGGCGTTAGTGAAAAGGATGTTGAATTTAGTTATAAAAGTGTTGGCTGGAAACTAGGGGATGATGGCTTCCCATTACTCACAATTGGTAGTAATAAAAACAAAAAAACCTATGATTTTCGTAACACTACATCACAAGCTTTTTTCTATAAAAAATTAGCTGACAAAAATCCTAAAACAGAATTTGGAAAGATGTTTAAAAAATCAATTAATAGTTCAAGACATTAACAAAAATTATTTTTGTTTCTAATTTCTTGCATTTTTCACTAAAGTAGTGTATATTATTAATGTACTTATTCTTGGATTAGAAGAACTCCATCTTTTATTCTCGGATTAAGCATATAAAAAAGAAAAGGAGGAAAGAAAATGGCTTTAACAAAAGAACAAAGAGCTAGTATCGTTAAAAAATATGGTAAAAACGAACAAGACACAGGATCTGCTGCTGTTCAAATCGCAATTCTTACCGAAGAAATTAACGAATTAAATGGACATTTAAAAACTCATCCACATGACTATCATTCAAAAAGAGGACTTCTTAAGAAAGTTGGTCACAGAAAGAGTTTACAAAAATACTTAATGCAAAAAGATATCACTGAATATCGTGAACTTATTAAATCTTTAGGCTTAAGAAAATAATAAAAAATAAGTAGGCACTCTTTTTTGAGTGTCTTTTATATAGGAGGACGCAATGAAGAAAGTATTTGAATTAGACTTTAGAGGTCGAAAATTAATTGTTGAACATGGACAATTAGCTAAACAAGCTAGTGGGGCAGTTCTAGTAAGGTATGGAGATACTGTAGTTTTATCAACGGCTGTTGTTTCAAAAACTGCTAATTTATTATCAGACTTTTTCCCACTTATGGTACTATACCAAGAAAAATTATATTCAGTTGGTAAAATCCCTGGTGGATTTATCAAAAGGGAAGGACGTCCAACCGAAAATGCGACTTTAGCCGCTAGAATGATCGATAGACCAATGCGTCCACTATTCCCAGAAGACTTCAAAAATGAAGTCCAAATTGTCAATACTGTATTATCAGTTGACCCAAATAATTCCCCAGAAATGGCTGCATTATTTGGTTCATCTTTAGCTACTTCAATTAGTAAAATTCCATTTAATGGACCAATTGCTAGTGTAAAAGTTGGACGAATTAATGGCGAATTTATTATTAATCCAACAATTGAACAAGCTGAAATATCAGATATTGATTTAACAGTCGCTGGAACAAAAGAAGCAATTAATATGGTTGAATCTTCAGCTAAAGAGGTTAATGAAGATGATATGCTAGAGGCTTTAATGTTTGGTCATGATGCTATCAAAGAGTTAATCGCTTTCGAAGAAGAAATTATTAAAGAAATTGGCGAGCCAAAAATGGAATATGAAAAACTAGAAATTTCTGAAACTTTAAAAGCCGAAATTACTAGTAAAATAAAAGAACCGCTTGACGCCGCTTTAAGAATCAAAGACAAGCTAGAAAAATACGGTAAAATAGACGAAATAAAAGATAACTTAGTTAATGAATATAAAGAAGCAAACGAAGAGACTTTAAAACCTGAAGAATTAAAACAATTATTAACTAAAGTAACTTTAGTTTTTGAAGAAGTTGAATATGAGGCTTTCCGTAAAATCGTTGTTTTAGAAAAAAAACGTGCAGATGGTCGTGAAATGAAAGAAATTAGGCCACTATCTGCTGATATTGATATTTTACCAAGAACGCATGGATCGGCTTTATTTACAAGAGGAGAAACTCAAAGTTTATCAGTAACAACTCTAGGTGCGTTAGGTGAACATCAAATTTTAGATGGTTTAGATTTAGAATCAGAAAAAAGATTTATGTTACACTATAACTTTCCACAATTTTCAGTTGGTGAAACTGGCAGATATGGCGCTCCAGGCAGAAGAGAGGTTGGACATGGTGCATTAGGTGAAAAAGCTTTAGCGCAAGTCATTCCTTCAGAAGATGAATTTCCATATACAATTAGAGTTGTGTCAGAAATCTTAGAAAGTAATGGTTCTTCTTCACAAGCAAGTATCTGTGCGGGATGTATGAGTTTAATGGCCGCAGGTGTTCCAATTAAAGCTCCAGTTGCGGGTATTGCTATGGGACTAATAACTGCTGGTGATGAATATACTATTTTAACCGACATTCAAGGCATGGAAGATCACTTAGGTGATATGGATTTCAAGGTAGCAGGAACCAAAGATGGTATTTGTGCTTTACAAATGGATATCAAAATTAAAGGCATTAGTAAACAAATCCTAAAAGAAGCTTTGTACCAAGCTAAAGAAGCAAGATTGCAAATTTTAGAAGTTCTTACAGATACAATTCCAGAGCCAAGACCTGAAGTTAGTGAATACGCACCAAAAATGATGACTTTTACTATTAATCCGGATAAGATTAAAGAAGTTATCGGAAAAGGTGGCGAAATGATCACTAAAATTATTCTTGAAACAAGTAACGTTACAAGTGTTAATGATGTTAATGCTGTTAAAGTTGATCTAGAAGATGATGGTACTGTCATTATTTATCATAGTGATAAAAAAGTTATCGAAGAAACAGCTAATCGTATTAAAGATGTTATCAAAGAAGTTGAAATGGACACCATTTATACAGGTAAAGTTGTTAAAGTTGAAGACTTTGGTTGCTTTGTTGAACTATGGCCTGGAACAGAAGGCTTAGTTCATGTATCACAATTAGACACTAAACGCGTTGAAAAGCCAAGTGATATGGTTAAAGTCGGTGATGAAATCCTAGTCAAATCATTAGGGTATGATAAGAAAGGAAGATTGAACCTTTCACGAAAGGAAGCGATTAAATAATGTCTGATAAAGCGTTATTAAAAGCTGCTGGTATCATTGGCATTGTCCTTGGTATTGTTAGTTGTTTATTCATTGTTGGCTTAATTTGGGGTATTCCAATGATTATTGGTGGCTACAAATTATATGATTATTCTAATATGCCAGATACTGAAGTTATAAATTATAAATCTTCAATTTTGGGTTGGTCAATATTCTTTGTGTTTTTCTCATTTATTTCTGGAATTTTAGGTTTAATTTATTATATAGGTTTAACTAGTTCAAATAATAAAATAGAGAAAATTGAAGAGAATGACTACATGATTGAACTTGAAAATTTAAAAAAATTATATGATGATAAAATTTTAACTCAAGAAGAATATGAAAACAAAAAGAAAGAAATACTAGAACGCATCTAGTATTTTTTCGTGTAAATAAGTAAATAAGGTACTTGTATTACCTATATTAATGTTATATAATTAA